>Ga0180432_10005608_pt1 | contig 16615 bp, 10 predicted proteins | sample SS_ome_10_FD_132414 | JGI IMG/M metagenome (GOLD analysis project Ga0180432, IMG submission 132414) | Hypersaline lake sediment archaeal communities from the Salton Sea, California, USA - SS_1_MS_2 metaG | ecosystem: Environmental > Aquatic > Non-marine Saline and Alkaline > Hypersaline >... | reverse complement strand
GTTGATGCCCCTCGAACCGACCGATCGGCCCACCAATTGCCGGCCTCGCGTTGACATCGCCCGATAGCCGGGGGATACTCGAATAGCCAGAAGGGCTCGTGGCTGCCGTGTGCTGTGCTTGTTCCTCCGGAGCCGGCGGTACTGCAATCATCCATCCGTCATCCCTACCGGCCTGGCGGCGAGCGGCATGGTCCGCGACACGACCGCGAAGGCCCTGCGAACCGGAACAGACGCCCCCCGGGAAGGGAAGGTCGGCGTCCCAGTGGCGGGAGACGTAGTCCCGGAGTCTCCGGAACGGATCATCCTGGTGACCCCAGACACCGACGACGCCCGGGATGCGGCGGAGGCGCTCGGTGTCGGCCTCCGCCGCGCACCCGATCACGATGACCGGTGTCCGGCCGCCCGCCGATGCCCGCCGCACCGCCTGTCGGGTCTTCGCCGACGCGGTGCCGGTCACCGCGCAGCCGTTGACCACCGCCAGGTCGGCGGAGCTGTCCGCCGGGGCCGGACGCAGGCCGAGGGATTCCAGGAGCTCGCGGACCTGCTGGGACTCATACTGATTGACTTTACAGCCCAGGGTCCATAGCTGATACTTCCGGCTCATGCCGGACGACTGTAACACGGTCGGGTCCTGGTGGAAACACACCGCGCCGCCGGCAGCGTCCCCGCGGCTCGACTGAGGAGACTCCCGCATGGCCAGTGGGCAGACCATCTGGGGCATCGACGTCGGCAAGTGCGCCCTCAAGGCGCTCCGCCTGCGTCTGGCCGATGACAAAGTCGAACTCCTGGCGAGCGATTACATCACCCATGCCAAGATCCTCAGCCAGCCGGACGCCAACCGCGACGAACTGATCGCCAACGCCCTCGAGAAGTTCCTCTCCCGCAACGACATCTCCAACGACCAGGTGGTCGTCGCCGTCCCGGGCCAGCACACCCTGGCCCGCTTCAGCAAGCTGCCGCCGGTCGACGAGAAGAAGATCCCGGAGATCGTCCGCTACGAGGCCGACCAGCAGATCCCCTTCGACATCGACGAGGTCATCTGGGATTACCAGACCTTCCAGGAGGAGGACTCGCCGGAGATCGAGGTGGGCATCTTCGCCATGAAGCGGGAGCTGATCCGCGACTACCTGATGCACTTCGAGAACGCGGGCATCGAGCCGCTGATCGTGCAGTCGGCCCCGCTGGCCCTGTACAACGCGGTGCAGGCCGACGGCCTGATCAGCGACCAGACCACCATCGTGCTGGACATCGGGGCGGAGAACACCGACCTGATCGTGGCCACGCCCTTCAGCCTGTGGACGCGGACCATCCCCCTGGGCGGCAACAACTTCACCGAGGCCCTGGTCAAGTCGTTCAAGCTGAGCTTCTCCAAGGCGGAGAACCTCAAGCAGAGCGCCGCCTCCAGCAAGTACGCCCGGCAGATTTTCCAGGCCATGCGGCCCATCTTCGCCGACCTGGTGCAGGAGCTGCAGCGGTCGCTGGGCTTCTACACCTCGACGCACCGCGACGCCAAACTGACCAAGTGCCTGGCCATGGGCAACGCCTTCAAGCTGCCGGGCCTCCAGAAGTACCTGCAGCAGAACCTGGGGCTGCCGGTGGAACGGCCGGACTCCTTCAACCTGATGGCCCCCACCGCCGCGGTCAACGCCCCGCAGTTCAAGGAGCAGTTGCTCAGCTTCGGGGTCAGCTACGGCCTGGCCCTCCAGGGCCTGAGCCGCGGCAGGATCACCAGCACCCTGCTGCCTCCCGAGATCGCCCGCCAGGTGGTCTGGGGCAAGAAGCGTCCCTTCTTCGGCGCCGCCGCCGCCTGCCTGCTGGTGGTGGCCGGCGTGCTCTGGATGCGCCAGGTCTGGGACATCAACGCCCTCACCGCCGAGAAGGGCAACACGCCGGGCAGCATCCCGGTCGAGCGGGCCGCGGACATCATCCGCAACGACGTGAGCGGCCTGCCGGCCTACGAGTACGCCGAGATGATCCGAGCCGCGGGCGAAGCCCTCAGCCGGGAGTACCGCCGACTCAGCGGCGAGGGCGACGACGAGCTGGCCGACATCCAGGAGATCCAGAGGCTCCAGAACCAGCGCACGGTCATGCTGCGGATCTACGACGTCATCCACCGGGCCCTGCCCCAACCGCCCGAGCCGCTCCGCACCGCCCGGACTCCGGAGCAGTATGTCGCCGCCATCCGCAGCGATCCGGCTCTGGAGCGCGGCCAACGCGAGCAGGTCTTCGTCGAATCGCTCTCGGTGCTCTACGACCCCGGCCCCCTGGAGCTGAGCATGGCGGACGTCACCGGCGTGGAGGTCGACGAGGTCCCCATCCCCGAGGATATGGAGAACCCCGAGGGCTTCCTGGTGACTCTGGCCTGCCGGACGCCGAACTCGGGGGAGGTCAAGTTCGTCTCGGAAGTCCTGATGAAGCGCCTTCGGGAACTCGGCCGCCAGCCGGGCATGGGCTTCTTCATCAACCGGGTGGTCCTGGTCAACGGGGAGCCGATGGTCCGCGGGGCTTCCACCCCCGAGAAGCGCCCGCCCCGCGATCGCGACACCCGCCGCGGCGCTGCCGGGCGGGGCCGAGGCCGCGGCGGCAGCGAGTCGGGCAAGCGGACGCCGGGCCGATTCGGCGGGCGCTTCGGCCAGGAGGACGAGGCCGGGGACGAGGCCGAACTGCCGGAGTTCATCGACCCGGTCACCGGGGAATCCATGGACACGGACTGGGTCTTCACGATTGACATCGAGGTCCTGCTGGCCGACTACCCCGAGCCGGAGCCGGAGGAAGAAGAGGATTAGGACCGCACGTGCGCCGGTGTGGACCGGCGGCGCTTCGATCGCCCCGACGCGGCGAAGCGGGATGGAGGATCGACCGCATGGAACTGCTCAAGCGGCACTTGTTCCTGATCATCTGTGGTGTGGTTGCGGCAGGGAGCATCGCCCTGGGGGCCCTGGCCATCAGCGCCATGTCCGAGGTGCAGGACAAGATGCAGGAAGCCGCCAGGCTGGCCAGCGACCTCCAGCGCGGCACCGGCCAGCCCGTCAACCAGGGCTTCATCAAGGCGGAGGAGGAGCGGATCGCCGCCATCCGCCGCCACCACGAAGAAGTCCTGGAATGGGCCCGGCAGCGGAACACCCTGGAGCCGCTGGTGCCCGGCCTGTTCCCCAAGCCCGACCGTGACCGGGTGATCGATCTGGTGCGGGACTTCAAGAACGCCTACCAGCAACGCCTCCGCGAACTGCTGCAGATGCTCGACCCGGGCACGCCGGCCTCGGCGCAGGATGTCTCCGAGATGGCCGAGACCATCCGCGAGGAGGAGCTGGCCGCCAAGGTGTTCGAGGACCTCGACCGCGCCGAACTCGGCGGTGCCGAGCCCGGCCCTGAACCCGAGGAGGAGGAAGAGCCCCGCCGTTTCCCCTCCGGGCTTCTCACCGACTACGGAGCAAAGAAGTCCGCCGCGGCCCGGGCCAACATCGCCAAGGCGCACCAGTTCCGCTGCTATGCCACCCCCTTCTCGCTCGAGGAGATCCCCGGGGTGCTGGATCCCGAGATCGTCACCCCCAGCGAGCAGGCCATGTGGAACGCCCAGGTCTCGCTCTGGATCCAGGAGACGGTGATCCCGGCGCTGGCCCGGGTGAACGACGAGGCCGCCGCCCGGATTCGGGAACAGGGCCAGACACCCTGGGTGGGCAACATGCCCGTCAAGGAGCTGATCTCCATTCGCACGCCGCCCTACAACGTGCCCTACATCGTGGAGGACGCCCCGTCCGACCCGCCGGCCCTGCCCTCGGGATGGACCGCGGCCACCCCACCGGCCTCGCCCAACCAGGTCTTCACCCACAGCGCCTCCAACCAGCTGTACGACGTGGTGCAGTTCACGCTCAAGCTGGTGGTCGACGCCCGCATGATCCCCCGCATCGTCGACGAAATCTGCCAGGACAACTTCCACACCCTGCTGCGGCTGGCCTACAACGATCTCTCCCCGGAACGGAACAACTGGTCCATGGAGAACAAGATCTACGGGGCCGATCCGACGGTGATGGTGGTCATGGACTTCGAGACCATCTTCCTCACCGACGTCTACCGCCCGCTGATGCCCAACGCCGTTCGGGAGCAGCTGGGCCTGCCCCTGCTGGAGGACGAGTAGCGCTGAGCCGCCGCCCCCGACGGATTCGAGGGGATCCCGGTCAAGGAGCCTGAACATGGCCAAACAAGCAGTGGGCGCGATCGAGCGCCACGTGGAGAAAGGTGTTCTGGGGGTGACGGTGCTGCTGTTGCTCGGCGCGGCGGGCGTCTACCTGGTCTCCTCACCGAACACCGCCGAAATCGGCCGGCAGGAGACCGCCCCCGGGCAGGTGAACGAGCGCGTCCGCGACGCGGCCCGGACGCTGCGCAACCGCCTCCAATCGGCCCGGCCCGAGGTGGATTCCGTCTCCGATCCGCTGCCCGGGCTGCAGGCCGGAGACGGGTCGGTGCTGGCGGCCGCCAACCTGCCCGGGACCTGGCCCGCGCCCGTCCCCATGATGCCCCGCGTGCCCGACATCGGCAACATCGTCATCGAAGGGCAGATGGAACTGGCCGAGGTCATCGCCCCGGGCGAGCCGCGCTGCAAGGCGGGCCGCAGCGTGGTCACCCTCTACCCCCCGGTCACCATGGGCCGGGAAGAGGAAGCCCTCGAGGAGGAAGACTACTACTACGACCAGACCACCAACTGGGTGACGGTCGCCGCCGCCTTCGACCGCCGCGAGCAGGAGCGGCAATGCCAGCTCGCCGGCTACAAGCTGGGCCGGCGGCGGGCCTACCTGGTGGGCAGCGAGCTTCAGCGCCGCCGCCAGCGGCCCGACGGCACCTGGCCCGAGGACTGGGAGAACGTATGCACCTACGCCCCCGCCATCCCCCCCGCCCCCCCGGTCGTCGAGTTCATCGACCTCGCCGGGCAGAAGGTGCCCAGCCCGGAAACCCGCGGCCTGGTGCAGGAGTACTTCAGCCTGATCAAGGAGTACCAGCTCGACATCATCCGGCCCCTGTTCCCGGAGGTCGTCCTGGGGGACGACTGGTTCCCGCCGGAAATGCCCGGCCTGCCCTCCTACGGCGACCTGGATGCCGAATTCGACGAGGAGCGCGACATCCCCACCGATGAGCAGCCGGACGGCGAGCCCGAGAAACCCAAGACCCAGCGCGAAAAGGAGCAGGAGCAGCTCAAGCAGATCGAGCAGCTCTACAACGAGGGCCGCGTCGACACCGGCAAGGACATGGACAAACTCGACGAGGCCCTCGACCTGGCCCAGAGCCTGGTCCTCGGCACCGACACCACCCGCGGCACTCAACGGGAGGCCCAGGAATGGGTCACCCGGCTGGAACAGGCCCGGCGGGACCTGGAACGCTGGCGCCGGCAGCACCCCGAGTGGGAGACGGAGATCCCGGACGAGGACGAGACCACCCCCATCGCCCCGGTCCAGGTCCTGTGGCTCCACGACGCCATGCAGGGCAGCGTGGCCAGCGGAGCCACCTACCAGTACCGGACTCGAGTTCTGCTGTACAACCGTTATGCCGCCATCCCCGGTGAACTGAAGACCCTCGCCGACGCCCAGCAGGTGTTCCTGGTCGGTCCCTGGTCCGAGCCCTCCGCACCGGTGCGCGTGCCCCACGACACGCGGTTCTTCCTGACCTCCGGGCGCGGCGATTCGGTGAGGGTGCAGGTCTTCAAGTGGTTCGAGGGCTACTGGGTCGATCACAAGTTCACCGTCGAGGTGGGCGAGCCGATCGGCGAGTTGGAGCGGGCCCTGATCAGGCTGCCCGACGGCACCATCGACAAGCCCAGGGTCGACTTCTCGACCGGGTCGCTGCTGGTGGACATCGTGCCCGACCGGACCGTCCGCACGGTGGGCAAGACGCGGCGGGACGGCACCTTTGACATCGGCCCCGCCGAGGAGACGGCGGGCCTGATCTACATGGACTCGGAGGGCAACCTGGGCGAGCGGCTGGTCGAGATCGACAAGAACGATCCCGGGCTTAAGGAGATGAAGGATCGGCTCGTCAAGCTGAAGCCGCCCCGGAAGGCCAAGAAGAAGGAGCCGGAAAAGGACCGCGAGGACGACCGCGAGCGTGAGCGCAAGCGTCGCGGTCGCCGTGGCGGCCGTGGTGGCGGCGGTGGCGGCGGCAGCGGCGGCGGCGGCATGGGCTAGTGCCCCGCGGGGCGCCGGCGCCGTTCGGAGGGGGCCGCCCCCCGCAGACGGCGTCGGCCTGGTCGGTCACCCTCCCCCGGGGCGAGCAACGACCGGCGGCGGCCGCTCCGGCACGTAGCCGCCCGCGGTCCGGCCTCTGAGCGGCGTCACCCGGGCCGACCAAAAGCCCACAAACCCTCCCCGGGAGCCCTTGCAGTGGCTACGGTCTAACCGTAGACTCACCCGCAACATGCGACCCGACGCTCGCGGAGATGCTGCGGAATCATACGCTTACCATCCCCTGCCAACCCGAGTGTCCGTCGACCCAGGACCGTCGATCGCGCGGAGGGGGTCAGCCCGACCCTGAGACCGACGGCCGACTGTGTTTTTGGAGGAAGACCGTTGCGTAGGTTCACCACACCTGCACGTGCCGCGCGATCCCTCATCGCCGCCGCCTGTCTGCTCTGCGTGGGAGCACCCGCTGTCGCAGACGACGCCGGCGACCTCGCCCGGGCCATCCAGCTCTTCGAGGATGGCGACTACCTGGCCGCCCAGGAAGTGCTGCTCGAGATCGATCCCCAGGCCTTGGACAACGCCCGGAGGGCCCGCCGCGACGAGTACCTCAACCGCGTCCAGGTCGCCCTGGCCCTGGTGGAGAAGGCGGCCAACGACCTGGAAGACGCCTCCCAGGCGATGCAGCGGGGACAGCTCGACGAAGCGGAAACGCTGCTGCGCCAGGTGCTTGAGAACGAGTACGCCTCCGAGGAGCTGCGCCGCGACGCTGCGGAGCAGCAGCGGCGGCTGGCCGAGCTGCGTGCCACCCGGCCCGCCGAGGTGAAGATCACGCCGGCGACCCGGTCGACCCCCACTCACCCGACCCGGACGGCCGAGACCGTGCAGGCGACCCCGCCGGCCCGGCCGCCGGTCCAGGCTCCGCCCGCCCGGGTGCAGATGGTCCCCGCCGCCGCCGTCCAGACCGGGCCGGCGCATTCCGTGTCGTCGGTGCAGACCGCCGCCGCGACGCCCGCCCACCAGCACGTCCAGGTCACCTCGGCCCAGCACTACGTGCAGGCCGCCCCCACCGGCGACCGCCAGGCCTCCGAACGGGCCCGCGCCTTCACCGAGCAGGGCTTCGACATGCTCTCCGGCGGGCGCTACGCCGAGGCGGAGCGGCTCTTCCAGCAGGCCCTTGCCGCGGTCCCCGGGTATCCCGAGGCGGCCCAGGGGCTCGAGGAGATCAAGGCCCACCGCAGTGTGGAAGCGGGCCCCACCTCGCTGGTCAACGAAATCAAGCGTGAGCAGCTCATCCGCTGGCAGCGGACCGTCGCCATGTACCGCGACGCCGAGCGGCAGGTTCGCGACCTCATCGTCCAGGACCAGTACGACGAGGCCCGCCAGGTGCTCCTGCGGGCCCGTCAGGTCATCGAGGCCGGCCGGCAGTTCGCCGACCCGCTGACCAGGTACGAGAGCCTGCTCAGCGAGTGGCAGGCCCTCTCCAACTACGTCGAGGACGAGCAACGCCGCCACAACGCCAACGAAATCGCCATCCAGCGGGCCGAGGTGGCCCGGGAACAACGCGAGCGCCGGGCGCTGATCAACCAAAACAAGCAGCGGCAGATCGATGCCCTGATGAACCAGGCGTTCCAGCTCCGCAAGGACCGCAACTACGAGGGCGCCATCGACGCCCTCAAGCAGGTCGTGGCCATCGACCCGCGCAACGAGCAGGCCCGCTGGATGATCGAGACGCTGGAAGACGTCTACTCCTACTCCCGCCAGCGGAAATACCGCGACGACCTCGGCCGGAAGACCCGCGATATGTTCAGCGAGGTCGAGGAGGCCAAGGTCCCGCACCACGACCTCGCTCCCAGCTACCCGGAGTACTGGCTGGACATCATCAACTCACCCAACCGCGCCCCGGCCGGACGCGAGCAGCTCACCGCCCAGGACCTGGCCGTCCACGAGCAATTGGACGACCCCGTCAAGGTGTCCTTTGAGGATCAGCCCTTCGAGGAAGTCGTCGACGAGCTGGCCCGCGGCCAGCGCATCGACATCCTGGTCATCTGGCGGGACCTGGAGTCCTGGGGCATCGACCGCGACTTCCCCGTGACCCTCGAACGCCGCACCGAGGTCAGCTTCAAGAAGGTGCTCACCGACCTGCTCGAGCGCGTCGGCGGCAGCGACGTCGAACTCGGCTTCGTGGTCTCCGAGGGCGGCATCGAGATCGCCACCAAGGAATACCTGGACCGCAAAGTGGTCTCCCGCGTCTACGACGTCGGCGATCTGCTCATGCGGGTCCGCGATTTCACCGACGCCCCCAAGATCGACCTCACCCGCTCCAGCAGCAGTGGCGGCGGCGGCGGTGGCGGCGGCCAGGACGAAAACATCTTCTCCGACGATGACGACGACGACGACGAAGACGGCGAGCAGGAACGCGAGGAGCGGGCCCAGGATCTGATCGACCTGATCCAGAACAGCGTGGAGCCCGAAAGCTGGCGGGACTTCGGCGGCCTGGACGCCCACATCGAGGCCTGGGACACCCAGCTCGTCGTCGTGCAGACGCCCTCCGCCCACGAGGAGATCGCCGACCTGCTCGGCATGCTCCGGGCTCAGCAGACCATCCAGGTGGCCATCGAATCGCGCTTCCTGACCGTGCAGAGCAACTTCCTCGAGGAGCTGGGGCTGGACCTGGATGTCGTCCTCAACTCGGGCAACGCGGCGTTCGACTTCATCCCCAGCGAGATCCAGGGCGGCGGCTCCGTCACCGACCCCGTGACCGGGGCTCGCGTCCTGCTGCCTCGCTCCTTCAGCCAGATCGGCTTCATGCCCGCTGTCCCCAACGTCGGCAACCCGCTGGCCCAGGGCATTCCCGGGCAGCAGGGCGCCCAGGCGCCTCAGCAGTCGTTCTATCAGCCGTACGGCTTCGTGGGCACCGTGCCGGGTCAGACCACCGGCATGACCTCGGTCCCCATGGTGTCGAGCATCCTCCAGATCACCGACCCCCAGACGCTGAACTCCGACCTGCCGGGCTCCTTTGCGGGCTCGGGGTTGGCCCCGGCGCTGAACGTGTTCGGCAGCTTTCTGGACAACATCCAGGTGGACTTCCTGCTCCGGGCCACGCAGGCGGATTCGCGGTCCAGCATACTGACCGCCCCGCGGGTGGTGCTGATGAACGGCCAGTTGGCCTGGGTGGCCGTCGTGAACCAGCAGGCCTACGTCAGCGAACTGCAGCCGCAGGTGGCCTCCGGTGCGGCCGCCCAGCGCCCCCAGGTCTCCCGGCTGACCACCGGTGCCGTGCTCGAGGTGCGGGCCACCGTCTCGGCCGACCGTCGCTACGTCAAGATGCAACTGGAGCCCCGCGTGGGTCGTCTGCTGGATCTGTCCACCTTCCTCTTCACCACCGGCCCGAACGTCGGCGTGGGCGCCTCCGGCTTCGTGCAGTTGCCCGCCATCAACACGCAGAAGGTCCGCACCACGGTCTCGGTGCCCGACGGCGGCACCCTGCTGGTCGGCGGCCAGAAGCTGGCCGGCGAGATCGAGGTCGAGGCGGGCGTGCCCGTGCTCTCCAAGATCCCGGTGCTCAAGCGGCTGTACTCCTCCCGGACGCTGGTCAAGGACGAGCAGGTGCTGCTGATCCTGGTCAAACCGCAGATCATCATCCAGGAAGAGAGTGAGCGGCGGGCCTTCCCGGCCCTCTCGTCGCGCTGACCGGCCCGCGGGGACAGGGCAGGGTCGTCCAACCGAAACACTCCCCGCGTCGCCCGGTCTTCGCCCGGCGACGCGGGTGCGGCTGGTCGGCCGGCCGCCACCCCCGAGGTGGCGGCGGCGCATCTGCCTGGTGCGGCGACGATGAAACCAACCTGCCTGCTGATCCTGGTCATGCAGTTGGCCTGCAGCGACCTGGCGTCGCCGCGGGCGGCCGCCCCCGCGCAACGGGCCGCAAACACTCCTGCCGCTCCCTTACGGTCGCGGTTCTGTACTACGGCCGGCCCCTTGCCACCGCGCCCTGCCACACGTGGGCCTTCGCTCACTCCCCGGCAACGGACCACGGACGATGGACCACGGACCAGGCCCACGTCCCGACCAACTCGGCGAATGGTTGACTACGCTCCTGGCATCCGCATCGACTGGTCTCGCTTCCAGGTGGAGCTGGACGGGGTGGTCGTGCTCCGTGACGGCCCGCTCGAGCTCTTCGCCTGCAGCCCGGGCACCCGGGAGCACGAGAGCATCGTCGCCGTCCAGGCGCGCCCCCTGCACGTGTTTCAGGCCCTCGGCCTGGTCGGCCTGCAGCCCGGCCACCCGGTCACCTACGACCGGCAGCAGGACCGCTGGCTGCCGGCCGCCGGCGACCGCCTGGTCATCGACGTGCGCTACCGGGCCGGCTCCGCCCTCCGCACGGTCAGCGCCTGGGACTGGATCCTCGACGCCGCCACGGGAAAGCGGCCCTCCCCTCGCGAATGGCTCTTCTGCGGCTCGCGGCGTTTCCCCGGTGGAGTTTTCGGCGCCGATGCGGACGGAACGGTGGTCTGCGTGGTGGACTTCGACACCACGCTGATCGGCCTGGCGGAGTCCCACAGTGCCGACAACGCCCTGTTGTGGGCGGCGGCCGACCCGGCGGCCGTGCCGCCCGCCGGAACGCCCTGCACCCTGCTGCTCCGCCCGGCTGTGGCCCCACCGCTGGTCGTCGAGTGCGCGGCTCAGGGCCGCTACCGCGTCGACGGCGCCTGGGTGGACGGAGCCGGGCTGCGGGAGGCGGCCCGGCAGCGGCGGGAGGCCCATCCCGGTGTTCGGGCCACCATCCGCCTGCTGCCCGAGGCTCCGCCGCAGGCGGCCGGGACCGCCGCCGACCTCCTCAGGCAGGCGGGCGTCAGTTGTGATCAACGGCCTCCTGCGCCATAATGACCCACCATGAGTGGTGCGGTATCAAACGTGAAGCCCGAACCTGCCGGCCCGGACGACGCTGAGCGACAAGCGGTGATCGACAAGGGCCTGGCCGTCCTGCGGAAGGAGGCCCAGGCCATCCTGGCCGCCGCCGACCGCCTGGACGGCGGGTTCTCCCGGGCGGTGGACCTGCTGCTGCACTGCCGGGGCCGGGTGGCCGTCACCGGCATGGGCAAGGCCGGCCTCATCGGTGCCAAGATCCAGGCCACCCTCTCCAGCACCGCCACCGCCGCCTACTTCCTGCATCCGGTTGAGGCCCTCCACGGCGACCTGGGCATGATCCAGGCGAACGACGTGGTCATCGCCCTCTCCCGCAGCGGCGAGACGGAGGAACTGATCCAGCTCCTGCCCTCGCTCAGAAGAATCGGCTGCCAGCTCATCCTGCTGACCTCCCGGCCCCGGTCGCGCTGCGCCCAACTGGTCGACGTCGTGCTGGACATCGGGGATACGGCCGAGGCCTGCCCGCTGGGCCTGGCCCCCAGCTCCTCGACGGCCGCCATGCTGGCCGTCGGCGATGCCCTGGCCCTCACCGTCATGGAACTCAAGAACGTCCAGCCCGACCAGTACGCCACCTACCACCCCGGCGGGGCCCTGGGCCGCTCCCTGATGAAGGTCGGCGAGATCATGCGCACCGGGCAGGACTGCCCCACCCTGAAGATCGACGGCTCGCTCCAGGACTACTACGAGGCCATCGAACGGGCCCCGCGCCGGGCGGGCGCGGCGGCCGTAGTCGACGCGGAGGACCGCCTCCAGGGCATCTTCACCCACGGCGACCTCTTCCGCCTCCGACCCACCACCGGCGATCCCCGCCGGGTCGCCATCGCCCGGGTGATGACCGCCCCCTGCAAGTCGGCCCGCGTGGACCAGCGGGTGGCCGAGGCCCTGCCCCTCATGCGCCGCCACCTCATCGACGAACTGCCCGTGGTCGACGACCACGACCGCCTGGTCGGCATGATCGACATCCAGGATCTGCTGGCCTGCGGCTTCACGACCTTCGACGACCAGTGACCCCATCCGACTGGAGGACGTCCGGCTTGCGACTCTCTGTTGTCATTCCCGTCTACAACGAACACGCCACCCTGGAGAAGATCATCGAAAGGGTGCTTTCGGTGGAGCTGCCCCTGGATCGCGAGGTCGTCATGGTCGACGACGGCAGCACCGACGGCACCCGCGAGCTCTACCCCCGGATCGAGGCCCTGGTGGCCGAACGCTGGCCCGGCGTGCGGCTGCAGATCAAGCTGGCCGACCGCAACCGGGGCAAAGGGGCCGCCATCCGCCAGGGCTTCGAGCTGGCCAGCGGCGACATCGTCCTCATCCAGGACGCCGACCTGGAATACGATCCCGGAGACTACCCCCGCCTGCTGGCCCCCATCCTCGACGGCCGGGCCGACGTGGTCTACGGCTCCCGCTTCGTCGGCGGCGACGCCCACCGCGTCCTCTACTTCTGGCACATGGTCGGCAACCGCATGCTCACCCTGCTGTCCAACATGATGACCAACCTGAACCTCACCGATATGGAAACCTGCTACAAGGTCTTCCGCGGCGAGGTGGTCCGATCCCTGAAGCTGCGCAGCGACAAGTTCACCATCGAGCCGGAGATGACCGCCAAGGTCGCCCGGGGCAAGTGGCGCATCTACGAGGTGGGCATCAGCTACGCCGGCCGCACCTACGAAGAGGGCAAGAAGATCGGCCTGAAGGACGCCTTCCAGGCCCTCGGGGCCATCCTCCGCTTCCGCTTCTGGGATTGACACCCGCCGGACCGCCGGCACGTCCCTGCCCGACACCAGCACCGATGTCCGGCCGCCGCCCTCGGTCGTCCGTCGATCCCCTGAAGAAGGACCCTGGCCATCCCCGGCGCCGTCCGATAAGATCGCCCCGGTCGCCGGGGTTCCAGGGTGTGTGGGTTGGTCGGCACACACCGCCATAGTCAACCGTCATCCCCGGCAGGGGCGGACCTCCTGCCGCCCGGCACGCAGAGTCGCCCGCCACGCTTGCGGACGTTTCTACTGACCGCGGCAGGCCCGAGTTCCGCCACCTGTTCGGCGGTGTGGTGACGCGACGGTACGGCTCACCTCGAGTCTCTGCACGTGTCCGCCGCCGCGGACAGGTCCGGCGCCCAGTTGAGACGCTATGCCGGCCGGGGCCGAAGCTCCGGCCAACACCTCACCGTCTCTGATCGAGGAAAGGAGAAGCGACATGCTGTACCAGAGGCTTGCCGTCCTGCTGCTCGCGGTGCCGGCGCTCGGCCTGGCGATGGCCACCGCCGACGAGTTGGACCCCGCCCGCGTGGCGTACGTCGAGGACTTCTGCCAGGGCCTGCCGCTGGTGCGGGGCGATCTCGCCAGCGCGGATGCGGGCACCCACGCCCGGGCCAACCCGCACTTCGAGATCCAGGGCCGCGTGGAAGATGCCTACACCGGGATCACCCTGCCCGACAAGGAGCCGGACGGCAGCATTCACTTCGGGACCGTGGGCGCCCTGGACGACATCGCCGTCATCCGCCCGCACCGCTCCGTGCAGGCGGGCGAGGTCACCGCGTGGAACACGACAGCCTGGCCCGTCGAGAAGAACCTCTCCTGGGAATGCCTGCTGCGTAACGGCAGTGCGTCGTGGAACATCAAGTCCGTCTTCGCCGGCCTGAAGACGTCGGCCGACCCGGCACCGGACCAGGACGGCGTCTACTTCCGGTGGGACCACCAGGCAAGCCGCGACCGCTGGCTGGCGGTTGAATCCGCCGGCGGGACGACCACCACCACGGAACTGACCTCCCACCCGGCGGGCATCTTCACCCGCTTCGAGGAGATGCACCTCAAGATCGAGACCTACTACGAGGCGCAGATGGGGGCCTGGCGGGCCCGGTTCTACATCGACGGCCAGCTCCTGCACACCTCCGGGCCGCTGACCGCCACGGCCGAACTCGTCCCCTTCGTCGGCATCAAGCAGGTGGCCATGTCCAACGGCGAATGGCTCTTCGTCCGGGGCCTCGCCCTCGCCCGCGACTTCTGACCACGCCCCGCCCGGGGGGTGCGGGCGGTTCGGACACCGCCCCGCCCCCCGATCGTCAGGCACCCGCCACCGATCAGAGCCGCGGGCGCCTGCCCGCGGACACAGACGCCCAGCCGACCGCATACCCCTACGCCCCCACGCCACCCCTGCAGGTGCCTGTCGGGGGAGCGCACGAACTGCATCGCCAATACCACGGGCGTCCGCGCGCCGTCCCCGGTGCAGGTCTCAGAAGCCGTGCAGAATGAACGGATTGGTGGTTCGTTCGGTGCCGATGGTGGTCTGCGGGCCGTGGCCGGAGAAGACCCGCGTTTCGTCGGGCAGGGTCATCAGCCGGCTGCGGATGTTGGCCATCAGGTCTTCGCCGTTGCTGTTGGGGAAATCCACGCGGCCGACGCTGCCGGCAAAGAGCGCGTCGCCCACGATCACCAGGCCTTCCTCGGCACAGTAGAAGCTCCGGCCGCCCGGCGAGTGGCCGGAGGTGTCCAGCACCTGCCAGGCACCACCGTCCAGCTCCAGAACGTCCCCGTCCTTCAGATCCCGCAGCCCATCGTCCGCCACGATGAGCGGCAGGCCGATGTTCGCCGAAAGATTCAGCGCCGGGTCCCCCAGCATGGCCCACTCGGGCTGAGCCAGGTAGAGGGGAACCGGACCCAGCTCCTTGCGGACCTCGTCCACCCCGGCGATGTGATCGCCGTGAGCGTGGGTCAGCAGCACGGCTTCGAGGTCCAGCCGCTGCTCGCGAACGAACGCGACGATCTGTTCGGCCTGCGGCGGCAGGCCCGGATCGACCACCCAGCAGGGGCCGCCCGGCCGGCGGTAGATCGTGTAGGCGTTCTCCGCGAACATGGGATCGTTGGTGATGTGCAACTGGAACGGCGTCTGGTCCATCACGGTACGCTCACGTTGTCGGTCTGGCTCAGAACCTGGCGGGCCGTGGCCGCGTGAGGGCTGTCCGGATAGAGCGTAACCAGGCTCCGGCACCGCTGCCGGGCGGTCTCGATGTCCGTCTCGGCCAGGGCCGTCAACACCGACCGCCAGAGCGTCTCCGCCTTCTCCCGGGCCGCTTGCTGGTTCCTCATGTTCAACACCTTGGCCACGCTGGGATGAGCTTCCAGGGCCAGCCGCCGCTTCCTCGCCGCCTCGGCGGTCGACGAGGGTTCGTACAACCGCTCGATCTCCACCAGCTCCTCGCGGGCCAGCATGAGCTCGCCCTGCCCCGCCCTAAGTTCCGCCTCCGCGATCCGCTGATGCCCGGCCCGCTGGAGCTCCGTCAGCAGGTCGGCAGCAACGGTCAACTGGTCCCGAAACTGGGCCTGCCGCTGCCGGATCACCGCCTCCAGTCCGGCCGCCGCCTCGCCCGGACGGGAGCCCAGTTCCAGGCAACGGCGGGCCCGGGCCAGCCTGGCCTCGGTCACCTCGCGGCAGACGGACTCGAACCACTTCAGCGCCGCCTGGCCGATCTGCCGGCTGAGCACGTGCCCGATGGGCGGCCGCTGCACCGTCACGCTGGCCCCCGCCCCGCGGAGCAGGTACAGCCCCTGCCGCATTCGCGGCCGGTTGAGGTCCGCCTCGCCCACCGCGTAGAACAGCGGGACCTCCCGCCGGGCCCGGACCATTTCGGCCGTCACCGTCGGCGGAAGGTAGTTGGCGGTCACCGCGGCGGCGCTGGCCGGAAAGCCCTCCGCGTACAGCAGGTGGAACGTCATCGCCCCCCCCGCCGAGTGCCCCGTCAGCATGAACCGTTGCGGATCGTAGCTCACCGTCTGTTCGAGGTGGCTTCGCACCTCCTGCATGAACCGCAGGTCCGCGTCGCGCCATCCGGGGGCCACCCCCTGCGGAGCCACGAAGATGAACGGCAGGCCGGCCTCCAACGAAAGCCAGAAGGAGACCATGTCGGCCGCCTTGGTCTCGGTGCCGTGCAGGCAGACCACCAGCGGGTACCGCGTCCCGGGATGGGCCTCGACCGGCTCGGCCAGCCAGTAGTATCCGTGGGGCAACTCCACGCGCTCGAGCCGGTGGGTCTCCGTGGCGGAGCCGGCGAGCGTGACCAGCGTGCAGAGCGTCACCGTGGAGAGCATCATGGCGGAGAGTCTAGCGGCCCGGCGCAACACCGCAACCGCCCAGCGGACCCCGCCGCGGATGAAGCCTGCCGCGCCCTCCAGCCATCACCGCCGGTACGCCTTCGTGCCGTCCGCACACACTGGACAACGGTCACTTTCCACCGGGGTGCCGGGCGGGGAGCGATCTCCGCAGCCCCGACCGGTCCCCCGCGTCGGACGATCCACGGGCCGCGCGGGAGTCGCTACTCTGCCGTCTCGCAAACACGCCACCGTAACGAGCCGCGAACGGAACAAGTCCCGATGAAATCGGGAGTTCGCGCGGCCCCCCCCAATGGCGAGAGAACCGCCCGTTGGCCACGATCGAATAACGGAACGTCCTGGATATCCTGTTGGCTCCGGGGCGTGAGCCTGGCGAGCTGCAGAGGTCCGTGCAGCGCTCCGCCGTGCTGCCCCGGAGGG
>Ga0180432_10005607_pt1 | contig 16619 bp, 16 predicted proteins | sample SS_ome_10_FD_132414 | JGI IMG/M metagenome (GOLD analysis project Ga0180432, IMG submission 132414) | Hypersaline lake sediment archaeal communities from the Salton Sea, California, USA - SS_1_MS_2 metaG | ecosystem: Environmental > Aquatic > Non-marine Saline and Alkaline > Hypersaline >... | reverse complement strand
GTGCAGTGCCGATCAGAGTTCCTCGCCGTTCCAGCACTCGCCAGTACAGGGTCAGTTCCAGACGGCCCCCTGCATTCACCCCAGCATCATCCAGATCATACCCTACCAACTCAAGTCCTCCCAGTCGATGACTGACTTCGTACTGAGGGTCCGCCTCCATGACCACCAGCTCCGGTGGGTCATCCATCAGCTCGTACAGCACCAGTCTTCTCTGCCCGCTTCCCACTCCGACCCCGCTCTGCCCGGCGAGACAGGGCACGCACCACGTCCCCGGGCCGATCATCTCCTGAGGCACCGACCAGGGAGTACGTTTCGATCCCTGCGGGTTGGCATACTCAGTGCTGAACACGTGGGCATCATCCTCCCATGCTCCTCGCACCTGATGCGGTTGCCCACCTTCGATCGCCATGGGCATCAGCACGTCCGGCCGCACGTCGTACACGTAGCGGAAGTAGAACATATCGTAGCCGAAGACGCCCCCCCGGCCCAGAAGGACGCTATCCGCTGGCAGTATCTCAAACACGTTCGCGTAGAAGTCATTGATCGCAACGTCACCGGATCTGTCGCAGCGCGAGTAGTTCGCGCGTACCTGTCGACCGATCCCCAGCGAGAGCAGGAGCACAACGACTACCGTCAGGCCGCCGCGTGCCAGCCTCCACACCGACTCCCTGCCGGCCGAGACTCTCACGGCCGCACGCTCGGCCAGACACAGAAGCCAATGCAGGCCGTAGCCGGCAAACAGCAGGAAGAGCAAGTGCGCCGGGATGAAGAACACATCCAGATCGAAGACCTTGTACTGGATGAAGAACACCACGTGAACCAGGTACATCGGAACGAGCAGGTAGAGCTTCTCCGTATCTCCAACGAGCATGGCCCACATCCCAACGACACCGACGAGGATTCCCACCAGCCCCAGGTTGCGCCTGAGCAACTCCAGGTAGATCACTACCCGGTCGGGGATCGCGACCAGCGGGAAAGCGAACTTCATCTGCGGGAACGCCCCCAGCGTATAGTTGTAGAAACCCTCCAGGGTAGCGGGTGCGTTGCGGGCCATGGGCACGTCGACCAGCGTCGAGGCCTTGTACGGCAACCACAGGAACTGCAGACATCCCAACAGGAAGAGACCGAAAGTACCGAACAACTCGCGCGGTCGTTTGAGCAAGCGCCAGTCAACCAGAAGCACAAAGAGAGCGTATGCCGGGGCAAAACCCAGATTGGACAGATGAGTGCCCAGACTCAGCCCGTATACCAGTCCAAAGACGAGTATGTACCGTGCTCGCCGCGTCCGCTCCCACCGCAAGAGCAGCAGAATGCACGCAGCGAGCATGAAGGCATTGGGAGCATAGACCTCCGCGATGACGGCCTGCGACCAGAAGGTAACCGAGAAGGCGAAGCAGAGGGCCACCAGGCCAGATACGATCCTGCGGCCCGTCAACTGGCGGAGAATCGCGTATAGCAGGGCTATCGCTCCCGCGGCCATGACCGCCGACATCAGGTTCACCCGATGAGCCACATCACCCACCGGCAAGAACGTGAACAGCTTTCCCAGCCACGTATACAGCGGATAGCCGGTCGAATGGGCCAGGCCGAGTTGGTAGCAAACCGTGGCCAGCTCGTTCCCATCGGGGCTCTGGTAGGACAAGCTGGGCGTCAGGGTCGCATTGTAGACCCCCAAGCTCAGGACGAAGACGACCAGGGCGATCAGCAGATCGACCCAGCGAAGTGACAAGAACGAACGAACCCCTGCCCAGACGTCTGCGGCGCTGTTTCTCATTGGCAACCTTTCACTCATTCCTCAACCGGCCGTGTCCCTGCCTTGACCTGATGCATGGCGCATTGATCACACCACGCGTCACCATGTGGATACACGTGAGGGTGAGGGAAGGCCATCAGGCTCTCCCTCACCTCTCGACGCAGGGAACCTACTCCTCCACGTCACCCAACGCCATCCGAGCTCCATCGCCAGCCCAGTCGGCGGCATCGCCGTCGATCTCGTAGCTGCCGCGGCCGCGCAGATAGACCCACCCCTCGCCCTGTGCAGTGAACTCGATCACTCCTCCGCACATCCACACGGTGAGCTCCCGCCCGGCCGCATGGATCCGGCCGCGCCACCCGCTGAATATGGCCCCACCTCCAGGTAGGTCCACACGTGCGCCCTCGCCGCGGGCCTCCAGACGGGTAGCACCCTCGACGTGGACGACACCGCGCCCTCGCGCGACGATCTCAACCTCAGCATCACCTCGCACGATAGCAACACCCACGCCGCGCGCGGTGATGCTGCCCTCGCCGCAGATGGTCCGGGCACTGGCAGGGCCGGCAAGGCTGAACAGAGCAATCAGACTGAACACCGTGATCAACACAAGCCTTCTCTTCATTGCGCAGCAACCCTCCCTTTCCGATTCGTTTCGCCAATCCCGATCACGACTTCCAGCCTCCGGAGACCGATTCGCCCTCAGTATGCCACGCCCTCGTTAGCCCGCCGTTAACTACTTGTTACACGAGTGTAAACTCACACGCCCCTCCGCCACTCTGCAACGCTCAGTATCCTCTCCGTCAGACCACGGCACCTGCCTCCTCACTCCCCCCACTCCACACCCGCGTCCCAAACCCCACCCCGGCCACTCATTCCGCCGTCGCCTCCCGATGTCCCGGTTGACAATCCAGAAGGATCATGATAGAATTATGTCAAAGCCACTCAGGTCTATGCGAAGTGGGTTCTTGACCAGGAGCTAGCCATGACCATCAGTCAGCGTCAGTTGCCGCTCTTTCCGGAGCAGCGCACCTCCCAGGAGGGTGGAAGTGTGCATGATCTCCACCTGGGAGCAGATTCCCTCCTGTCTGTGACTATCGAAGCCTTCCGTGATCACATGATAGAGAAGGGTTTCACGAAGAACACCATCGACTCCTTCCTGGGCGATCTCTCGATATTCAGCCGATACCTGGAAGACGACGTGCCCGTGGGACAGATATCCACACGAAAGCTCAACGACTTCCTGACCTATCTCGTTCACGGCCGCCAGGCTGCCTGCACGTCGAAATCCTATGCCCGGCGGGTCACGACCCTCAAGGTGTTCTTCGGATGGCTGGCCGAGGTCAATGTGATCACCCGCGACATCGCGGCCCCGGTGATTCATCGTCCAGCATCTTCCCCCCTACCCACGGTCCTTCAAGACCGGCAGATCACCGACATGCTCGACGCTACCAGATCGCTGCTCCGGCGCGCCGAGAAGCCCGATCCTCGCCCGCATCTGCTGGTCACCCTGGTGCTGACCACGGGCATCAAGAAGGGAGAATGCATGCGCATTGCCCTCGCCGACGTCGATCTCTCCGATCGGGCAGCTCCCGCGCTCTACGTCAGATACGACAGTCCGAAACGCCGCTACAAGGATCGAAAGCTTCGCCTGCCTCCCGATTTCCCCACCACCCTGGCGCTATACCGAAACGAGTATAAGCCACAGGCGCGGCTGTTCGAGTGTACTCCTCGAAACCTCGAGTATGTACTCAAAGACGTGGCTCAGAGGGCAGCCTTGCCCGGGGCGCTCTCGTTTGAGACCTTGCGGATGACCTGCGCGGTGAGAGACTACCGACGAGGCATGGATGAAGTGACCCTGAGGAGAAAGCTGGGTCTCTCCAAGATCGCTTGGCGGGAAACTCTGCAGAAGATCAGGAACCTGACCGCCGACGCCATCTAGGGACGATGGCCTGAGTCCTAGGACCGCTGTTCCGAGCTGAGGAGTTCGCGCGCCCGAGCCAGGTCCTCAGGCGTGTTGATATTGAAGAACGACAGCTTATCGGGATCAAGAATCTCGATTTCGTCCTCATCGATGTAGCGCACCTTCACCAGATCCCAGAAACCGATGACTCTGGACACTCCGCCTTCCAGCGCCTTCCTCATTGGCTCCAGACAGGTCCGAGAGTAGATGGCATGCAGCGGCTCCAGCCCGGCGCTCAGTCGAGGCACAACCACATCGTGCCCGGCTACGTGGAGGATCATGAAGCGCAGCAGACTCGGGTTGAGGAAGGGCATATCGCATGCCACGGCTATCGCATGAGAGCACCTGACGGCTCGTAGCCCCGAATAGATGCCGCCCAGCGCACCCCGCTCAGGATAGACATCCGCAATGGTGCGGTAGCCCAGAGAAGAGTACTTGTCCGGATCGTTGGTCGAAACGACGATATCCGCGCAGACCTCGCGCAGTCTCTCCAGAACGATCTCGACCAGCCGGCGCCCACCGAGATCGACCAGGGCCTTGTCCTGCCCGAGCCGCGTGCTCCTGCCCCCTGCCAACACGATTCCACTGATCTCTCTCATCCAGTAACTCTCCGTGTTGGGTACGGCAATCCACGCCGTGTGGCCCGCCCGCCGGCACTAACACCTGATCGGCGAATTCGAGCTTGCTTTCCGGCTTCGTCATGCGCCGCGGCAAGATGCATCAAGAGACCGTGTCGGCGTTCCCATCGAACCCGAACTCTGCGGGGAAGTAGCACACTCCCACCGTTCCCGGTCCCGTGTGCACCGCCAAGGCTGGCGAGAGCTGGCTCACCAGCAGCTCAGTGCACTCGAACCGCTGCTCGATCATGCTTCGCAACGCGGAAGCGTCCCCCGGTGCTCCGAAGTGGATGACGGCCGCTTTCATTCTACCGTCGGGGACGTCCTGCTCCATTATGTCCAACATCCGACGGTACGCGCGACGGCGACTCCGGGCGGTACCCAAAGAGACGATAACACCGTCATCCATGCTGATCAACGGTTTGACCCGCAGGATGGAGCCCATGAGATGCTGCGCTCGCCCGATGCGCCCGCCCAAGTATAGATACTTCAAGGTATCGGCCGTCTGAATCATCTTCGTTACGGGGATCATGGAGTTCACGCACTTCGTGATCTCCCGAATCGACCTACCTGCCTGAGCCATCCGCGCTGCTTCCAAGGTCATCCAACCATGACACATCGACACGTTGAGGGTATCGATGACCTCGATACGCGCCGAAGGATGCTCCTCGAGGAACATGTCCTTGGCCAGCAGTGCCGTCTGATACGCCCCACTGCCAAGCGATGTCATGTGCAGCGAAACCATCTCCGGGCCACGCTCGAACGCAGCACGGAACGCCGTCAAGCAGTCTCCTGCTCCGGGGTTGGCAGACTTAGGAAACTGCTCCGCCTTGGTCGTCTTGAGGAGATAGCGGAGAAACTCCTCTCGCGTCATGTCTACCAAGTCGCGATAGGCCTTTCCCTGGATGTGAACATAGTACGGCACAGTGATGAGATCGTATTGAGCGTACATCTCATCAGGAATACTCGACACGCTATCAGTGATCACCGACACACCCGACATGCCCATCCTCCCTGATGCTTTGCCTTCGTTCGGTGTTGATCGGGAGCCGCGTACACCTTGCCCGCCAACAAGAAGCAAAAAGGATGCCGAGGTCTTGCACTGCCCGGCATCCTTCGAGAATCAGAATCTGAGCCTACTCTGTGGCAACCCTGACAGGCTGCCGGTCATCACTCGGCAAGATGGGCCTGCAAGTACGTGACCGCCTCAGCTACCGTGGTAATCCGCTGCGCATCCTCGTCCGAGATCTCACCACCGAACTCGTCCTCGAAGGCCATGATGAGTTCCACCAAATCGAGTGAGTCCGCCTCCAACTCCTGTCGGAAGCGAGCCTCCAACGTCACCCGCTCAGGCTCAACTCCTAACTGATCAACTATGATTGCCTTGATTCGCTCAAACAGATCCGCCACTTCACTCCTCCTTGCTGGCTACGAGACCAGCCATCTCGAGTAGCTCGGTGAGTCCGCCGCAATCAGCCGTCGGCGGGTCAACGGCACCAATTATACTACCCGTCTGTGCCCAGGTCAACTGCATGTAGCTATTGCCCCTCTTCACCCCCTCCTTCTAGACCGTTACAGAACATGTGCCCCGATACTTCTCTCTAGTACAACACATCACGCCACCCAAGGATACGCTGTTCGACAAGAGCCACCTGACGCAGGTGCGCAGGCACCCCCACGATCCCGGCGCCTCGGCGTGGTCCCGAAACCACCGTCACCGGGCTCATCGTGCCCTCCAACCGGCAAGACGTGGCGCTACACACCCTCGTGGCCAGAACTCAGCCGGGCCCACTATTCCCACCTTGACACTGGCTGAGAGCACTGGTAATATCACTTCGGGAAGGTCCAGTGAGGAGACGCTCACGATGCATCAGCTCCGCAAGGAAGAGCACCTGCGCGCGTGTGCTGAGCGGAACGTTCAATCTCCGCTGCACAGCACGGGCCTGGAACACTATCGTTTTGCCCACTGCGCGTTGCCCGAGATTGCGTTGGACGACGTCCAATTGGGGGTATCGTTCCTGGGGAAGCGCCTTCGTGCCCCGATCCTGATCTCAGCCATGACGGGAGGTACGGCTGCGGGAGGCCGGATCAACTTCCACCTGGCTGAGGCTGCCCAGACCTTGGGCATCGCCATGGGAGTGGGGTCGCAGCGGGCGGCGATTGAGGATCCAACAGTCAGTTGGACCTATCAGGTGCGTCAGAGCGCACCAGACGCAGTGCTGCTCGCGAATCTCGGTGCTGTACAGCTCAACTACGGTTACGGCCTCGAGCAGTGCCGCGCGGCGGTGGACATGATTCGTGCCGACGCCCTTGTGCTTCACCTGAACCCTCTCCAGGAATGCCTGCAGCCCGACGGCAACACCGACTTCTCCGGGCTTCTCGAGAAGATCGAGAGCATCTGCAAGACACTGCCGGTTCCGGTGATTGTGAAGGAAGTTGGCTGGGGTCTCTCCGACGACGTGGCCCGCAGGCTAATGCGCACGGGCGTGTCAGCTCTGGACGTAGCGGGCTCCGGGGGCACTTGTTGGAGCGAGGTCGAGAAGCACCGCATCGCTCAGCCGGCTCAGCGGAAGATCGCCGCAGACTTCGCAGAGTGGGGTATTCCAACATCCGAAGCCGTGGTACGCGCCTCCAGGGTCACGGACGACATCCCCATCATCGCCAGTGGGGGGATCCGCACGGGCATAGACGTGGCCAAGTGTCTCTCGCTCGGTGCTGCCATCGCCGGATTGGCTCACCCCCTGGTCCGGCCTGCCCTACTCTCTGTCGACGCCACAATCGAGACCCTCTCGATCATCATAGACGAACTACGCATCGCGATGTTCTGCGCGGGGGCCAAAGACATACCAACTCTGCGCGACACACCTCTAACCAAGACGCACCACTCCTCACCCTAGCGAGGAAGCCCAGCATGACTGACAACATGACGACCGCGCGCCAGTACGGCGCCCACGTCGAGCGCGAGATGCGCTCAATCCTGACTCCCACTCGGAAGGCCCTGAGTTCCCTCTATGGCATGATGCAATACCACATGGGGTGGGTCGACGAGACCTTCTCTCCCGATCATTCGTATCCGGGTAAGCTCGTGCGGCCAACGATCCTCCTGCTGGTGTGCGACGCAGTCGGAGGAGACTGGAAGGCGGCACTCCCGGCTGCAGCGGCCGTCGAGCTGCTCCACAACTTCTCTTTGATCCACGATGATATCGAGGACGTCAGTCCGACTCGACGAGGTAGACCCACGGTCTGGTCCCTGTGGGGTCTGGCTCACGCGGTGAACGTCGGCGACATCATGTACTCATATGCCTATCGAGCAGTATCCCGTCTTCACGGCAATGGTCTCTCTGCCGAGACAGTCCACGCCACGCTCCGGCTGCTGAATCAAGCCTGCATCTGTCTCTGCGAGGGCCAGTACCTTGATCTGGCCTTCGAGGGCAGAGTGAGTGTCGATATGCCTCTCTACCTCCAGATGATCGAGCAGAAGACGGCCAGCCTGATTGCCTGCGCGGCCGAAATGGGAGCGCTTATTGGAGGAGCTTCCCCAACCGTCATCCAGCATTACCGGCGCTTCGGGCAGCAGCTCGGAGTAGGCTTCCAGATCATGGACGACATCCTCGGGGTATGGGGTGACCCCACCGTTACCGGGAAGCCCACGCAAGACGACCTCCGCGCAAGGAAGAAGACCTTTCCCGTGCTGCACGCAATGGCCGTCGAGCGAGATCGAGGAGACAGTACGCTTGGCGATCTCTACACGGAGGACGAGATCACAGACGCGCAGATCGACCGGATGCTGGAGGCTTTGGAGAAAGCGGGAAGCCACCAACACGCGACCGAAGTGCTGGCGGATCACCGTCACAAGGCTCTGCAGGAACTGCGCGCAACGGGAATGCACAATGCTGCCCAAGAAGCGCTAGCTTCCCTGGCAGCATCGGTTCTGGATCGCCAGTACTGACGCATTCGCCTGCCCGAAGCCAGGCCCGCCTTCCTCACGAAGCTAGGCCGAAAGCCTCGTCGCCGCCGCGTCCTGACTGAATGCGATGAGTTCGTCCAGCTTTCGCGCTGCCGCCCCCGAGTCTATCGCCTCTTGGGAGATGGAGATCGCGTCCAGAAGACTGGTTGCATGCCCGCTGACAACCAGAGTAGCCGCCGCGTTCAGTACCGTAACATCGCGTTGCGGACCCTCGCGTCCTCCCAGGATCGATCTTGTGATGGCTGCGTTCTCTTCCGGTACCCCCCCCAGCAGATCTGAGACCTGTGCCCTCGGAAGTCCCAATTCCACGGAATCCAGCGCGAACGTGCTCACGTTTCCATCATACAGGCTACTGACCTTGTTCACACCCGTGGTGGACAATTCATCAAGACCATCCGCTCCGTAGACCGCGTAGGCCGAGTGACACCCCAGGATCGACAGCACGCGAGCTAGCGGTTCGGTCAGAGATCCGGCATACACTCCCAGGACCTGCGAAATCGCCCCGGCCGGGTTCGCCAGGGGCCCCACTATGTCGAAGACGGTGCGCACACCGATCTCTCGCCGAGCTTCTTCAGCGTACTCCATAGCGGGGTGAAGCTTGGGCGCGAAGAGAAAGCCAATCCCAACCCCATCGATGCACGCAGCTACTTCCTCCGGTGACAACGTCAGGTTGACTCCCAGTTGCTCAAGAAGATCCGCGCTCCCACAGTGACTGGACACGGACCTCGCCCCGTGCTTGGCCACTCCTACCCCGGCGCCTGCCACCACGAAGGCAGCGGTCGTGGAGATGTTGAAGCTCCCGGTACGATCGCCTCCCGTGCCCGATATATCGACCAAGTCCCCGCGCTTGGGGCGCACCGGCTTGGCCAACTCCCGGAGCGCCAGCGCAAAGCCGGCGATCTCGTCGACGGTCTCACCCTTCATGTGCAGGGCCGTCACAAGCGACGCTCTCTGCGCGGCGGATGCCTCCCCTTGCATAGTGAGAACCATCACTGACCGGGCTTCCGACTCGGTCAGATCCCGCCCTTCGAGCAGTTTGGCGATCACCTCTTTGATCGTAAGCATCTCCACACTCCCAGTGGCTCGCTATCCTTCCGAGCCCAGTCCATTCTAGGGCAAAGCGAGTCACGTGTCAAAGCCAGCCATCCCGCACGACGTCGCACCCACCGATCCGTCAATCAGCCGCCCCAGAACCTCACCGTCATGCACCGATCGACGTCCCACCCGCCACGAGTTCCCGGTACAACTCGACCATTCTGTCTGCCGTGCGATCGATCGAATTCCGGGAGCCCTCTTTGCTGGCCTCGCGGCCCATGCGAGCGCGAGCGTCAGGATCCCGCGCCAGCGACACGATGGCGTGGGAGAAGCTCGATACGGTGTGACGGACCAACCGCCCGTTGACCCCGTCGGCGATCACGTCAGCGACGCCCGGAACCTGTGCCCCCACAACCGGTAGCCCCGCTGCAAAGGCCTCGAGAATCGAGAGAGGATGCACCTCCCCGCCCGACGGCATCACGAACAGGTCCGCCATCATGAGATAGCCCGGTACGTGCTCGTATGGCACATCCCCCATGAAGCGCAGCCTCGCCTCAACGCCAAGATCCCTCGACATCTCCTGAAGGGCCTCGTATTCGGGCCCGCTTCCCAGCAGGAGCAGACACAGATTTGGCACCTCCGTCAAGGCCAGCGCATAGGCCTCCAAGAGGAAATCGACGTTCTTCTCCTTCGCCATTCGACCGACATAGATCAGCACCAGGTCTCCCGGCATGATGCCCAGGCCTTCCGGTCGCAACTCCTCCCTTGAGGAAGCGAAGAGATCCAGATCAATCCCGTTGGGCACCATCTCGATCCGGGTCTCGACACCGTACTCGCTGAGCGTTCGATAGGTGCTGGGCGAGGGCGCGATCACCAAGTCGCACTGGTTGAAGAACCTGGGCATGTACGCATCCAAGACCGCTCTGGTCAGCGATTCAGGCACCAAGGGCACGTAGTGAGCGTACCGCTCGTAGCGAGTGTGCGAGGTGAACACAACGGGTATGTTCCACTTCCTGCCATAGTACAGAGCCAGTTGACCAGACAGAAAGGGATGATGAACGTGTAGGACGTCCATGCTTTGGCACAGACTCTTCGCAGTCGAGCCAAGATCGAGTCCCAGGTAGACACCCACGTCCTTGTTCAAGGGGATCGAGGGGGACCTGATTACCCTCTCCTCCTCGTCTGGGTAGTCCCCGAACGTCAGGACATAGACGTCCTCTCCCAGATCCTCCAGTGCCCGCTTGTAAGCCACCAGGAAGTTAACCACCCCACTGATGGTCGGGCGGTACATGTCCGTCATCAATCCGATGCGCATTCTCTTCTCCGCTGGAACTTGCTGCCCTGCTCTCCCGCCTGCGGCAGAAGACTAAGGATCGCTTCCAGTACTCCTCCACCCACGGCACGAGCCTTGTCTGAGATGGTGAAACAGTGATCCACCTCACCCCGCGGATCCACGTCCCCAACCTTCTGACCCTCTTGCACTGCCAACCCAGCGTACAGCATCCCACGTACAACGCCATCTATCCTGCTGCGCAGGGGCTCGTCGCCAACCTCGGCCACCACGTCTCCCGCCCGCACCCGGTCTCCGATTCGCGCAACAGCCCGGAATCGCCCCGCACAAGGCGCCCACAGGACTCGATCCAGCGTGTGCCCCTCTATTGCACCCGGGACTCCCGTGTCAGCCAGGGCACTCCCCTCGGTGATTACCCTGCCAAGATAGTGCCCCCTCATCGTCTCGATCACCGCGTCAACATCCATACCGGCCACGAATCCCGGCCCCACACCTATCACCACCGGAGCGTCACCCACTTGCGTCCCCAGGTTGCGCTTGGCCATGATTCCATCCACGACCACCTGAGGCTTCAGCCGCTGGATCGGGTCCCATTTGGAGGCCACAATCACCGGGACGATGCCCCTGTCCAGCAGTGCATCAATCGCCTCCCCTTCGCCGGCCGCTCGGGCAACCACCCCTTCCACCTCTACCTCACCCTCGTACACGGCCGAACCGAACGAGACCGGGCGGCGTATCATCCTCGGCCGCTCCAGCTCGGTCACGACCACCCGCATTCGCGCTCGGTGCAGACGATGGACAACCCCGCTCGCGATGTCACCCCCGCCCTTCACGACCACACACGGTGCTTCCAGCATCTCAGGCTCCTCGCTTCCCGCCAGGTGTACCACCGTTCGGATTCGACCTCACCCTCAGTGGGTTCCCTTGCTCGGCCAGAGGTCGACCGGTTGCCCCCTCGCGCACCATCACTATCTCCGCCATGATACTGAGAGCGATCTCCTCGGGACTCACGGCCCCGATGTCGAGGCCGATAGGTGCGTGCACTTTGGCCAGCAGCTCCCGGGGGAGACCTTCGGAAAGAAGATGTTCAAACAGTGTCGCCACCTTCCGCCGGCTCCCCACCAAACCGATATACGCAGCAGGCTCTCGGACAACCCGTCGCAGAATCGCCTCATCGTACTCGTGACCCCGAGTCGCGATGACGATGTGATAACGATCGTCTATGTCAAAGCTCCCTGCAAGCTCCTCCGGATCGACGACCAGGACGCGTGTTGTCGCCGGGAATCGCTCCCCCGCCGCGTACTCCTCGCGATCATCAGCCACGATCACATTGAAACGCAACTCGCTGCCCAATCTCGCAAGTGCCTGACCCACATGCCCTGCACCGGCGATCAGGAGCGTCGGACTTGCGTTCACGACCTCCACGAACACCTGCACTTCACCGCCACACAGGCCTACGTCCGATTCACGCCCCTTCAGAGCATACTCCGCCAGGCGCGATGTGCCCTGCGCGATAGCTTCCAGACCTTCAGCGATGGCCTTCGCCTCCAGCGCTCCGCCGCCCACGCTACCCAGAGTTGAGCCATCGGGACGAACGAGCATCTTGGCGCCCACATCACGGGGAGTCGAACCACTTGCTCGCACAATGGTTACCACGGCGAGGGATATCCCACTCCGCGTAGCCGCAGCAAGCTCCTCGTATAGTCCTTCCATACCTGTCGCTCCTTCGAGCACTCAGCGGCTCGTCGTCATCGCTAGGCCGGCACCGTGTATTATAGCACCGCGCAACTGTACGTGCCAACAGCATGATCCAAGCCAAGCTCACGCCTCTTCTGAGCGGGCTGCAAGGCCTCTGCAATCCCGCTCAAGTGCCGTCACACGCCCACCGCACAAACACGAATTGTCCATTCATGCGATCTGTGATAGAATGGGAGAGCGACGCGTCCCTGCGCAGAGGTCAGCTCAGAAGGGATCAAGAGCGCATCGGTGACGCGGTCGCTCAACAGCGAAGACCCAATCTACGTGTAGCACCAACTCAGCACAACCGGAGAACACGACATGAACACCCGGACACGCGAATGGCTAGATGCGCTGCACGTGAACCCCAGGGAAGCGATCCGAACACTGCTTCTGCTGATGCTCGCGGTTGCCATACCCAGTCTCGGACTGCCCCAGTACGTCACGGGCCCACTGGTGAACGCGCTGCTGATCATCAGCGTTGAGACCATGGGGCTCACGCGCGCGCTCTGGGTAGGCGTAGCGCCCTCGCTGGTGGCCTGGGGCACGGGAGTACTCCCCGGGTCGCTGCTGGCCATGATACCGTTCATCGTCGCTGGCAATGCCGTGCTCACGACTGCCTTTGCGACACTGCGACGGATCAACTACTGGCTTGGGATAGCTGTGGGGGCGCTGCTCAAGTGTGCCTGGTTGTGGCTGGCCGTGACGTTCGCCACGGTCAGACCATTCAGCCTGCAGATGGATGGCGCCGTGCGAGAGATTCTGATCCCGCCCGCCATGGCCCAGATGCTGACATGGCCTCAACTGGTCACTGCCCTGGCAGGAGGGGTACTGGCCTACGGTTTCCTGCAGGCTCTCCGGATCGGGCGCGACCGGTAGGCTCTGAGACAGGAGCTGTTCCTGGGTGACCGGACCGGCGCCAGCACGGGCGCAGTGTGAGCCAGTCCCGCGAATCTGCGCGTGCGGCTTGACACCCGAGGCGACGTGTGGCATCGTATGAAACCCTTCAGAGCGCAGGGGCACAAACGTCCACTCCCTTAGGCAGAGAGAGGTACGTTCTTGTGCCTGGAGTAGTGAGGCGACGGATGACAGCGCGGCAATCCCGCACGCAACGAGACGAGAACGGTAGGAAGTCTGCATGAGAATCGGTCACGTGGTACGTGTGGCAGGAGTAGTCGCCGACGTTGAGTTCGCAGTTGGCGATCTACCCGGTATTCGTCACGCGTTGATCATAGAGCGCGAAGATGCTCCCCCGCTGGTGGTCGAGGTGCAGGAGCACATCGATCCACGAACGGTTCGAACGATCGCCATGTCCTCGACATCCGGGCTCAGGCGGGGGCTGAGGGCGACAGACTCGGGCCGGCCGATCATGGTGCCCGTTGGGCAACCGACGCTGGGCCGAATCTTCAACGTGCTGGGCCAACCCCTTGATGAGGGACCACCGTTGGCCGATGCAGAAACCCGCCCCATCCACTCGGACGCTCCGTCACTCACCGAGCAGGAACTCGCCGCCGAGATCCTCCCCACAGGAATAAAGATAGTAGACTTGCTGGTTCCGTTCGGCAGAGGTAGCAAGATCGGGCTTTTCGGCGGGGCCGGCGTGGGCAAGACGCTGCTGATCATGGAATTGATCCGCCACACCGTCGGACAAGAACGCGGCGTGGCAGTTTTCGCCGGCGTCGGGGAGCGCAGCCGCGAGGGCAACGAGTTGTGGAAAGAGGTTCAGCGCAGCGACGTGCTCGATCAGATCGTTCTGGTCTTCGGCCAGATGAACGAGCCTCCAGGCGCCCGCTTCCGCGTGCCCTTGACGGCTCTCACCATGGCCGAGCACTTCCGAGACGAAGATGGCCAAGACGTGCTTCTGTTCGTCGACAACATCTACCGCTACGTTCAGGCCGGGATGGAGGTGAGCGCCCTGCTGGGTCGCTTGCCGTCGGCCGTCGGCTACCAGCCGACGCTGTCAAGTGAGATGGGAGAGCTCCAAGAGCGAATCACCACCACAGGCCGGGGAGCGATTACTTCAGTCCAGGCCGTCTACGTGCCGGCCGATGATCTGACGGACCCGGCGGTCGCAACCACGTTCGCGCACCTGGACGCCATCACGGTTCTGTCGCGTCGACAGGCCAGTCAGGGCTTCTTCCCCGCCGTAGATCCCCTGCAGTCCAGCTCAGGACTGCTGGATCCTCGCCTCGTCGGGGAACGCCACGAGCGCGTGGCCAGAGAGGTACGATCGATCCTGGCACAACACGAGGAGTTGCAGGACATCATTTCCATCCTGGGCATGGAGGAACTCTCCGAGAAGGACCGGACCGTGGTGAAGCGCGCCCGTCGGCTGCAGAGATTCCTAACCCAGCCACTCTACGTGGCCGAACCGTTCACCGGCCAGGCCGGTTGTACTGTACCTCTCGAGGAGACCCTGCGAGGTTGCGAGCAGATTCTGGGGGGTGCATGCGACGATCTGCCGGAGCAGTCGTTCTACATGATCGGCTCCATCGACGAGGCCATGTCCGGCGCTGAACTAGCGGAAGAGGCACAGTAGCCATCATGACCGCTCAGGAGGAGCACAAGGGAGCCCTGCAACTCGAAGTACTGACCCCAGAGGCAACTTGCCTCAAGGTCGAGGACGTGACAGCAGTGCGAGCCATGCTCTCGGAGGGACCCATCTGCGTCCTACCGGGTCACGCTCCTCTGGTGGGAATCCTCGTGGCGGGCGAGCTGGGCTACGCGGACCACAGGGGCGATCACCGCGTGGGAATCGACGAAGGTATCCTGAGGATTCATGGGAGCACAGTCACAGTCTTGGGCACAGACGTGCGTGTCATGCCGCTACCAGCTCAGGCCGACCGCTGAGGTGCTCATGAGCCAGAGGAGCCACAGGAGAGGACCGCGCGGCGGTCACGAGCAGATCATCTGGTCAGTTGCGATTCGGCAGTCAGAGTAGGGCGCAGCGGACGGACCCGCAGACAGGAGAAGGCTACGACGAGATGGGTTCTCCATGGACAGTCGCGATCGTTTTACTTCTGCTAGGAATAGTGGTCGGAGCAGGCAACGTCCTTATGCTGAGTCGCACGATCAAGAGCCTGCGAACAGACAAGAGCACGGGACTGGGCAATCGTGTGATCGGCAGCTACGTGCTGCGAACCGTACTCGTGGCCTTGGTGCTCGTGCTTGGCGTACGGATCGGGTCCAAGTATGCATTGGTGACCTTCATCGGCATCTTGATCGGCGGGGGACTATCGGTCACGCACGTGCTGGGCGCTCGGTAACAGGAGAGGGTCTTGGAGCAAGTCTTCCCACGCGAAGTACTCTACATACTAGGCATTCCCATTCGTGACACCGTGGTGCATACATGGGTGTTGATGGCGGCCTTGATCGCGGCAGCCTACTTCTTCAAGCGTCGCAGTCGTCTGCATCCTAGTGGCTGGCAGATGGCCTTCGAGAGCCTGGTGGAGTTTGCCACGAGCACGATAGAGGACATGATCGGACCTCGTTCGGCAAGATACGTTCCCCTGGTGGGTACCATGGCTCTGTTCATCGCCACGGCCAACCTGCTCGGCGTCTTCCCTCTCCTGAGTTCGCCTACCCGTGACATCAATACCACGCTGGCCCTGGCCATCGTGGTGCTTCTGGCCGTTCACTACTTCGGCATCCGAGAGCACGGGCTACTGGGCTACCTGAAACACTTCGCTGAGCCCAACCCGGTGGTGCTACTCCTGAACGTGATCGGAGAATTCAGCCGCACTCTCTCGTTGACTCTCCGTCTGTTCGGCAACATAATCTCCTCGGAGATGATCGTGGCCGCCATCTTCATGCTGATACCTGTGATTGCCCCTCTACCGCTTCAGCTCCTCGGCATGTTCACCGGCCTGCTCCAGGCGTACGTATACACCATTCTGACCTGCACCTACATCAGTTCTGCCGTCGAAGGCTCTTCGTCAACGAACGGATCTGACGATCGCCCGAGACCTAGTACCGAGAAGGAGTAAGATAGGCCATGGAATCAAATGTAGTAGCCGTATTGGTCATGAGCGTTGCACCGCTCATCGCGATCACCTTGGGATGCATCCTCCCCGCGCTCATGGAGGGGAAGGCCATTCTCAAGGCACTGGACTCAATGGCGCGCCAGCCCGAAGTGGCAGACGACATTCGCACCACTCTCATCGTTTCCCTTGCCATGTTGGAGACGACTGCCATCTACGTGCTTCTCGTCTGCCTCATCTTGCTCTTCGCCAACCCGTTAGTGTCGCTGCTGCAGTCGT
>Ga0180432_10005606_pt1 | contig 16620 bp, 21 predicted proteins | sample SS_ome_10_FD_132414 | JGI IMG/M metagenome (GOLD analysis project Ga0180432, IMG submission 132414) | Hypersaline lake sediment archaeal communities from the Salton Sea, California, USA - SS_1_MS_2 metaG | ecosystem: Environmental > Aquatic > Non-marine Saline and Alkaline > Hypersaline >... | reverse complement strand
GCCTCTTCTCGATTTCTATGACGCTCGCGGCCTCCTGCGTCGAGTTTCGGGGTTGGGGGAGGTTGCTGACGTGACAGCACGAATCCAGGAGGCGCTGGCTTGATCCTCAAACGCCCCAGTGAAATTGACGCGATGGCAGACGCTGCCCGAATCAATCGTGCGGCGCTCGAAGCGGTGGAGGCATGCATTGCCCCCGGCGTGTCGACCCTCGAGTTGAATGACGTGGCGGAAGAGGTTATTCTACGGGGCGGTGGTAGTCCCGCCTTCAAGGGCTACCGCGGGTTTCCCGCGACACTATGTACCTCCCTCAACGAGGTCGTCGTTCACGGCATTCCAAACGAACGACCGCTCGAGGAAGGGGACATTGTGTCCATTGATGTTGGAACGTTCTACAAGGGATACGCCGCCGACATGGCGAAGACCTACGCGGTCGGCGACATCCCCGAAGAGGTCCAGCATCTGCTCGACACGACCGAGCGTTCCCTCTACGCCGGCATCGAACGAGCGCAACCGGGAAATCGCCTTGGTGACGTATCCGCGGCCATTCAGGATGTCATCGAGCAGGAAGGCATGTGGGTCGTACGGGAATTCGTAGGGCACGGCATCGGCCGGACCTTTCACGAAGCTCCAGACGTTCCCAACTACGGCCGCGCCGGCACGGGCCCCGTGCTTCGGCCAGGCTTGGTCCTAGCGATCGAACCGATGGTGGCACTCTCTCGCACCTCGATCATCGTTCTGGACGACGGCTGGACGGCACCCACCGAAACAGGGGTTCCGTCTGCGCACTTCGAACATACGGTGGCCATCACCGAAGATGGACCACGCATCTTGACCGCAAAGGAGACGATGACGCAAAACAACGAGGAAGTTGCACAACATGGCGCGTAGACGAGGTGGCGGCAACACCAGCCGAGCAAACGCCGGTCGGGGTAAAGCCGAGAATCGCCAAAAAGGCCAAGAGACCACGCAGGATATGGTCCGGACGGAAGGCGTTGTGCTCGAAGCGCGTCCCAACACCACTTTCCTCGTTCAACTCGACGCTGGTCCCGAAATTCTGGCCCATGTGGGCGGAAAAATGCGGCGGCACTACATCCGCATTCTTCCAGGAGACCGCGTCATCGTCGAAATCAGCACCTACGATCCTGAAAAGGGTCGAATCGTTTACCGAAAGTAGGTACCCGGTGAAAGTACGAGCAAGTGTCAAACCGATGTGCGCAAACTGCAAAGTCATCCGCCGGAATGGACGGGTCTTCGTGATTTGCTCCAACCCGAAGCATAAGCAGAGGCAGGGATAACCCATGGCACGCATCTCAGGCGTCGACCTCCCACGCGAAAAGCGCATCGAGCATGCGCTTCCCTACATCTATGGCATTGGCCTGACCCGTTCACGCGCCGTCCTCGAGGCCGCGGGTGTCGATCCCGACACGCGCGTCAAGGATCTCGCCGAGACCGAGGTTGCGAAGCTTCGTGAACTCATCGACGGCCAATACAAGGTCGAGGGCGACCTCAGGCGTGAAGTCCAATTGAACATCAAGCGCCTCATGGACATCGGCTGCTACCGCGGCCTTCGCCACCGCCGCGGTCTTCCTGTTCGTGGCCAATCGACAAAGACCAATGCCCGCACCCGCAAAGGGCCGCGCCGCACCGTCGCCGGTAAGAAGAAGGCGCCGAGGAAGTAAGGGGGATTCGTGGCTAAGCAAACGACCAAACCGCGTAAGCGGACCAAGCGCAGCCTCGTGGAGGGCAAAGCCTTCATTCACGCGAGCTACAACAACACGATCATCACGATCACCGACCCCGACGGAAACACCGTCACCTGGTCCTCGTCGGGCTCGATCGGCTACAAGGGTTCCAAGAAAGGCACCCCGTATGCCGCCCAGCTCGCCGCTGCCGACGCCACGCGCAAGGCACAGAACATGGGCCTCTCCACGCTCGACATCGTCATTCGTGGAACCGGCTCAGGCCGCGAGCAGGCCGTTCGCTCCATTCAGGCGACTGGCGTTCACGTTCGCTCCATCGTCGATGACACCCCCACGCCCCACAACGGTTGCCGCCCGCGCAAGCGTCGGCGTCAGTAAGGTAGGAGGATCATGGGTCGCTACCGAGGACCAATCGTAAAGATTTGCCGCCGTGAAGGGGTCAACCTTGTTGAAACCCCCAAGGCTCAAAAGTACATGGAGCGCCGTCCTTACCCTCCCGGTGAGCACGGCCAGCGTCGCCGCCGCCGCATCAGCGATTACGGTGTTCGTCTGCGTGAGAAGCAAAAGCTTCGCTTTCTCTACAACATGAGCGAGAAGCAGTTCGCCAACCTCTTCCAGGAGGCATCGAGGCGCGAGGGTGCCACGGGTACGGTGTTCCTGCAGCTGCTCGAGCGTCGTCTCGACAACGTCGTGTACCGACTCGGCATTGCCCACACGCGTCGCCAAGCGCGTCAGTTCGTGGGCCATGGCCTGATTCTGGTCAACGGAAGGCGCGTCGATGTGCCCTCGTACCGCGTGAAGCCTGGCGATGAGATCGCCGTTGCCGAACGCGCCAGGAAGAACCCGCACATCGCGCAAAACGTCCAGGAGCGCCGTCGCGGCAAGACGCCCCCCTGGCTCGACTTCGATGCCGATGCGCTCAAGGGCGTGTTCCGCTCCGTCCCGTCCCGCGAAGACATCGTCGTTCCTGTGAACGAGCTGCAGGTCATCGAGTACTACTCCCGCTGAGTCGACAGGAGACACACGTGCAAATCATTCCAGAATTCAAAGCGAAGGCGGAAGACCGTTACGGCGAGTTCGTCGTCGAACCCCTGCAGCGGGGTTTCGGTGTCACGCTCGGCAATCCGCTCCGCCGCATCCTTCTCTCGTCGATTCCAGGTACGGCTGTCACCAGCGTCTACATCGAAGACGTTCTCCACGAGTTCTCGACGATCCCCGGCGTCACCGAAGACGTCATGCAGATCGTCCTCAACCTCAAGGAACTCGTCGTCAAGCTTCATGATGGCGAGCCTGTCACGCTTACGTTGCGCGCCGACAAGAAGGGCCCCGTCACTGCAGGTGACTTCGAAGTTCCTGCGAGCGCGGAGGTCATCAACCCCGATCTCGTCATTGCGAACCTCGGTGACAAGGCCAAGCTGGTGATGGAAGTCCGAATCGATTCTGGCGTGGGTTACGTGCCGGCGGAACTCCTGCACGGCCACAAGGACCGAATCAACTCCATTCCCGTCGACGCCGTCTTCACACCGGTGCGTCGCGTCGCCTACCGCGTGGAAGATACCCGCGTCGGTCAGAAGACCGACCTCGACCGTCTCGTCCTTCGTGTCTGGACCGACGGTAGCGTCTCCCCGCAGGACGCCCTCGAGCAGGCCGTCGACATTCTCCGCACGCAACTCAACGTGTTCGGAGGAGCGATGGGTATGGTCGAGGAGGAGGTGCCCGTCGTCACCATCCCCACCGCAGGTGGTGATGCAGTGCCCGCCGAGCAGCCCGAGTCTCGCCTCAACCTCGAAAGCCTCGATCTCAGCAACCGCGTCCTCCACTCGCTCCAGGAAGAAGGCATCGACTCCGTCAATGCACTCATGGCGCTCTCCGAGCGTGACCTGAAGCGTGTCAGCGGCGTCGGTGAGAAGTCCCTCGACGAAATCCGTGAACGCCTCGGCGCGCACGGCATGAAACTCAAGGAGTAATACGATGCGCCATCTGTCTGCAGGTCGAAAGCTCAACCGCAACAGTAGCCACCGCATCGCGCTTGCGCGAAGCCAAGCTACCGCGTTGCTGCGACATGGTCGCATCAAGACCACGCTCATCAAGGCCAAGAATCTTCAGCCTTACGTGGAGAAACTCATCACCACCGCGCGTGGCGGCGATCTCCACGCCCGTCGGCTCGTGGCACGCGAGATTCATGACAATGACGTGCTTCGTAAGCTCATGGACGAAATTGCACCGTCCTTCGCGGATCGCAAAGGTGGCTACACGCGCATCTATCGCCTTGGGCACCGCCGCGGTGATGCAGCGCAGGAAGCGTTCATCGAGCTCGTCCAAGACGACGCCTAAGCCCAGTCCGCAAGACAAGCAAGCGACGTCCAAGTGCTGATGCCACCCGGTTCGGGTGGCATCAACCGTTATTCAGGCATCACGAGGTCGTGCGCAAACGACGACCCAGGACCCGTCCAGGCCACGCCGAGTAAAGCAGCCACGGTTGCACCCAAATCGCTGAAACTCTGACGCGTGCCCAAATCTCTTCCCGCAGCCTGAGGACCGACGGCCAGCAGCAGGCCGTGCTCTCGCGTGTGATCGGTTCCAGGCCAGGTCGGGTCGTTGCCGTGGTCACTCACGAGCATGAGAACGTCTTCCGGTCTGCGCGCGAGCAGCAGGTCAGGGAGTCGCTGATCGAAGTCGCTCAGGGCTTGGGCGTACCCCCCAACGTCCCTGCGATGGCCGTAGATGGCATCGAAGTCCACGAGGTTACAGAAAATCAGGCCAGACTCGTTCTCGTTCATGAGATCCAGCGTCGTGTCGACCCCTTCGGCATTGGAACCGGTCTTGTGAGACTCCGAGATCCCCTTGCCGTTGTAGATGTCGTTGATTTTGCCGACCGCGCGCACGGGCACGCCTGCTGCCGAGAGTGCATCCAGCACCGTGTGTGGCGGTGACACCGAATAGTCGCGGCGTTTGCCATGCAACCTCTCGAACGCGCCAGGCGCACCCAGGAAAGGTCGCGCGATCACGCGTGCGACCGCATGGTCACCCTGCAACAGATCACGCGCCGTCTCGCACCACGCGTAGAGTTGTTCGAGTGGCACGACATCCACGTGTGCCGCAACCTGAAAAACACTATCCGCGCTCGTGTACACGATCGGCGCACCCGTAGCGAGATGTTGCTCGCCAAGTTGCTCGAGGATGACCGTCCCACTCGCTGCCACGTTTCCAAGATGCGGGCGACCCGTCGCTGCGTCGAACGCCGCCATCACCTCATCCGGGAAACGGGCGAACGTCTTGAAGGGCTTCTCCAGGGGCGCCCCCATGAACTCCCAGTGACCGGTCGTGGTGTCCTTCCCGGGCGAGGCCTCCCGCATGCGGCCATAGGCAGCCTCAGGTGAGGAAACGCGGGGGAGATGCTCGATCGACTCGATGCGGCCGAGTCCCAGATGCATTAGGTTGGGCAATGCGACGCCAGTTCGTTCGACGATGTGGTTCAGCGTGTGTGAACCGGCATCCCCGAACTCTGAAGCGTCGGGCAGTGCGCCCACCCCAACCGAATCGAGGACGATCACCGTCACCAACATGAACCCAGCATACCGGCGAGCGAGCCATGCAATTTCGACGCGCGCCCACACGCTTCACACCCTGAGGCTGCGATACTACGCTCGTGGCCGGACTCGCTTCTCTCAGTGACTCGATTCAGGGCTCCCTCAGGAAGCTCGCACCAGACGCCCATCGTGTGCTCGTGGGGATCTCGGGGGGCAGCGACTCTGTGGCATTGCTCCTCGCACTCGACGCAGCTCCGGATCTCGAGGTTGTGGCTGGCCATCTAGATCACGGCATGCGAACCGATTCTGGAGAGGATGCCGCCTGGGTCAGGCAGCTCTGCAAGGCGCGCGGGATCACCCTCGAGATGGAGAGGATCGATCTCCCTCGAATCGTTGCGGACCAGGGTGGAAATACCGAAGAGGTCGGTCGCACGCTTCGCTATGCATTCCTCGCCCGAGCGGCGAAGGCGACCGGGTGCGATCACGTCGTGACGGCACACACCCGGAACGATCAGGCAGAAACGGTGCTCATGCAACTCCTGCGAGGGAGTGCCTACGCCAAGGGAATTGACCCCGTGCGAGGCTCCATCGTTCGTCCACTCCTGGAATGGTCTCGGGAGGACCTGCGGGGCTGGCTTGATGCCCAGGGCCAGGGTTGGCGTGAGGATCAGAGCAACCGTGACATCGCACGCGACCGGGCCTGGCTTCGGCACGAAGTGCTTCCCAGGCTCGAACGCCGTAGGCCTGGCACCCTCGTTCGACTTGCCCAATATGGGCACTTGCAGCGAGACCAGGCAGCATTTCTTGCTGACGAGGCGCAGAGGAGATTCGGCACCGACGCAATCAGCCGCTCCGCACTCGAACGTGCACCTAGGGCCGTTCAACGCGAAGCGCTCACACAACGCATCCGGTCCGAAGGTGGTGACGTCACCTCGCTCCACCTCGAGGCCCTACTCGACGTGCTCGACGAGGGAGGTGTGACCCGGCAGGATCTGCCAGGCGGCGTACGCGTACGCGTCCTTCGCGATGAAGTGGATGCGCGAATTCATGGCGAGACCCGGGGAGTCGAACAGGTACCGACGCTCGTCACGGAGCCAGCGCATCTACCCGAAGGTGCACCCCCAACCATCCTCACGCGAGGGCCTGCAGTGCTGCGCACTCCGCAGGCAGGTGATCGAATCCGGTTGTCCGCAGGACGGAGGCTGGTCATGGACGTGCTCGCTGAAGCAGGTGTTGCGCGGGAAGAACGGCCCAGTTGGCAGGTACTCGCTCAGGATGACGAGGTCGTGTGGATCGAAGGGATTGCTGCGGCAGAGGGAATTGACCTTGATGATGGCGATGAGGATCGCCGCTTCATGCGCGCAGCGCTCGCGCTCGCAGAACGAGCAGGCGATGCCGGTGAGGTGCCCATTGGAGCGGTCGTGGTGCGAAATGGAGAAATCATCGGCCAGGGAGCGAACGCACGCGAGGCCACGCAGGATCCGAGCGCGCATGCGGAGATCGTGGCGATGCGCGAGGCGGCCTCGAGGGAACAGGACTGGCGTCTAGCGGGAGCAACACTGTACGTCACCGTGGAGCCGTGCCCGATGTGTGCAGGCGCAATTCTAGAAAGTCATCTCGAACGTGTCGTTTGGGGCGCAGCCAACACCCGCGATGGAGCATTGGGAACGATCGTCGATCTCACGGCTGGAGCGTTCAAGCGTCTTCCTCAGCGTAGGTCCGGAGTTCTCTCCCGTGAGGCACAGGCCGTGTTGCAAGGAACCTTCCGGGCGAGGCGGCAGACAAGAGCCGACTAAAGCCTCAAGAAGCCCGTGTCGAACGGCGTTCTCGCGACCTTACGCGTCTCACTCGCGCGGGTATGATGCCGCAGATGCACATCCGTAACTTCTCCATCATTGCGCACGTCGACCACGGCAAATCAACCCTTGCCGACCGGATTCTTGAGTTGACGCAGAGCGTGGATGAGCGAAGCAAACGCGACCAGATGCTCGATACGCTCGACCTCGAGCGGGAACGCGGCATCACCATCAAAGCGACGGCTATGCGTCTGTATTACACGGCCAAGGATGGACAGACGTACCTTCTGAACCTGATCGATACACCTGGTCACGTCGACTTCAGTTACGAAGTATCCCGCGCCCTCCGGGCCTGCGAGGGCGTACTCCTCGTAATTGACGCAAGCCAGGGTGTGGAAGCACAAACCATTCAAACGGCCTTCCTCGCCATCGAGAACGGGCTCGAGATCCTGCCGGTCGTCAACAAGATCGATCTTCCCAATGCCGACGTGGATGGTGCGATCGCTGAGCTGGAGGACGTCGTAGGTGTACCTGGCGATCATGCCGTCGCGGTGTCTGCGAAGACGGGTCAGAACGTCGAGGCCATCCTCGAGGGCATCATCGAGCACCTGCCACCGCCCTCAGGCTCCGTCGATCAGCCACTGAGGTGCCTGATTTTCGATGCCCTCTATGACGCCTATCAGGGTGTCATCACCTTTGTGCGTGTCATGGATGGCGTGGTCAAGAAAGGCGACAAGATTCAGGTCATGTCGACCGGGAAGACCTTCGAGGTCGATCGTGTGGGTTTTTTCAAGCCGGAGCCCACCGTCTCGGACACACTCTCTGCTGGGGAAGTGGGCTGGATCACGGCCAGCATCAAGGACATTGGGGATACCCAGATTGGCGACACGGTCACCTCCGTCGCGCAGCCGTGTCGCGAACCTGTCCCTGGCTTCAAGCCTGCACGTCCCGTCGTATTCAGTGGGCTCTATCCCACCGACAGTGAGGATTACCCCCGACTACGGGAGGCGCTCGAGAAACTCAGTCTCAATGACGCAGCTTTCACCTTCGAGCCTGAGACGAGTGAGGCACTCGGTTTCGGATTCCGTTGCGGCTACTTGGGGTTGCTGCATGCCGACATCGTGCAGGCGCGCCTCGAGCGTGAGTACGGTCTTTCTCTGATTGCCACCGCACCTGGTGTTGTCTACGAAGTCACGAAGACCAACGGTGAACAGCTCCTCGTGCAAAACCCTTCGACGCTCCCATCGCCGACGGAAATTGCTGAGACCAAAGAGCCATGGGTGCGACTTTCGGTCTACGTCCCCGAAGAGTTCGTCGGCAATGCCATGCAGCTGATTCAGGAGAAGCGTGGTGAGATGCGCGACATGGTGTATCACGGGCGCCGCGTGGAGCTTCGCTACGACGTCCCCTTCGGTGAGATTCTCTATGACTTTCACGACCGCCTGAAGAGCCTCACCAAGGGGTACGCGAGCATGGACTACGAACCCACGGGCTATCGCGCCGGCCAGCTCGCCAAGATTGACATTCTCGTCAACGAGGAGCCCGTCGATGCGCTGTCCTTCATTGCTCATCGTGACAAGGCCTACGAGGTGGGCCGCAAGATCGTGGACCGCATGGCAGAGGTGATTCCGAGGCAGATGTTCGCCGTTCCCGTCCAGGCGGCAATCGGGGGCAAGATTCTCGCCCGCGCCACGGTGCGCGCTTTCCGCAAGGACGTGACCGCCAAGTGTTACGGCGGGGACATCACCCGCAAGCGGAAACTGCTCGAGAAGCAGAAGAAGGGTAAGGCCCGCATGAAGCAGCTCGGGTCAGTCGAGGTGCCGCAGGAGGCGTTCCTCGCGGTTCTCGCGAGCGACGAATAGCGGGGCGTCACCCGAATCAGGCCGTTGTACGCCGCAAACCAGACCTCGGTCTCCGCGGTCCTAGAGCCACTTCCGTAATGCGCACGCTCATTGGGCAGTCCTACCCCCAGGGTTAACGAGAGGAAACCACGTTCGCTAGCTTGGGTGAATGCGCTCGAGACTCGGCTTCACGCTGCTCGAACTTCTTCTCGTCCTCGGCCTCTTTGGCACCCTGTCACTCGGGGCGTGGCGCACGTTTGCGCCTGGCGAAGCGCAGCGTGCCGCAAGAGAATTCATGCAGCACGTGTCTTCGCAGCGTCTAGCTGCACTTTCGGGCACGACGACGGCCGTTCAATTCGATGTGGATCGCCAGAGGTTCGAGTTTCTCCGGGGCGAGGAGGGGTGTCTCGCAGAGGTGTACCTCGGTTGGAAACTCGCGCGTGGCGTCGCCGTCACGCAGGGTCTCCGCGATGGCGTACAGTGGCTTCCTGACGGAGCCGGTCGATCGTGTTCAGGTGGCGGTGTCTATGGGGGCCGCGTTCGCTTCGAGGGACCGAGGGAAACCTGGGATGTCATCCTGGCGAGCACAGGTCGTCTCCGCATGGAGCGCACGTGGCCATGAGCCCCAGGCCCTCAAGGCGGACTGCGGGTTTTTCGCTACTCGAGGTGATGGTGGGTGCAACCCTCATGGCGGTGGTCGCAATCTTGCTTTCGCAGGCTTTCATGACGCTCACCCGGCTGGAGGCTCTGTCCGCGCGTCACCATGAGGCAACCCGCGCGTTGTCAAGCTTCCTATCTGCCCCCACCACCGAGCTTCGGCAGCTCGAAGGATGCGAGAACATCGAGGCGCGTGCCGAAGCCAGCGTGGCTTCGTCTGCCCGCACCGTGTGTCTTGTCCAGCGACGAAAATGTGGCGTGTCGCAGGGTGTGTGGCGGTGCGGGGTAGAGGGCGCCTGGTGGCTCTTCGACCTTGCCGCAGGCACTTCCGTTAACCGAATCCACCTGACGATCTTGCGTCGTGCGGACGCGCTGCAATGAGATCGCACAGGGGCGTGACGTTACCCGAGGTCCTCGTCGCACTGGGCGTCGTCAGTACGGCCATGTTGCTTCTCGGCGACCTCGTGGTCGGTTCCGCAGGCTGGTCTGGTCACCTTCAGGCTTCAACGAACGCCCGTCAGCTTGGTGCGCTCACACTCGAGGTACTGCGGCATGAGGTGGCAATGGCGGGACGCTCGATCAATGGCGACGGTCTCGTCGTCACCCAACGTACGATCGATGGAGGAGACCTCCTTGGGGTTCATTACCTCGCAGAGGCGTACAGATCAGAGCCAGCTTTGCAGCATCGACGCTTCTTCGCAGCGAGGGACGGTCAGGGTTCATGGAATCTCTACGGCCAACGGGTGGGTGCCACGAGGCAACCCTGGATCGCGGGTGTACGCAGACTGAGCGTCACGGCGATGAGAACCGAGGCTGGCGTGATCACGTCGCCCATGGCGTGGAATCCTGGTGAGGTTGCGACTGCGCTCTACCTCGAGGTCCTCCTCTCGGACGGTACCGAGGTTGGAGACTGGCTTGCGGTGCACACGCCGGTTTCCTGGTTGACCGAGGGGGATCCATGAGGGCCTCAACCGAAGGCTTCGCGCTTTCGCTCGTGCTCATGGCGACCCTTACCCTCACAGCGTTACTGACGACGACGACGGGGCTGGTGCACTTGGACGCCCGACTTGGGGCGTATGCAGCGGATCAACTGCACGCTCGTGCGGCGGCCGACGCGGTTGCGACACTCGTGCAGGACGCGTGGCTCGAGGCTGGAGCCAGTGGTGTCGCTGAAATGGGTTGGACGCCCCTCCTGCCTGAAGGGCTTCCTTGGGACGTGGAGGTATCGACGGCGCGCCCTCTCGAGAGCGGTGATTTCGAGTTGGATTACGTGGTGCAGGTGCGTCGCGCACGATTGGTCCGCTGGTTGCGCCTCCGGATGCCTGCACACGTGCCGTAGTGGTGTGCGCCGCGTTGGTATTCTTTCCAGCGTGATGGTTCGCTCGCGGCTGTGCGCCGCATTGTTGGCGGCGGGTCGGCCGGTGGGAAGCGCCGATCTCGCCAAGGTACTTGACCTCCCCCAGGGTGAGGTCGAAGCCGCAATCGAAGATCTCCAGAGCACCCTCGACACCTCGAGCCTTGGTTTGTTGGTCGAGGAGGTCGCAGGTGGCTACCGGCTCGTCGTACACCCAAGTGTCGTCCCTGACCTGCATGCGTTCCTTGCCCCACCTCCCTTGCCGCACCTGAGCCATGCGGCTATCGAGACGCTTGCCTTGGTGGCGTATCATCAGCCGATTACGCGCGGTGAACTGGAGGCTGCTCGTGGAGCATCATGCGTTTCTACCCTTGAGACACTACAGGAGCGTGAACTCGTGAAGGTCGTGGGACGCAAGGACGTCATTGGGCGTCCGCTCCTGTACGGGACGACCGACCGGTTCCTGGTCGAGTTTGGCCTTGCCAAAATTGGTGATCTACCCGCGCTCGAGGATGGACCCGACGGGTTCCTTCGGGGTTGATTTAGCCGCGACCTGCCAGGAACGTAATGGCCGCCCTGTAGCCTTCCTTCCCAAGTCCCGCAATCTGTCCCACACATACCGCGGCAATGTGGCTCCTGTGCCGAAATCGTTCGCGAGCCTGCGTATTGGAAAGATGGACCTCCACGACCGGGATGTCGATCGAGGCGATCGCGTCCCGCAAGGCAATGGACGTGTGCGTGTAGGCGCCCGCATTGAACACGATTCCCCCGAAGCCGGAGGACTCGGCTTCATGAATCCAGTCGAGGAGGACCCCCTCGCGGTTGGACTGGTGGCACTCCACGGTCGCGCCTACGCTTTTCCCCCATTCCACGCAGGCCAACTCGATGTCTTGGAGGGTGTCGCTGCCATAAATGGCTGGCTCGCGGATGCCGAGGCGATTCAGGTTCGGGCCATTGAGCACTAGAATTTTCATACGCTCTCCTCGTCACTGCCTAGCGTAGCGTGTCGTGGACCTTGGGGCGGGAGATGATCCACTTCCTCGCGAAAGGCCGCCCACGCGGTTTGCTCCATCTGTTCGGGAACATCGGAAGCCAGCCAGGGATCACCGGGTGCGTTGGCGAGGACCCATCGCCTCGAATCGCGCCGGTTTTTCTTGTCGCGCTCTAGGTAGACGAGTACGTCCTCCCAGGACAGCGCCGGCGGTACGGAAGGTTGGATGCGTGCAATCAGGCGCCGAACCCACGGCCGCCAGTCAACGTGCCCACCTTCCTGGCTTCCCGGTTTGGGGTTGAGGTGCGAGAGATGAGCGGCGTAGAGCAGGCCCCAGGCCACCGCTTCACCGTGCGTGAGGTCATGGTTCGTGATGGCTTCGAGCGCATGCGCGACGGTATGGCCAAGGTTGAGCATCGCCCGCGCCTCACCGGTCTCATGCTCATCCTGGGCGACGACCCGAGCCTTCACGGCGACGGAGGCTGTCACCACGTCAATGAGCCGCTCCGTGGAGCTTAGCGGTCCGAGGTTGGGATCGAGCAGCGCATCGAGCAAGTCGGGGCGCGCCAGGAGCCCATGCTTGAACATTTCGACGAGTCCGTGATCAAACAGGTTCGGGGGAAGCGTCGACAGCGTCGAGACGTCCATCACCACGGCCTTGGGTTGCCAGAACGCACCCACGAGGTTCTTCCCCTCAGGCAGGTTGATGCCCGTCTTTCCGCCTACGGCCGCGTCGGCCATGGCGAGCACGCTGGTGGGGGCCTGAATCAGATCGATGCCCCGCGCATAACTTGCGGCAATGAAGCCTGCGAGGTCACCGACTACGCCGCCCCCGAGAGCAATGATGCAGTCATCACGGCGGAAGGCGTATTGAGCCAGGGTGCGAAGGCCGTTGGACCATTCGGTGGTGGATTTGCTTGCCTCACCCGCAGGAACGATGATCTCGATCACCTCACGGCCCATCGCAGAAAATGCGTCACGCACCTTCGCGAGGTGCAGGGCTGCGACCTGCTGTTCCGAGACGATGGCGACGTTTCTTGCTTTTGTCAGTTGCGGTAGTTGCTCGAGCAGCCCTGCGCCCACGTAGACCGGATAGGGCGGATCCACGAGAACCTGGAGCGTGGGTTTCATGGCAACGACTCCGGCTCCGGGCCTTCGAGAAACGCCGCGTCCGCTTCTTCTGCGAAGGAAGTGTTGGACGTGGGATCGCCTTCCATGATCTTTTCTGGCTCGGCAATGGGTCCCCTCCGCGCAAGTTCGGGATGTTGGTCTGCCCAGCTCCAGAGGCCTTCGACGATGTCGTCGACGACGTCATCTGCCTCGCGGTCATCGCCTGATACGCGAAGGGAGGCTACGGCATCGTACGCGGGTGCGCGTTCCGCCATGAGCGACCGAATCCGTTCGGTGGGGTCGCCAATCTCGAGCATGGGGCGGCGATGGCGGCGTGTTCGTTTGTAGATCGTCTCTGGGCTCGCGGACAACACGACGACTGGGCCACGCGCTTGAAGCAGCTGCCGGTTGACCTCACGCACGACCGTTCCGCCACCGGTGCTTACGACGACGTGGTCGAGGCGCAACGTACGACGGACCACTTCGGTCTCGTAGGCGCGGAATGTGTCCTCACCGTATAACTCGAAGATTTCTGGGATCTTCAGGCACGTCACGCGCTCGATGACGCGGTCGGTGTCGATGAACGTCAGGCGTAGTCGCCGGGAGAGTTCCCAACCAATTCGGCTTTTCCCGGTTCCCATGAAGCCCGCAAGCGCGACCCAGGTGACGGGGCGGTCATGTTCGTGCGGGACGTTACTGGGCAACGGTGTCACGCCGTGCGTAGGTGGCGACGTAGGACGTGTGGGCCTCCAGCCGCTCGAGGATTTCGCGCATGGTGTCGGCACCAAACTTCTCGAGCACTGCGTCTGCAAGCACAAGCGAGGTCATGGCGAGAAGCACGATGGACGCTGCGGGCACGGCGGTCGTGTCGCTTCGTTCGCGGGCTGCATCTGCAGCTTGCCCCGTCGCCACGTCCACGGTGGGGAGCGGCTTCATCAGGGTCGCGATTGGCTTCATTGCGGCGCGAATCACGAGCTCCTCACCGGTCGTGATGCCACCCTCGAGGCCTCCTGCGCGATTCGTGCGGCGCTCGATCTTTTTCTCGCCTGGGTAGATCGCATCATGGACTTCGCTGCCTGCGACGGTCGCCGCTTGCCAGCCATCTCCAATTTCGACACCCTTCATGGCCTGAATGCTCATAGCGGCCTGCGCGAGGCGTCCATCGAGTTTCCTGTCCCATTGGGTGTGGCTACCGAGTCCGACCGGCACGTTGCGGAAGCGAGCCTCGATTACGCCGCCTAGCGTGTCACCGTCGGTCTTGGCCTGATCGATGCGGGCGATGATGGCGTCCTCCGCACTACGGTCGAAACACCGAAGTGGGCTCTCGTCGAGTTCATTGAGCCGGTCCCAATCCATCCCGCCGTCACATGGGATTCCGCCGAGTGAGACGACGCGCGCCGCAGCCTGGATGCCGGCCATGTCGAGCAACCTGAGGGCAACAGCTCCGGCAGCCACGCGTGAGGCCGTTTCGCGCGCACTTGCGCGCTCGAGCACGTCGCGAAGGTCGGTGTGGCCGTACTTGATGCCTCCGGCGAGATCGGCATGACCGGGTCTCGCTTCGGTCAGTGCACGCTTTCGGGGTTCGTTTCCTGGTTCAGCGGACATGATTTCCGTCCAGTTTTGCCAGTCGCGATTCTCGATTTGCAGCGAAAGCGGCGCGCCGGTCGTGCGGCCCGCGCGGACGCCTGCGAGGATACGAGCGCGATCCTGCTCGATGACTTGCCGGCGACCCCGTCCGTAGCCCCCCTGTCTGCGCTTCAGCCAAGGGTCGATGTCACGTTCGCTGACGAGTTCGAGGCCGGCGGGAACGCCGTCTAGGAAAATGGAGAGCGCGGGGCCATGCGATTCACCCGCGGTAAGGAATCGAAGCATGCGGGGAGCGTACCACGCATGCCGTCTGGGACGAGACTCCGCGCGTCTTAATGGACAAAGTCGGCCGTGATCAGGATCAGGACTTCACGCGATCGTTCCTCATCACTCGAGACGCCGAACAGCGAGCCGAGTAGGGGAAGGTCGCGCAGAATCGGGATTCCACGGTCACTCGTCGTGTGCGACTGTTCGGAGAGGCCACCAAGGATGAGGGTGTCACCAGGCGTGAGGGTGATTACGGACTGAACCGAGTTCCTTGTGAGTTGGGTCGTGTCCTCGGTATGGGCGACGAGGTCGGAGATTCCGGTGTCCAGCGCCAGGCGAATCTGTCCTGAGGCCGTCAATTGCGGTGTCACATCGAGGTGGAAGCCATAGGGCAGCACCGTCGTGCTCGAGCCTGCGTCTTCCTCCGTTGCGGCTGAGGTCGTGTGGCGCGTCAGAGTGCCGCCTGTGGTGAAGGTGGCACGTTCATGATCGTTGACGAGAAGCGTGACTTCATCGAGCCGGCGTGCGAGGTCCTGCCGCTCGAGTGCGTGAAGCATGGCTTCAAGGCTCGTAGGGGTCAAAGCGGCGTAGGGATTGAAGATGAGGGCGAGTCCCTGGTCGTGGATGGTGGTACTGAGGTGCTGACCGAGGCTCATGAGGTCGAGCCCCCACTCCTGCATGACGCTGCGGTGGATCTCCTGAATGCGAATTCGTACTTGCAGGGTCGGTCTTGGCATATCTAGCATTTCGAGCAGCGTTTCAAGTTGACGCAGGGTGCTGGGCTCCGCAACGGCGATGAGTTGATTTGTCCTGACTTCGGCAATGAGCGTGAAGCCCTTTTCTGGTGATTCCTGAAGCGAGGCGAGGGCGCGCTCGAGGGTCGCGGCAAGAACCTCGACCTGGGCATGCTCGATGCGAAAGGTACGTAGTTCGGTCGGCCTGACGGCATCGGTGGCATCAGAGGCATCCCCAGTCGTGGAGGCCTGGTCTTCAGGCGTGCCCAGGGCTTGCTCGATGGCGAGGATCTTGGTGGAGGGAGCGACGACGATGAGGTCGTCCTCTAGGAGCGAGAAGGACAAACCGTGGAGCGTGAGAAGAAGGGCCCAGAGCTCTCGGAAGGGAGTTGCGCTTGGAATGTCGATACGTACCGGTTCGGTGGGTACATCGTGGGTGACGGCCGTGAGGCCTACCGACCGCGCGAGCGCGACGAGGGTGTTGGCGAGATCCTGCTGCGTCTGCGCTGCGTGGATTGTGACGGGCTGGTCGAAACGAGGGTCGGCTGGCAGCTCATTCCCCGCTGCGAATGCGAGTGCCATGAATGGCAGGCTCACGGCGAGAAGCCGTATGGCTCGTGCCAGCCGTGAACGGAGAGGACGCCCCGCCACCCGGGTGGTCGCGTCCTCCATCCGCATCACCAGCCTCCCGATAATTGTGGCTGGGTTGGCGGGGCGGAGAGTACCTCACCGCCCCGCGTGAGCAGGACGGACGTCGGCGAAATGGCGTGGATGCGGGTGTTCGATGCTGGAAGCCAGTCACCCTCTCGCACGATGACCGGAAACCCCGATTGTCCGTAGTGGAGTAGAGCAAGCCGTTCGGCACCCATGATGATGGTCGCCACCTGGACATGTGGGATGGGCGCCGGGAGCGGTACGAGCTTTGGTTCACGAAGACGAACGGGTCGCAGGGGTGTGCCCATCGGAGCCGATTGCGTGGGCATGGAAGGTTCCTCCAAAGGAAGGCTCCGTGGGTGGATGCCTTGCCTACCTGGGCCGACGGGTGAACGAGGC
>Ga0180432_10005605_pt1 | contig 16627 bp, 11 predicted proteins | sample SS_ome_10_FD_132414 | JGI IMG/M metagenome (GOLD analysis project Ga0180432, IMG submission 132414) | Hypersaline lake sediment archaeal communities from the Salton Sea, California, USA - SS_1_MS_2 metaG | ecosystem: Environmental > Aquatic > Non-marine Saline and Alkaline > Hypersaline >... | reverse complement strand
TTCATTCTCGTCCTATTTATGAGAGTTATATTAAAGAGAACAGTAAAGGAATTGTTGATACTGTTTATCGTACCTTTACATGGGAAGTTAGAAAGATCATTCAAGAATTTGGTGTCGAATCTCTTCCATTAGACATTAGAAGTGATTTAAAACATAATCCAAGTTTAGAATTAAAAGAATATGATATTGTACATTCAGTAGAGCCTAGAGATGATTTAATTAGAGATAAAAGGTTTGGTCCTTTATCTCCACAAGGAAAACCTATTTCTAGTATTTATTGGTTAGAGAAATGCGGTCATATTCTTAAAGAAGAAGGGTTTAACGAATTTCCTTACGCAGTACCTAGATGGACTAAAATATCTTCTGAGATTTACGGAAGATCGCCAGGCATGAAATCTTTGCCTGATATTAAAATGCTTAATGAAGTAATGAAGACACAAATTAGAGGAGCTCAAAAAGCTATTGATCCTGCGGTACAAGTCCCTGATGATGGCTTTTTCAGATCAGTAAGATTATATCCAGGCGGTATTAATCACTACAGAGCAGGGACTAATGATAGAATTGAACCTATAAACACTAATCCTAGAATTGATCTAGGTCAGGCGTTTATGGACGATATTAGAATTAGAATCAAGCAGGCATATTTTGCCGATCAATTACAGCTGAGGGAAGGACCTCAAATGACAGCGACAGAAGTTCGTCAAAGGACTGAAGAACAACTGAGGCTGCTTGGTCCGATTTTAGGTAGACAGCACAATGAACTACTAAAACCTCTAGTGGAAAGGGTCTTCGGGATATTACTAAGGAAGGGAATGTTCCCTGATCCTCCACAAGAAATAGCAGGAAAAGATTTAAACGTCAACTATGTATCTCAAATTGCTAAGGCGCAGAAAGCTTCTGAAGCTGATAACCTAATGAGAGTAATACAGACAGTATCGCCTCTTATTGAGTTTGATCCTTCAATACTTGACAACGTAAACCCTGATGCAGCATTTAAATATTCTGCTGGTATGTTTGACTTGCCACAAGATATAATGAGATCATCTAAAGAATTAAAACAATTAAGAGAACAAAGAGCTCAAGCACAGCAACAAGCTCAACAACAAGAACAGGAAGCTGCTGAAGCGGAAACAGTCAGCAAGCTTGCACCTGTAATGGAATAAAAGGAGACACTAGGTGAAAAGTAAAAAAGAGATAACTCCAGAAGAGAAACTAGTAGGGGCTTATAAAGCCCTGTTTAAAGGACCGAACGGACGAATCGTTTTACATGATTTAATGGTATCTACAGGATATTTCAGAAATGGATATGTGAAGGGTGATCCACATGGAACATCTTTTAATGAAGGCAGACGTTCGGTAATTCTCGACATAATTCACAAACTAAACATTCAAGATGAGAATTTTCTTGATGATTCTATTCAACGTCAAGAAGATTATAATAAAGAATTTTCATTATAATAAGTGGTCTTTTATAGGAGGTAGCCATGTATAAGAAAGAATTTTTACGCTCAGCTTTGGGCGAGGGTGGTAGTGATGGAGCTGGTTCTAGTGCTGGTGAGTCTAATAGCGGTAATCAACCTAGCGGTGATAGTGGTGCACCTGCTCCACAAGGAGTAGTAATACCTGACAACTGGAAAGATGCTTTATCAGAAGATTTCCGTAACGACAAGAATATGGAGCATATCAAGTCTGTTGAAGATATGGCGAAAAGCTATATCAATGCTCAGAAGCACTTTGGTAAAGATAAAATTGTTGTACCAGGTGAGTATGCTACAGAAGAGGACTGGAACAATATTTATAATAAGCTAGGTCGTCCTGAGACAGCAGATGGATATGAAGTAGCTTTATCTGAAGGGTCCAAATTATCTGAAGATGCTTTAGGGAGCTTAAAAGCTAAAGCACATGAGTTAGGTATTTTACCTTCTCAACTAAAAGGACTTGTTTCTTTTCAAGAAGAGATGGCTATTTCTAGTGAAAAAAGTATCATGGAAAGCATTGAAAACAAGCAAAATGAAGCTATTAATACCTTAAAGACTGAGTGGGGAGCAGAATACGATAAAAGATTATCTGCTGCTGCAAACATGGTTAAAGAGTTTGGCGGTGAAGAGCTTCAAAAATATCTTAACGAAACAGGATACGGAAACGACCCTATGTTAGTTAAGACTTTCTATAAGATTGCTCAAGGCATGGGTGAAGGTAGATTTGAAGGTGACTCAGAAGCTAATGGAAGTGGCTATACTCCTGATGCTGCTCAGAGAAAGATTTTAGAGTTACAATCACATGAAGCTTTTGGAGATAAAAACCATCCAATGCACGAACAAATAATGAAAGACAGAAGTGCTCTATTTCCTCTTGCATATCCTGAATTAAATAGAGAAAAATAATTGACACGAACAGCTAAGAGAGGTTATCCTATTAACATACGTGTTATAGGGTAGCTTTTCTGAGTCCAGTTAAAGATCACGTTAGTTCGTCCGAAGATTCGGGTAGCGTAACGAAAATAAAACAAAATTATTAATTATTAACTTTAACAAGGATAACGCATAATGTCATTCCAGATAACAGAATGGTTTATTAAAGAATTTAGCAACACAGTATATCATGTTGCTCAACAAAAGAAGTCAAGACTAGCAGGACACGCTAGACAAGAGACACAATCTTCTAAAATGAAGGGATTCGATAGAATCGGTGCAGTAGATCCAGTAGAGATGGTTAATCGTCATGGAGATACACCACAAATTGATACTCCTCATTCAAGACGTAACGTAATTCTTAAAGATTTTAACTGGGCTGATCTTGTAGACGATATGGACAAAATCAGAACTTTAAACGATCCAACAAACGATTACGTTATTGCTGCTAAAAACGGATTCAACAGAAAAAAAGATGAAGTATTTTATGATGCTGCTATCGGTAGTGCTCTTGCTGGTGAAAACGGTGACTCTACAGTAGCTCTTCCTACAACACAAAAAATTGCTTCTGTTGCATCTTCTGCTCTTTCTGGTCTTAATGTTAATACATTAAGATTAATTAAGAAAATTTTCAGAGCTAATGAAACAATTACAGAAGAAGAGCCAACAATTTATATGACTCTTGACGCTGAATCTGAATCTAATCTTTTAGCTTCTACAGAAATTGGAAGTGCTGATTACAACAGTGTTAAAGCTCTTGTAAACGGTGAAGTAGATACTTTCATGGGTATTAAGTTTATTCCTTATGAAGCTTGTAAGACTGAAGCTGATGTAGTTAAGTATAACGTAACTACTGGTCTTTATGACGCAGCAGGTACTTCTGCAGCAGGTGGTAAGAAACTTATTGCTTGGATTCCATCAGGAATGATTTCTTCTATGGGACAAGACATTAAAGCTCGTATCTCTGAAAGAGATGACAAGAACTATAGTGTCCAACCATACGTTCAAATGAGTGTTGGTGCTGTAAGAATGGAAGAAGAGAAAGTACTTCAAATTACAGTTTCTTAATTATAAATAATATATGAAGGGGCTTCGGCCCCTTTAAAAGCGAGGAATAAAAATGGCTACAAAATATTCAACTCAGTACAACAACGCTTACAATAACGGTGTAAAAGTTGGTGAAGGTGATATTGACGGAAGAGTAAAAAATCTATATGCAGAATTTGTATTAACAGAAGTTTTTGCTATTGGTGACATTGCTAAAATTGGTAAACTTCCAAAAGGTGCAACTGTTATCGAAGCAATCATTGTTTCACCTGCTGACGCTACAGGCGAGTACGACTTAGGTTGGGCTGCTAATGGTGTAGACGCTGCTGATCCAAACGGTTTCATTGATGCTGCTATGGACACAACTGCACAAATTAAAAAAGCAACTGATGCTGCTAACAACGCTGGTCTTTTCAAGACTTTCGGAGCAGAAACAGAAGTAGAATTAGTAGGAACTGTTGCTACTACTGGTACATCAGGAACTATTAAAGTACAAATTAGTTACGTTTTAGTTTAATTTATAAAAGCTCTCCTTAATTGGAGGGCTTCCTTTTTATTAGGAGCGTTTTATGTCATCACCTTTGGACATCTGCAATTCTGCATTAATCAAACTTGGTGGACGTTCCATTACAAGTCTTACACAAGATATTAAAGAAGCACGTCTTTGTAATGCAAGATACCCATTTTTAAGAGATGAAGTACTAGAGAACGGTACTTGGAAGTTTGCAATTAAAAGAGCTAGTTTAGCTCAGTTAGCAACTGCTCCTGCTTATGGTTATACTTACGCCTATCAAATACCTGCTGATTGTTTGTCTATTATAGACGTTGAATCTCCTGAGATTCCTTGGGACCAAGAAGGCGATACTATAGTTACAAACAATAGCACGATGAAAATAAAGTATGTTAGGAGAGAAGATAACGTATCTCTGTTTTCTCCAATGTTCATTGAAGCTTTATCTTTAAGGCTTGCTTGGGATTTATCTTATCCTATTTTACAATCAGGTACACAAACTGATTTTTGGAGAAGTTCTTACGAAGCTTATATAAAACAAGCTAGATCAAAAGACTCTCAGACTGGTACAACTGGATCATTTATTGATTCTGTTAATGATGTATATCTTAATTCGAGGTACTAAATGGGTAAATTTAATATTACTCAAAATGCTTTCTCAATAGGTGAAGTAAGTCCTAGAGTAAAAGGACGTACTGACCTAAAAGAGTATAAACAGGCAGCGGATAAGCTTCAGAATATGGTTACTTTGCCTACAGGCGGAGTAAGAAAAAGACCAGGCTTAGTTTACTTGCATGAACAAGCAAGTCCTTTAGCTACAGGAAGTAATACCTCTGTTATTCCTTTTAATCCTGATGATGTATCAGGTTATTATATAGTACTGACTACAGGTGCTACTTCTCCTGATTCTAACTCTTTTAAAGTGTATAAAATATACGGTACTGTATGTACTACTGTAATTGATTCTGTAGCAGGGTACCCGTTATACTTTCCGAGTACTCTTGATAGATCAGGTTGGAGATTTGCACAATCAGCAGACGTTTTGTTTATGACTCATAGTAGCGGTACTATTGAACCTGTTATTTTAAAGAGAACAGGAGATACTCAATTTGAGTTAAGGTATTTAGCTAAAGAAGCAGCTTTGCCAGGCACAGCTACTAAAATATCTCACCCTTTTCAGGATATAAATACAACATCAACAACTCTTTCTTTATCAGGGACTACACTGACTGCAAGTGCGTCTTTATTCACAAGTGCTGATTTGACTAGACATATCTCTATAAGTAACGGGGCTACTGATGTTCAGTTTAGAATAGTTGCATACGCGTCATCTACTTCAGTAGTTGTCACGCCTTTAGGTCATTCAGTAACATCTATTGCCGCAACTACATCTTGGAGGTTTTCAGCATGGGGTGGTGCTAATGGTTATCCTACTCAAGTAACTATGCACAACCAACGTCTTTGTTGGATGGCTACTTTGGCTGAACCTAATAAAGTATGGACGAGTGCAGTAGGTAACTTATTTAGAATGAGTATTGATTACTCTTCTTCAGCAGCTTCTGATTCTTCAGACGCTTTTAACTTTGCAATAGCAGGAAGTAAGCCTAATAGAATTGTTTGGTGTGAAGCAGGTCCTTCTTTAAAGATAGGGACTACAGGCGAAGAGTATATTGCAGATTTTATACCTTTAGATGATAATTCAAGTTCTTATGCTACAGTTAAACAGCAGACTTCACATGGTGGATCTGATGTAATGAGTGTAAATATTGGAACTTCTACTATATTTGTTGCTAGAAGTGGTAGAGAATTAAGACAATATAAATATAATGATTCTAACGGATCTTTTGTTTCTATTAACTTAAATATCTTATCAGATCATTTCTTTGAAACATATCCTATTAGACGTTTAGTTTGGCAGGAATCAGAAAAAGTTTTATGGGTACTTTCTCGAAATTTTGATACTATACATTCTCTTACTATTGATGAAGATGCTCAGACTTATTCTTGGGCAGAACATAAATTAGGATTTGATTCAACTACAGGAACTTCTTTATTAATTGAAGACGTTTGTACTGTTGTAAATGGTACGAAAGATGAACTAATATTATCACTTAATAAAACAATACTATTCACTTCAGATACTCCAGTAATTACAAAATTAGCAGGAAACTTCTCTACTAGTTTTGATAAGATGACAGAATTTGTAATAGGAGAACGTCCGTACTATTTAGACTGTGCTATTAGATCATATGATGCTACAGCTAAAACAGTACATAGTGGTTTTGATATTTTTGACGGTGATACTGTATATACTCTTGTAGACGGAGCTCCTGGCGGTACTTATGTTGTATCAGGTGGAGAGATTACACTTCCTTCTGCAGCTAATGAAGTAATTGCAGGCTATCAGTATGCTGCTGGTGTACAGACTATGCCTATTGATGAAGGCGGTACAGTAGGAGATTCTGTTGCTACAGTAAAAAGAGTAGATGAAGCAAGTATTAGATTTCATAGAACATATACAGCTACTTTCGGTGATCATTATACTAATAGCCAAGGTGATTTAGAACAGATAGAATTTGCAAACGATGGAACTTTATATAGCGGAATTAAAACGGTGAAAATGCCTAATGGATATGAGACAGATGGAGATTACAGTATAGTAGTTGAAGATACTTCTCCAACTCCTATGAGTATTTTATCTATTACTTATAAAGGTCAATCTGGTAATTAGGAGTAAGTATGTTAGGTTTAATAGGTTTAGGTTTAGGAATCTTTGGTGCTTACAATCAGTATCAGCAAGGGCAAGCTCAGGCAGAAATGCTTAGAGAGCAGGCTAAACTAGATGAAGAAAGAGCTAATAAATTTCTGTATCTTACAGAAAAGAATATAAAAACAAGAAGAAAGCAAGTCGGTCAACAAATAGGCGGACAAAAGGTTGCTTTAGCTTCTGCAGGGATAGACATAGGAACAGGTGTTTCTTTAGACATGATGGAAGATGCTTACGAATCATTATATGAAGAAGAACAATTAGTCATGATGGAAGCAGACTACCAAGCTGAGACTATGAAACAGGGAGCTACTTCTTTAAGTAAGCAGGCAGGTGATGTTTCTACAGCAGGGACTATAGGTGCTGTAACTTCATTGCTAGGAACAGTAGCAAAATTTGCGGATAAATAAGGGGTTTTAAATGCCAAGAGTACCAAGCATACAGACAAAAGAACAAGTTAGCACGTCTTTAGCTAGAAGGTCAGCTACTCCTGCTAATATACAAACAAGTAGAGCATTAGGGCAACTTTCTCAGACAGCAAGCAATCTTGCTTTTCAGATAGAAGGTAAGAGACAGGATCAAAAAGACTCTGCAGCTTCTTATTCTACAAAAAATGAATTATCTAAATTCTCTCAAGCTTTCCAAGCTAAAGAAAAAGAAATTGGAGTAGATGGAAGAATAAAGAACGGTAATACTTATGTAGAAGATCTTGAAGAGAACCTAAAAAGTATAAGAGAAGCACAGTTAGAGAAATATCGTGGAAGTGTTAGAGAAGATACTTTCAAAAATATGGAGCTTCAAACTCAAGATTATGTAGACAGAGAACTGATTAGAGCAAGAAATATTCAAAGCAAACAATCTGCTAAGAAAGCTAAGTTTGAAGGAGAAAGACTGACAAATGAAGCAGCAGACGCAGCTTTAACAGGCGATCAAAACTCAGCTTACAGCAGTATATTGGAAGTAGGCAAATACACAAATGCTATTTCAGATACTTTTGCAACTCCTGAAGAAGCTAAGTTATATACAAAAGAAAAAGTTAGTAGAATATCTAACAATTTAGCAGTAGGACAGATTTCTTCAGGAAACTACCTAGGGGCAATCAAAACTGCAGGGCTAGATAAAGATAAAGAAATTTTAGCAAGTCTTTCAGATACAGAAAAAGCAACGCTAAAAAATATGCCTACTAGAGACTTAAGTAATAATCTTACTAACGCTCAAAAGCTAAGACTTAGAAATAAAACAGAATCAGCTATTCTTGAACAAAGAGCAGCTGATAGATCAGAAATAAAAACTGGAATAAGAAACCTTAAAAAGTATTTAAATTCTCCAGGAATAATTTCTTCTGAAGAGATAGCACAACAATCTAAAGTAATTTTTGCAAAAGCACAGAATTTGCCTGAAGAAGATAAATTAGAAGTTATAAATCAGGTTACAACAATGCAGGCTTTAGGTAATGTTAGTGAGATGATAGGCTCTATGCCTCCTTCTAAGTGGTCACAGGAAGAAGAGAATCAACTAAACTTAATAGATGATTCTACTATCGAAGGTGCTACTTTAAAAAGAAATGCTGCTGCATCAATAAACAAGATGAAAGCAGAACACATAAATAAGATGAATAAAGACTTTGCAGGATACGCTATTAACACTGACGAGAGAATACAAAAACTTGCCGAAGGTGCTTTAGACTTTAATAGTCCTCAAGGTTTTGCTAAGTATAAAAATGCTGTTGAAGCTAAGGCAGTACAGTATAATATTAATCCTAGTACTATGACAATTCTTCCTCCTGCAATGAAGCAACATTACTCAGATGCAATAGACTCAGGTAATACTGCAATGATTTCAACTGCATTAGATCAACTAGAGCAGCACGTAGGTGAAGAGAATTTAAATAAAGCATTGCAAGAAATTAATCCTAACGGAAACGTAGCAGCAGCTACAAATATTGCAAATAAGAAGTATAGAGGGGATCTTTTATCTCTAGGAAGCAAAGAGAAACAAGATGAATTAAATGCTGCGTGGAAAAATAGATTAGGGGTTGAAACAGACTTAAAGAATGATCTTAAGGAATTTAACAAAGATCTTAGCGATAATAAATTCTTCCAAGCATTAAGGTCTTTTTCTGACAATGGTAAAACTTACAACGTACATCAAAAGGCATTAGAAAGTCTTTACAAACAAAATAGACTAAAAGGGATGAGTCACGAAGATGCTACAGATGAACTTACTCAACTTTTTGATGATAAGTATGAAATGGCGAAAAGTGAAGGTCCTGTAAATAAAAGCGTTATAATTCCTAAAAGCTCAGGTGTTTCTTCAGAGACAGCACAAGTAGCTTTTGAAAAAATAAAATCAGATCCTTTATCATTTATGTCATTTCTAAAAATGCCTAAAAGATTCAAAGATGAAGGAATGACAGCTAATTCTCTATCAGATGGGCTATCATTTAGAACTTCTGAAGATGGAAGAGGTGTTGTAGCAGTAGATGGATCAGGCATTGATTTAGTAAATGATGCTAATAGAAAAATTGTTCTTACTTGGGATGATCTGGAAGAAGCTTCTAAGATGGAAACTAACAATGATATGGAATTTACAATAGAAAATCCTTTAGAGTATTTTAATAAGATACTCGCTCCTAACGGGAAACTTTCAAAGAAAAAAGAAAGCATGACTCCTTATGAGAGAGAATTACTAAATAGATTCGGAATAGGAAGGTAACAATGTTTTACCCTAGCGTAGTATCAGACGAGCAGGCAGTAATTAATAGAGGTTATAGTAAAATAGAACCTACTACTAGCGATATTCTTCTTGCATCAATGTCATTAGGACGTACTGAGTCAGTAGGTGGAAAGTTAGATCAGATAGATGAATTAGAGAAATTCAAGCAAGAAAGTACTACAATAGTACCAATGGAAGAAGCTAATAAAATGGTCCCTAATATGGAAGTGCCATTTGACTCAGATGTTACAATGGGTGAAATAGAATACCAACGTAGTAAGCTTTTTCAAAAAGAAGAGAATAATAAAATAATCAGTAGAGCAGGAGATAGTTTCTGGAAAGGTACAGCTTTGCCTTTTGTTGGCAGAGCAATGGGGGCTTTCATGGATCCTGTTGATTTCTCTATTGGTGCAGTTGCAGGTTGGGGTATTGGTGCAGGTTTAACTAAACTAGCAGCAGGGTCTTCTTCTAAAGCAGTCGCTTTACTTGCAAACCAAGGCTTAGGTAGGACAATGGCTGAAGCTTTTGCAGGAAACGTAGCTGCTGAAGTGACAGTTTCTCAATTATCTAAGACTACGAGAGATGATTACACAATGCAACAAGCTTTCCTTAACGCAACAATCGGTACTATTGCTATGACAGGTATAATGCATGGAGCGACTAAAGGGCTTGCTAGAATGAAGAATGTAAGTAGTGACTTCATGGCAAAGAGGTTTCAGGTTACTGAAGAACTCACTGTTGCAGGTAAAGATCCTATTCATTTCAATAGGATAATAGAGAAAGATTTAGACGAGCTAGATGCTGTTACTCCTGAATTTGAATCAAGAGTACGTCAATATTACCCTGAGCAAGCAGATGAGCTTCTTGAAGGCGGAAGTGCTATTGAAATAATGAATACACTGAAGAATACTGAAGAATTTGCTCCTATGGTTAGAGATTTAGAAGAAGCAGGAGATGTTAGATACAGACTTGCTAATGAGAGTGTTGAAGAAGTACTTCCTGACAGGACAGAAGAATTTAGAGAGATTTACGATAGACCTGAATCAGATCTTGACTACGATCCTGAAATAGAGAACTTAGATAGAGCAATTCCTGAGAATTACGATGGTACTCAGGTGGATACTGAGTTACAATTAAGAGTACAAGAGGCAGAAACTAGGCTTAAAGAAATGGCTGACTCAGGTGACGTAGAAGCTAAAAAAGCTTTAGAACAAGTACAGAAAGAAGCAGAAATATCTGAAAGCAGGATTTTAGACCTTGAAGAATACGCTAAATGTAAGGCAGGACTATGAGTGATACGTGCGATTATAACTTAGAAAAGAAACTCGGCGAATCAGCAGAAGAAATAAAGCAAAGATTCGCAGAGTTTAAAGAAAAATACAAGATAACTGATGCTGACGGTGTTGCTCAGAACATGGAGCGTTTACTGCAGGACATGAAGCGTAGAGAGCTTATAGCACAGAATCAGCGTCTTATTTCTGCAGAGAAAAACACAGCAGTATTGAAGCAAGCTTATAGAGATGTTATTTCTAAAAAAGGCAAGAATAAAGGACAAATAGACGCTAAAAAAGTTCAGAAGAATATACGTCAAATATTCCAAAACGTAGGCGATAGAGCAGGAGCTCTAGCAGACCAAGCTCATCAATTTTATCTGAGAGCTTTGAAAGAAACAGGCATGGGGAAACTCATGAAGACTGATAACTTTCAAAGAGATATTTATAGAGCAATCATGCGTCCTGATAAGTATAAATTTGCGGATAATAGTCCTGTAAAAATAATGGCTGATGCTATTAGAAAATACAATGACTGGATACACGTAGGTAAGACTCGTGCTGGTTATGATATAGGATATGCACAAAACTACGTATCTAAGCAGCTTCACCATGCAGATAAAATAATAGGAAATGAAAGAGCATGGAAAGAAATGCTAGAAAACTCTTTAGACTGGGAGTATATGGGGATAAAGCAATCTGATAGAGCACAGGCTCTTGATGATATTTTGCAAACTATTACAAACCCTAAAGATTTAATAGATGGAGTTTATGCTTCTAAGCAAGTAAAGAGTTTATACTTCAAAGGACCTGATGAAGCTTTTGCATATCAGAAGGCTTTTGGTGCAGATAATTTATTCGATCAACTTATGAAGAGTATGCACGTTGATACTCGTAACTTAGCTGTTGCTGAGGCTTTCGGCGTTAAGCATGATAAAAATGTAGATGCTCTTTTAAAAGATGTATATAGAAGAACTAGAGAAGTAGATCCTAAGCAAGCTAATTTTGATTCTATTAAAAGAGAAGTAGATCAAGCTTATGACTGGTTATCAGGCATTACATCTTATGGAGCTCCTAAAACAATACTAGGGAAAACAGCTACAGCAATTAGGCAAGTAACAGATATGTCAATGCTTAAAGCTACATCCGTAGTAACAACTATTACAGATATGCCTTTCAGCGCAGGTACAGCAAACACAATTTTTGGTGGTGGTGTTAATGGTTACGCTAAAAAGGCAATAGGAATATCTCAAGACACTATTAAGCTTTTTGCAAGCAGGAAACAACAGATAGAGTTTGCAGATAGAATAGGAATGTTTGCTTCTGAAGTAAGTCCTTTTTCTGGGCAAAAATTTGCAAGAGAAGGTACAGAAACTGGCATGTCATGGAAGCCTTTAGATAGAGCTCATAATGCTTCTATGATTATGACAGGACTTCCTAGACAGGCAGCAGCAGCACGTTTAGCAGGTGTTAAGCAATTAGTAATGGGATTTGCAGATGTTGCAGATACTCCATTTGATAAATTATATTCTGGTACTCGTGAATTATTTGACGAGCTAAATATCAATGCGAAAGACTGGGATTTAATCAGGCAGTACGGCGTTGATGATGTTGACGGTGTTAAAATGATTACTCCTGAAAAGCTTAGAAGAGAATTAGAAACTGGAGGACCTAGAGGCGATACTGAATTAGCAATGAAAAATGTAGAGACAATAAACAAGTACGCTACTTTGCTAAGGCAAGCATCAGAGCTAGGATCGCCTACTGGGAGTGTTAGGCTTAATGCTTTTAAAAATGCACAATCTCCTGACAGTGTAGGCGGTATGATGTGGAGATTTGCTTTACAGTACAAGACTTTCCCTATTGCTGCAGGTAGAACAATGTCAAAAATGGCAGAAAAAGGGACTTTGCCTCAAAAGTTTATTAACTTAGGAATGACAGGAATGACAGCTACAGCTTTAGGCGGAATTGTTCTTCAGACTAGAAACTACATTGATAAAGGTGAGTTTATAGATATGGATGATAAGCAAGCAATGTTCTGGACTAAAGCAGCGGTACAGGGTGGTTTTCTGAGTATTGCTGGTGATATGGCATTAGGACAAGACTACACAAGGTTCTCAAACATACCTTCCCAGGTGGCAGGTCCTGCTCTAAGTGGGGTAGTTCAAGACACAGCAGAAATTGCTACAAGGATTAGAAAAGGTAATCTAAGAAATAAAGATATAAAAAAGATAGTTAAAAAGAATATGCCTACTGCAATCAGTAAACCAGTAGATAGTAAAATATTCAATATGGTGATGGAGGAATTATAAAATGACGATAAGTAACGAAAACGTAAAACAGATTTTTGCAGGAGATGGAGCTAATACGTCATTTCCTTTCAGCATAGTCTATTTCAATGCACAGGATGCAGAGATAAAAGTCTATCTGAGAGATGAATCAGTTTCTCCTGCAACAGAGACTCTTCAAACAATAACTACACACTATACAATGACAGATGGCACGAATGATGGTTATCGTTATGATGGTGGTACAATCGAAATGATTACTGCTCCTGCTGCAACAGAAAAGCTAGTAATCGTAAGAGAACTTGCATTAAGACAAGATGATTTTAATCCTGCTCCTACAGCAAGCTATCAGCCTGAAGAAGTAGAAGTTACTTTTGACAGAACTACTGCAAAGGTACAGCAAGTCAATGAAGAAATAGATAGATCTATAAAAGCTCCTATAGGTTCAGGAATCACTGATTTAGAACTTCCAGTAGATGCAAACAAATTCATCAAATGGAACTCAGCAGGTGATGGGCTAGAAACAGAAGCTATTGACTTAACTTCTTTGCAGTCAGACATAGCAAGCAACACAGCAAATATTGGAATAAATACTGCTAATATAGCAACTAATGCTTCAGGTATTAGCACTAATGCTTCAGGCATAGCTACTAATGCTGCTGATATTGTTACTAATGCTGCAAATATTGGAAGTAATAATTCAGCTATTTTATCAAATGATGCAGACATAGCTACTAATGCTGCTGATATTGTTACTTTACAGAACAGAGTAAATACTCTTGAAGCTTTCCTAGGATCTATCGGTGAGCAAACTATCTTAAACAATACTGCTACTCAAGACATAACAGATATGCTTTTTGATGGAGATGTGAATAATTCAGTTATTATCAACTTCACTATAGGTAGAAAAACAGACACAGGTTCTAAGTATTCTTCAGGGATATTATATTTAGTATATTCTGAGTTTACAAACACATGGCGAATTGAAAAAGGATTAGAAACTCTTGATTATGCAGGAGTTACTTTTGCAGTAGATACAGGAGCAGGGAAGACAGGACAAGTTAATTATACTTCTGATGACTTAACTGGAACTTCATACTCTGGTAAGATAGATTATAACATTAAAACTTTTGAGGTGTAGAAATGGCAAAATATACTGAAACTCCTATTGGTTTTGTATATCAAGGAACTCCTTCTCCTGAAACAGGAATAGGATTACTTTATGCAAAAGCTGACGGTGACTTGTATTGGATAGATGATGTAGGTGGAGTAGAAAGAAATGTTCTTCTTGGAGGATCTACAAGCATTGATGGATTAACAGATGTAACAATAGTGACTCCTGCTACTGGAGAAGTACTGACATATAATGGTACTGAATGGGTAAACCAAGCTTCAGCAGGCGGTGTAGGTAAATGGACTACTGCTACTGTATTTGCAGTAGATGATATTATCTGGAGTGATTCAGATAACAAGCTTTATAGAGCTAATACTGCTCACACTTCAGGCGTATTCGTAACAGACAGAGACACTAACAATTATTGGGACGTTATATCTCCTGCATTAAGTCAGACTATTGACGGATTTACTTCTGGCGCAGGTACGGTAGCGGCTACTGATACTATCTTAGAAGCTATTCAAAAGGTAGACGGTAATACTGCTGGCAAACTTAATTTAGACCAGACAACTCCTCAGAGTGTAACTGGTGGTGCTCCTGTATTTGATGGAGTAGATTTTAATACTGTACCTGCTAACCCTGCTCATGCAGAAGGTAAGATGTTCTATGATAATACTAAGAACGCTGTTTCATACTACAATGATGTTGCTGATGTTACGGTTAATTTAGGTCAAGAATTACTGTTCACAGTTACAAACAATACAGGTTCAACCATTACCAATGGTACTGTTGTTTGTCCTGACACAACTACTGGTATTGCTATAGCAAGTAGCAAGGTTAAGTCTAAGGCTAGAGTTGTTGCTGTTGCTACACATGATATTGCTAACGGTGCTACTGGATATGTAACTAAAGTAGGTCAAGTAGGCGGTCTTAATACTTCCTCTTTTTCTGCAGGAGATATTTTATATCTAAATGAAACAGGAGGCTATACAACTACTCGCCCAACTGATGGAGAGTTTGCTATCATAATGGGTGTTGTAGACGTAGTAGATCCTACTAATGGTGTTATTACAGTAGACATACAAAGTACAGATGTGACTGTTGAAGTAAACGATACTAATGGTTTCCCTGAAGATCAAAGAACAGGTACAGTAATGACTGTTACTGGTGCAGGTCCATATAACTTTAACATTGCTCCTACTGGTAGTGAATTTCATTACTATATCTTAGGAGAGAAATTTGAGCAGACTACTACACAATCAGTAGCTATATCAGATACAGATGAAGGTGAGCATTGGTTCTACTTTGATACTACAGGACTACAGACAATCTATAATCCTTCAAATAGTCAGAAAGAAGACATTGTTAGAAACTATGCGTTTGTTGCATATATTAACTGGAACGCTACAGCTAAGACAGTAGTAGGGGATATTTGGGATGAGAGGCATGGAATCTCTATGTCACCTGAGACACACGTTTACTTACACCTAACTAGAGGTGCTCAATACGTATCTGGTCTAGGTGTTGGAGATGTTCTTTCAGAGGAAGATGGTTCTTTAGATACTCACGCTCAATTTAGTGTTGCTGCAGGGTCATTTAAAGATGAAGACATGGACCATGTTTTAGCTGCAAATATAACTGTAGGTACAACTATTCCAGTTCTTTATCTAACTGGTGCTGATACTAATCCAAGTATGAGAGAAGACAGTCAGACAAACTTCGCTGTTTTAAATGCTCCTGCAGGTAGATTATATTACAATCAAAACAATGCAGGAACTTGGCAGCTAACAGAAGTGTCAAACGGAGATTTTGTTCTTTATCATATCTTTGCAATAAATGGACAAGATAAACAAATATTTTCTATCGTAGGACAGAACGAATATAGTACTGTTGCTAATGCTAGAGATGCTGCATCTACAGAAATTTCTAGTATCATTACAGGATTTGAAATAGCGGAAGCTGTTCCTCTTGCAACTATTATTTATCAAACAAGAAGTTCTTACGGTAACACTGTTAAAGCAAGGATTAGGGAAGTAGATACAGGTATAGACTTCATTGACTGGAGAACTACTGAGCTTGCTCAAGGTGCTGCTCCTACTTCTCATGCTAACTTAACAAACGTAGAGCTTGCAAATACTGGTGTTAGTCAAGGGCATATAGACGATCAAGCTCAGACTATCTACGGAGCTAAGACATTTAATGACTTAAGTGTTTTAGGATCTGATTCTGGTACAAGGGCTGTTTCTGTTATAAGTAAGCATAATTACCTTAAAGAAAGTGATTATGACGCAGAAGCTACTATCGGCAACTGGACAGGCTCAGCTAATACTATTGCAGTATTATCAAGAACAACTACTGATCCACTTAGAGAAACAGGTTCGTTTCTAATCACTAAGAGTGCTGCTGATGCAAGTGCTGAGAGCATAACAGTGCCTTTTACTATTGATGCAATAGATAAGAACAAAGTTATAGGTATTCAATTTGATTATGAAGACTCTACTAA
>Ga0180432_10005604_pt1 | contig 16627 bp, 7 predicted proteins | sample SS_ome_10_FD_132414 | JGI IMG/M metagenome (GOLD analysis project Ga0180432, IMG submission 132414) | Hypersaline lake sediment archaeal communities from the Salton Sea, California, USA - SS_1_MS_2 metaG | ecosystem: Environmental > Aquatic > Non-marine Saline and Alkaline > Hypersaline >... | reverse complement strand
TTTCGTCGATTTGAGCTTCTGTAACGCCAATTTCCACTCTTGAGGATCCTACATGGAAACCCACCCCTCCGCCATATCCAACTATTTTACCTGGTTCTATGTCGTTCTTCTCCTGTCTTTCGGTATAGTTGCCTGTGCCGAAAACATAAAATGATTTGTCCAGTGATTTGCTAATCCTTCCTGCGCCTGTGATGCCCCAAAGACCATCACCAAGCGAGTAATATTTCGCATTATCTGCGTTAATATCAAGATAGATAGTCGTGCTTGGTATGGCCTCAGTCTCGGGTAACAGCACATGGCCTAAACCGCCGTACAAATCACCTACTCCGAATTTGTACTCATTCTCTGGAACAACAAATCTGGAGCCTTGTTCCGTCTGCAATTTAACAACGGCGAACGGAACGCCAAAATACGCAAATGTTCTTGGATCGAGCATATAAGACGCTCTTAGTCTGAAAGTGCCAAGGTTCTCTGAGAATTCCATGCCCAACTGATTAAGATAGGTTTGAGTTCTCGAATCCGGCCCGTAGATACCTGTAAGCGTCTGGGTGTAGGAAAAGCCATAGCCGATGCCAAAATCCAAATGAAATCTGTCTTCAAAGCTCATCTGCTCTTTATCACGTTGGTATCTTTGCTTCTCCTGTTCAGTCTGATATGACTCTTCTAATATGATCTCCCTTTCGAAGGCAATTGCGATCTCCTGCCCGAAAAATAAGAGTAGAAATAAGAATTGAATAACTAGAAAAAAGTTGACGCGCCCTGGTATTTTCTCTTTCTCCGCCATACTTTCTCTCCTAAATAGTGCTTCTGAGGCCACCTGTCGTTGCTGGAACATAAAGACAACAAATACCCATAAAAGCGTCCACTTTCATAATTAAAAAGTACAAAGAATTACAAGTCAAGTAAAATCTTGTATTTCAGGTTTTTTTTGGCTCATCCGGTTAATGCGTAATTAAGATGGCGATCCCAGCAGGCGAGAAAAATCATTCGGGGCCCCAGATGTCCAAGTTGCCCCCTGGCTGCCCTAATTTGGCCATCTGCCCAAACGATTTTTCTCTCGGCCCTGCCCCGGAGCCCCGATTGACGCGAGCGATCTGCTCATTATCCGGATGAAGTTTTTTTGGTACATGGCTTCGCTCAAACCATTGATTATGTACCCAAAGGCCGGACGAGCGCAAGTTGGTGATTGCATTTTACGGGTAACTGTATATATTCATATGCCTTGTTTGAAACATCCGGATTAGTTTGTTTGTGCTGTTGTTTTGTGATTCAAACGGGGATTATATGATGCTGCGTTGGTTGGTTGTTTTCCTTTCTTTATTGCTTTTATTCGGAACAAGCGGGTGCCAGGAAGCTCTGACCTGGGTCGGTGCGAGTGTTTATCAGGCGGACACCAAAGCTCCCGACTCCAAGACCGCCGCCGAGATGGTCCGCGAAGGGCTCAATGCCAGCCCGCGAATCCGCGTGGGATATTTGCCCACGCCGACTTTGGGCACGGTTTTCTCAGGCCCCGAGCAATTGGGCGATCACGGCTACAGACCCAATCTCTCGGAAAGGAACGGCCTGGTGTACACCTGCAAGGCCGGCCCCATCGATATCGGCCATGCGCGAAAGGCGTCCGATTGGACGGTGTTTCTGGCCGCGAAGGTTTACCAACAGATAATGAAAGGCAATAAAGACGAATTCTCCTACAGGCTGTACGAGCCTTCGCGATATTTCGTCCGGATCTCTTACCCGGACAACTGGGACGATATGCCTGAGCCGGAGAGGCAGCGCGTTGCGTATGAAGTCTCGGTAGGTGTCGGACGATATCTTGCCTTCGTCGGAGTCACCTGGCACGAGATTATCACCTGGTTTGGTTTCAAGAGTAAGGGTTTCGAGCCTGAGCATCCATCCGCATTCACATGGGAGGAGACTTTCTCGAATCTGTTCGGCACTCACGTCGCCATGCTTGCTCTTGCCGACGATCGGCACACGTTTAACGAGGCGATGACGCTGGCCTTCGACAACGAACTTCGCAAATTGGACGCGCAGCCGGCCCGCGTATCGAAACGCGCATCGGAGAGCGTACGCGGGCCCTGGTTTACCGGCGACTACTTCTTTATAACAATGAAGAAACGCAACCTCGATCTTGGTCTCGATGACGGCTACGTCACCCCGACGCTGATCCCGGGGGTTTCCGAGTGCGAGGGCGTCGAGCCCCAGCCTTTTCCGGTGCCGAATCTCGATTTTGTTTCCGAATATGGATTCGAGGTCAAGTTCGAGATCGAGCCGAGAATCTGGGAAGGCAAAGCGATACTTGAAGTAGCATGTTCAGACGGGGCCCCGCGGACAAATCGCGTCGAGCCGGTTATCCATCTTGCTCCGATCATGAATTACATCAGGCAAGACGCATTAGAAAGATACGGCCCCGTCCCGGACCCGCAGCGTCGGGCCAGAGGGGATACTTCTGCCGGCATTCAATCGAGAGCCGGCAGCGACCCGGATTCTTCCCGACCGAGCCGGGCAAAGACCAGATAGAGCCGTCAGTCTTTGCTTGCCACGTCTTCCTTGTCGATAGAGCGGAACTGCCGTCGATAGTCCTGCGGGTAATCCATGTCTGACGGCAATTACCTCGGCAGTGATACCCGCCGCGATCTGCGGCACGGGGACGGCGCCCATGTCGAGTCCGGCCGGCGTGAAGATCCGGTCGAATTCCTCTTCGGTTGCCGGGCCCGTGCCGATGAAGTTGTCGCGAATCAGACCTTATGTTCGTCTGTGCCCGTAGGCTCCACGGATTTTTCGGGTTCTTTCGAGTCCTTCTCGTCACGCCTGGGCGAAAGACGGTCGTAGTATTTCTCCAGTTTTTCAAAACGCTCGCGGTAGAGCTGCTCCTGCTCTTCCAAACGCTTCCGCAAGTCGCGCATCTGTTTCTGGATTTTTTCAAGCATTTCCTCGCGATGTGGTAGTGGGATGTGCGGCATAGGGTTGTAGTTGCGAGGATTCAGCTTGTCGAAGTAACCTCTCCAATCTGGTTGTCTCCGGAAGGTTATGTCGACGTCTCCATCCAACTTCCGCCTCCCGGGAGTCTTACGGCTTTTATCAAGATCCTTTTCGGCGGCCTCGCGATACTTCTTGGGCAGCTTGTCAATTTCGTTAACCGTGGTCTTGTACTCGTCATCTCCGCTACGGACGATTATCGTCGTGTCTTCGTCGTGAGGAGCACCCTCGATGATCGTAACGGTGTAATCTTCACCATTGGAATGATGGTATGTGCGTACTTCGTTGAAAAATTTCCTCACGTCAACATCTATGTCTGGGGGGATACCGTCCTTGAACATCTCTTTCCAGTCATCTTGCCCGGGCTCGAGCCTGAAGAACCTCCCCGGGCGCCAGGATTGGACGGCTTCGGGTTCGCGCGGATATTTCCAGTCTGGCTCGCCCTCGAATGGTTTCAACGTCAGCTTGACGGCCTTGCGGACGCCGAGGTGGATAATCTGCACCGAGACTTCCGTGCCCGAACCGGCCTTGCGAATCGCCTCGACAAAGCGTTCGTAATCGTGGACGTCCTCGCCTTGAAAGCCAATTATCAGATCATCCCGCTCCAGACCGGCCTCATCGGCGGGGCTGGCCTTCTGCACGTTCTGTACCCGCAGCCCCTGGCCGAACGGCAGGCCCAGGTGTTTGCTGAGCAGCCGGGGCAAAGGAGCCGGATCGATCAGCACACCCATGAACGGCCGCTCTCCGCTCGATTCCTCCTCGGCATGAATCGCTGTTCCGGTTGAAACAAGTACAATCGCAGCTATCAGCATAGTAAATGTCGTTTTCATGGTTTTGCCCTTTCAAAAACATTGCTCATATTAGCACTATTACTCTATATCAATCGAATTTATGGATATATGCCTATCGGGTGGCAGCCTCAATCGGCAGTCCCTTAGGGACGCCTCACGGCGCTTGGGGATGGCTTTTCCCGCCATCCCCATCCCGATAAGCGACAATCGGGATGAGGCTGCCACCCGGTTGAGGGCAGTGCATCCACACACTTGTATGTCATATGATCCTACAAACCTTCGTAATATACGGCCGGCCTGATAATGTCCTCCCTGAGTCCCTCGACGAGCCACTTGTTGCCCTGCGTATCGGTGAAGTTATACCAGTCAACGTTGCGAATCACATCTCCGGCCGGATCGGAGACAAATCCCGGAAACTCAGGTTGCTCGACTTCGACTTTGTTTCCTGGCGCTTGCGCCACAAACTCCCAGTCAGCCGGTTCATCGGCTGATGGCGCAAATACAGGCAGAACAAAGTGCATCGCCAATCCAATCACGAGACCGGCTGCGAGTCCCGCCGCAAAGCGCGCGTGGCCTCGTATCTTCGCGATTGAGCGAAAAGGCGGCTTCGAATGTTGACTCCGGGCACGCTCGAAGATTTCTTCCGGCGTGCCGCCCCGGTCCAGAAGCTCCGATCCGACCGCCTCGCCGCAACGCTCGTGCAGCTCCTTTAATTGCTCCAGCAGCTCTCTTACCTGAGGATCCCGGTTCAGCTCGGCCTCCAACAGATGCTGCTCGCTGGGCGTAATCTCGCCGTCAAGGTGTTTTCCGATCATTATCTCAAGCATTTCCCGTGTCATGTTCATTTTTTCGGTACCTTAATTTCATCTTTACCGGCGACCCGGTCTTGAATCATCCGTCTGGCCCGCACGAGGCGGATTTGCACGGTAGTCAGCGGAATATCGAGTATCTCGGCAATCTGCCTGTACGTCAGATCGCTGCTATATTGAAGCATGAATACCTCTCTGTACTTTTCAGGAAGCGACCTCAATGCATACAAAACCTGCTCGCATTGCTCGGTACGCTCCAAATCTTTGGTAAATTGTGCCGTCTCGTCACATTGTTGTATGGTGGGGCTTGCCCCAGCATCGCCTATCGGTGGGGCAAGCCCCACCCTACGTGTTGTCTCCTGACGGTGCCTCAGGGCCTGCCTTCTGGCGAGGACTGCCAGCCACGGTCGAAACCGCTCCGGCTGACGCACCGAGTCGATTTTTGTTATTACTCGAACGCAGATATCCTGCAACACATCATCGATCTCGTCGGCATCGCCGATTATGCCGTACACCAAACCCTTCAGCCATGCCCAGTTGCGAGTCAGCAACCGTTGCAGGGCGTCTTTATCACCCCGCCGGGCGGCACAGACCAAAGCCGATTCGTTTTGCCGTTCTCTCGTCGCCATTTCTGATCTTTATATATATAGATACATGAGAACACATGTTCATACACAATTTCTGCACTTTTTTTGAGTTTTCCGATTGCCCTGGGCTTGCGGGAAGGGTGTTACGACCAGAGGTAGGATGGGCAACTTGTACCTTAGGCACTTGTTGCCCATGCGGAGGGCTATTTAGCCAAGGACTGGCTTGCCTGTGGTGTGCCCCCGTAGGCGCCTATGTTTATACATCCGCCATTGGGCATGGTTTCGGCCGAGCAATCTGCCGCGGAGTTTCCAGCGTCGATGCAGGGGCTTGTGACCAGGTCCTGAACCCAGCACGATCCCGCCGCGTTCCAGCGCCCTGCCTGCGAGCGCAGGTGGTAATCGCCCCGAATCCAGATATCGTCGCTCGCGTCCTCAAGGGATGTGCCGAGGTCCCAGTAACCCAGTTCGGCAAAACACGGGACCTCATCGATGTTGCCCTGTCCCGACCAGCCGCCCTCGATATTGCTGTAGCTTACGGCTGCCGCGCCGTCTATCTGAGCCAGAGATGTAACATAACCGTTGTAGTAAACGATAGAGTTTGCGATGGCGGGTTCCATGCAGGAAACGCCGAATCCCTCGTTGGCGACAATGGTGCAGTTCACGATCGTTGGCTTGCCGCCGGAGATGCCATTCTGGCCGTTTGCGGCGATCACACAGTTGGTGATCGCCGGTTCGTTATACAAGACGATTCGTCCGCTCCGCAAAAACACAAGCTCGATACCGGAGCCGGCGTTGGATGATATTTCGCAGCTTGTGATTACGGGGTTGCTGCCGTTATGCAACTCGATCCCAGCGCCTGCGTTGCCTTCCACGCGGCAGTTGGCTATTGTTGGCGATGAACCATCACAATAGATACCCGTATCGGCGCCGGTGATGGTAAGGCCTGCAAGCACGCAGGTGGCGTCCTGGCCGCGCGAGAACGTTACGCCAGTGCCGCCGCCGATGATGACTGTAGCGGCGACTACGTCCGGATCATCGGGATCGGTCGAGCTGAGAATCAGGTTCTTGCCGGCAATGTCGATACCGCCGGGATAAGTTCCCTCGCTCAAAATGATCGTATCGCCCGGCCAGGCTTCGGCAATGGCGTAACGAAGCTGGTCGTATTTAAGGCCCGTTGTTGCGTTTTCTATCGGCCCTTCGTCGGTGGCAAATGACGCTATTACCAGCTCTATGCCGTCGCCGGTGCCGAGATTTCGGGAATATTGCCTATCCACGGGATTGTTCCAGTGCTCGTGCACTCCCAGACTGGTCAGCCGCGTGCCGTCGCCCTCGGGATCGTAGACGGTTCCGGAAGGCGGATTGTGGGCCAGCGCGGCTTCGTGCAGATAATTGTCCGGATTGCCAGTTACGTCGGTTATTTGAGAGTTCAAAGCGTCCTCATGCCGTAGGAAGTCGAGCCCGACCGAATCGATCGCCACCGGATCCTGCGAGGCGAGCATACCGCTGAACCAGTCGTCGCCGAAGGAGGCCCACTTGAGCACGTCGTTGCCCTGGTTTTTCGCCGGGTAGAGCCCGTCGATCATGTAGAGCAGGGTCTTGCCGCTAAGGTGCCTGTGTCCGTTAAGATTAACAAGACAATTATACGTGTCCATACCCTTGCTTCGTCCGCCGTGGTTATGTAGAGGCTGAGGAGTCCAGCCGCCATTGCCGGAAACGGACGGAAAACGAACCGAACCAAAGTGGTTCTTGGCACATAGAGTTATCCCGAACATCGAGTGCGGCCTCAACAGCGCCATGTTAATCAGGTACTTGGCGCTGGTGACGGTTTGCGGCAGGTACGCCGTCCCTGCCTTGGTATGGAGCGGATTGAAAGGGTCGTGAATCGCACCAAGACGCCCGTTCCGCGCCAGAGTTGACTTGACAACGAACCTGACATTCAGGAACTCGGAATTAGAATCGCTCCTGATCTTGTTGTAGATGGGATTGCCGATATACCGTGAAGAGTCGTAGATTGTGATCGCAGAGCCCGGCACGCCGGCGACCTCGATGAGCTGCTTCACAACCGAGTAGATTACATGAGGGCTCGGGTTGCCCACGCGCGGCGACCAGTTGCCGCCGCTGTTGTTCTCCTGGTTCATGTTGATCTTGATCGCAATTTTTTCACCCTGCTGATAGCCGGCTTCGCTGCGGCCTCCGACGCTGTTGAAGTGCTTAAACAGCGCGTCCCAGGATTCCGCGTCGCTCGCCCGGCCGGTCAGATTTTGGATTGTCCTGGAGACCATCACGTCGACCGCCGCCTGATTGGTGTTGTTGTCATCCCACCAGCTACCGGTCGAGCCGTCCCAGCTTGTCGCGCCGGGATCGCGGACCCAGACGACGCGCCCGGGATGGATGCCTTTCGCCACACCCATCGGGCTGTTTAGCGGCTCGCTCGGAACGAATGCCGCAGCGGCAGACTTTTCGTTCGTAACGCTTAGCGAAATCCACACGGCTGTTATACTGATCGCAATGCACAGAAGCCCGACAACATAGCGCGATTCGCGCATCAGCAGCTTCGCTCTGCGGTAAGCGACGGCCGAGCCGATCAATCCCGTTATCCAGACAACAAAACCGGTGGCAAACGGAGCCGCCATGCGCTGGCAGGGATAAGTCGCACGTGAGGGCTTGGGAACAACGCGGATCACAAACCAGATCAGCGACAACAATCCGATGATCGGCATAAGCCACAGCAGATAGAAACGCTTCTTCTTGTGCCCGATGAGCCTGCCGGTTTTCGGGCATCGGCGCCGAACCTGGCGCAAGTGTTTGTCATCCTGTGTTGTTTCGGACTTCGGCAAAGTGGATTTTACCCTTCGAGAGAACATTCGGCACCTCCATAACTGGACCTGGACGACCTGAGTTTTTGTTCATATCTTCGGGTATTATATCCTCATCGGCGGCCAAAAACAACCGAGACCTGCACCAAATCAATCAGCACAGCTCGCGCGTTGATACTCAAGCCGGCAGTAACTTCATATTTTCCGCGTGGTCAAAGAAAAAAGGCTTGGGGGCACATTCTGTTGTGCCCCCAAGCCCGATTAACGTAATTGTACATGGCCTTACAAGGCGGCCCCGTACAATGTCGCCTCAACCACCCAACGGGTCCGAGGGTTGCCCGAATCCGTCGAGTCGAAGACGTATGTGCCAGGTTACCGCAGCATATACGCAACAGCATTGAGGAGCATCTGTTCGCCATCCGGATACAGGTCATACAAAGCCGCAGCTTGTCCACCCGTTACGCCGGCAGGCTCACGACTACCGGTCAGGAAGACCAGCCGAGAACCACCCAGCACGTCATCGGGGCTCCCGCTGGAATTCTGCATTGTAGCTCCACCCGACCATTCGGCGATAACCATGCCGCCAGCAGGGCCTGTGTCCGCTGATACTTCCGCTATAGTAGCCAGTAGCGTTCCGTCATCATCGATGTTATTGTCATTGATCGAGATGCCGTTCGAGATAATCGTCGGGTCGGTGGGAAGCGGAACGGCGCCTTCGGCATACATATTGACCATGGTGCCATCGAGCAGATCGATACCCGCAAAGATCGGGTGGTTCGGGTCAGTGACCGTCAACTGGACGTCTCCGGTGGTGTCCTCCATTGTCCCGCCGTCGGTAAAGCCCATGCGGCTGGAACGCAGCGTGTAACCATTCAGGTTGATCATGGGAGCCGTGACGCTGTTCCACAGGGATGCGCCACTGCCACTATAATGTCCGCTGGATGCCGTCCGGCTAATAATCACCAGATCCATGGTATTGAGGTATTCCACATCGGGACTCTTCGAGGTGAGAACGCGCACCACGTTGTAGCCTTGTGCCTTCAGCAGGTCGGTATACCCAATATCCGGCGCCTGGGTGAAGCCGTGAGCGGCAGCATCGGCATGGGGTTCGTCGTCGCCGGCGTGGTAGGAGACCCATGCGATCACCTTTGTTGGCTCTATGACGATGTCATCGTAATACACAGATGACGCGCCGGCGCTGTACAGGTCAATGGCCTGTAGCGTGTTATGGCCGCTAACGTTCCACTGGCCACTGCGGATAACAATGCCGTCGTAGTACTCGTCGACCGTGTTGTTGTCCAGGTCGATGACGTACTTCAACTCGACCCACTGGTCGTACACAATCGTGCCGCCACCATCGTTGATTTGCCCGGAACCCAGGCTGAATTTGGTCTGGCAGGACCAGTCCAGCGGATTGGGGGCGTACTGGTTCATCAGGATGAAGAAGGTGTCGCCCGTGGTGCCGGAGGGAATGTACTGCATGGCCGTCAGGGTCACCTGGCCGCCGGTGATATCTAATTTCTTCACCAGGTCGGCAGTGCTGATGATCTCCACGGAATTCAAACCGCTGACAGCGCCTGCATCGGATACCGGTGCTCCGGCGCCTGCAGTTCCTTCCCAGCCTTCCCAGTCGTTGACACCATGTAGATCGGTGCCGACCGCGTAGGACTCGAAGTCCTCGCCATACAGCGGTGCGGTTCCACCGTTCAGCATGCTCTGGATCTCCAAATCAGTCAGAGTCCTGTTGTAGAACGTGACCTCGTCAATCAGAGACGTCATGATTCTGTTGATGTTGTTGGCAGGATCTCCGCCCACATAGATCGGAGTGTCGAAATTGGTAAGTTCGTGTGGGGCAACATTAACTGCCGTCTGATCAGTGCCGTTAAGATACAGCTTGCCCTGATCGGGTGATATTGTCAGAGCGGCAAAGTACCATTCGCCGACGGGAATCGCCAATCCTGAGGAGAAGTCCCAGTATGCATCAGCACCCCACATATAACGCAGTTCAGTACCATCGTGCTGCAAACCTACGTTACCAGGGGATGTGCCTCTGTGAGTCAGTATGCCCGACCATGCCTCCGGCAACGCATCGTGCTTCACCCAGCCTGTGACAGAAACGGTGTTGCTGACAATGCCCAGCGGAGCGGCCGTCTGAATGTAGTCGACGTCTTCCTTGACTATTGACACGGCGCCACCGAACATGCCGCTGACCCATTCCGGAGTTCCCACAAACTCGCCGTGGTTGCCGTGACCTGATCGGTCGAGCACCAGGCTGCCTTCGCCGGATTCGAAATTGTAGTGGATCAGCAGATCCGGGTCCCCTATCGGTATGGGACTGAAGTACTTGTCGGCATTGCCGGCGATCTCGTCGGCGGTAAGGAGCCTGTCGTAAATCGCAACGCCGAAGATAGTGCCGTCGAAGTTATCGATAGACTCGATCCCTTCCGGATCTCTGATGGCCTGGCCGATACCTACAGTACCCGACAGCGTGATAGCCGAAGGGATACTGCCGGCGAGTTCGCCGTTGACGTACAGTTCGGTCGTACCGGCGGTTTCACTGGAAACGAAAGCCAGATGGGTGTACTCACCGGGAGCGGTGGCAACGCCGTAATCATAGTCCATGACGCCGAAGACAGTCGCGCCGTAGTTCCCGGTGTCGTTCCACTGCTCGTACTTCAACGCTGCTGTCGTGTCGCCATGGCCAATCCTGCCGATCAGGGCGCTGGACGGAGTTACATCCGGATTGGCGTTTACGATGAACTCGTAGGTCATTTCACCGCCGAACGTGCCGATATCATACGCGCCATTCCGGACATACGTATTGAGATAATCCGCATCAACGCCGGCTGCCCAGTTTTCTGTGTTCCTATCGACAATTCTGAAGTTCCAGACGATGCCCGGCATGACCGTACCGTCGGCCTTGACCCCATCGACCTTCCAGAAGTAGGTGACTCCTCTATTCAGGTCGTCCAGGGCAGCTTCAGTCTCCGCCTGGCGGCCGAGATAGATGCCCGTGGTGTCAGTCGCGTTTGCATCAGCAACCGCAGCTTCGTTGGTTCCGAGATAGACATCCTGCTCTACGGCGTCTAAGGCGGGATTCCACGTGAGCACCACTCCACTGGCGTCCAGATCAATCGCGCCGTCGGCCGGAGCGGGACCATACGGCAGCTCCTCGACGCCTGCCAGGATTCTGATGTTCTCTATCCCCAGCACGGTGTCATAGACGCGGGCATCCGCGACTTTACCGGGGAAAGAGCTGCCCTGGGTTATACGACTGCCGATATGGACGCGGTCGGCTGAGGCCGACAGATCCCGCACGTTCGATTTACCGGGATCAGTGTCCACCAACTGGCCGTCACCGTAGTACTGGATAGTCGTTCCATCATACGTCATGGCATAATGACGCCATTCCAGAGCTTGCTGGTCGGAGAAGATCGTTTCTTCCCAGCCCCAGCAGTGCGCGCCGACTCCACCCGGACCGCCAAGACTGCCGATGTTGAAGTGGCTGCCGCTTCCGCCGCCACCGTCGGCATTACCGGTGAAGCCGAAGATCAGCGTCCAGTCGGGAATGCTCGTGTGGTCGGCCTTGGCCCAACATGCAATCGTCCTTGGCATGGTACCGCTGATACCCACCGAACCGCAATCGACGAACTGATTGTCGCCGCCAGGCAGGCTCAGAACGCGACCCATCTCCGGATCGTCAACAAATGACAGAGCGCCTACGAGCATACCATGGTTATCGTTACCCGATCTATCCAGAGCCGCAAGACTGCTCGAATCCTCATCTAACGGGTAAAACGCAACCAGATTAGGCTCCTCGACCGCCGTGACCTCGCCAATCGTTGAGAGGCTCCATACAGGGCCTGCAACCGTGCCGAGAGGCGTAAACTCATCGACTCTCCAGTAGTAGGTCGTGCCGGGATCAAGCGCTCCGGGATCGTAAGATGTCTCCATACTCATCATTTGTACCGGCAGCAACATTGCCGGATCGGTGCCGAAGTGGACGTTGTGCATGATAGCATCTTTGCCGGGCGTCCAGCTCAACGTCACACTAATAGCATTGGTGGCGCCATCGGCCGGGCTCGGGAAGTGAGCCTCCAGAGGCAGCGTCGTAAAACTCCAGACGTCACTTTCGGCTACGTTTCCGTCGGCGTCGATTTCATCGACACGCCAGTAGTAGGTGGCTCCCGGATCCAAGGTCACCACTTGTATATTCAGACCGGTCTCGCCGATCAGATCCGCCTCGTCGATTGTCTCATCGGTGCTCAGATACACCTTGTGGCTGACAGCTCCGTACCCGGAGGTCCACTCCAGGGCCGTCGCGTCTGAATCAATCGCTCCATCGACCGGGGCCGGATCAGCAGCCTTCAGTCTGACAAGAACTGTCGGCGGGACCACCGATATATCGGCGGGAGCCTCCAGGAACAGAACGCTGTCCGGAACACTCCGTGCGCCAAAACCGCCATGACTCCAGTTCACGTAAATGCTGTCGCCTCCGCCTCGCTCAAATTGGATGGCCTCGATCGTATACGCCCCTGCGTCCAATGTGATCGCACCTGAAACGCCGGGGAATGCCGAAGCACCGTGCAATCCGTCATTGTCGACTACAAGTTGCCCATTGATGAACAACTGGCTGCCGTCGTCCGACCGAGTGTAGAAGGTAGTCTCTCCTGATACGGGGATGACAATGTAGCCAAAGAAGCGAAATGCAAAATCATCCTCTCGATGACCACCCGCCTGCAGGGTCCAGTCGCCGTCACCTGAATTAAGGGTGTCGCTTGTGCCCACCCTGACGGGCGTCGCCACGCCGAACTCAACATCAGCCAGGGCGTTGTACTGCCCGGGCGCTTCGTAGTACTCGTAGTTGAGCACCGCAGACGCGCTGCCCACTAGGCCGAGCACTAGGGCAAAAGAAGTTAGAATTAGAAACCTTTTACACATGATGATTCTCCTTCAAAATAATTTTTGACAAGAACGGCAAATCCTGGCCCCGGCAACGCACCGGGAGATTTGACGTTCACGGCAGGCACAAGCTTTCCTTTGGCTGCGCCTGTGGCAAAAGACATTCGATCAGGCGATAAGGGAACCACCTCGGGCCCCCGCCCGTCGATAAAAAAGATATCTTAGAACCTGCTTTACCTCTCCTCCTTGCGGAAGTTGTGCGTAAACTTAAGAGCTGAAATGCGCTGATCTTACACAATAATGCACCCCTAAGGGGTCCTTAGGACGACCTCACTCCAACTGCTTCTGCCCACCCGACACGATCGGGCGGTTGCCCAGGAAACATGGATAACCCTTACACACCATAAAGCCGGAATTCATAAGAATAATCTACATCCAGTTAACTCGTTTGTACCAAATTATACCGGAATGCGTCAAGAGAAATATTTCGAAATATTGCCTGTTATGTCTAAATAATAAGGGGCCTGGGAGTCACTTTTAGTTCTCCCAAGCCCCATTAACGTCAATATACTACACAGCCTGCTGCGGCAAACCATATTGGCTCATCGAGCCAAGTGACTGCCGGCTTGCCCGAAGGCTCTGAAGGTTACTACCGAATCTTCCACAGTTCCAGAATCACGATATCTCCGCCGTTCGGGTCTCTGCTACCGCCGGGACCGTCGTTGGAGTTGCCCTGGAGCTGGTGAATACGGATGTAGCCCTGATTGACCTCAAGAGTAGGACTGTTAGCCGCAGCCGCTTCCTTGCCATCGTAGCCCATATCCACAAACGCAGGACTGTTATCGATTCCGTCTCCTTCCGGCGGGATTAGACCAGCAAATCCCACGCGGGCAAAGCTTCCGTCACCGAGGTTGTCGTCATCTCCTGCCGCTCCGTTCGCATACTGGGCCTGATCATGGTTGTGTACCAGGACAACATAATTTGCTCCGATGTTCTCAGGAGGTCCTGATCCGCCGTCTTCAGCCAGAATTCGATGAGCATGGGTGTTGTCAGCCTCACCAACGGCTGCTACAAAGCGATATACACCGTTGGGAACGTCAACGCGGAAGATGATCCCTTCCGGATTGGGCGAGGGAACATCCATACCGCCCATAGTAGCCTCGTTAACATCATTGGTGAAGTCCTTGGCGCCTATGAAGGAATCGTAGATTTGTTCCGGACAATCGTCTCCGAATTCGTTCCTGTTGTTTGGCGAGTCGTCGAACGGTCCGAGCACTCCGTATCCGCTCCTGTCGCCGAACGGCGAGTCGGTGGGATAGATCACTTCGTAGCCGTAACCTCTTGCCGCATCGTACTGAACAGACACGACACTGTCATGAAGCACCATCGTGTAGTTGATAGACGGATCGTTGTAAGTAGCACAATCAAGCTGTCGAGAGCCAAAGGCAAACGCCGCAACGAGTTCGGGTACACCGGTAACCGGAGCCGGAGCAAATACAGCCGAACCGCCGTTGGCCGTGTCATTCAGCAACAGACGCGTTCCGTCTGCGAGAATCTCATGCAGTTCAAGCGAAGCTCCGCCGCCGCGTTCGAAGTGGTGTGCTTTTATGGTGTAGAAACCATCTTCCACAACCTCGAAGGTAAAGTCCCTGTTAGACGCTCCTTTCAACTCTTCGCTTCTGCCGATTTCGACACCGCCAACCCAGACAATCGTACCGTCGTCACTGTTAGCGCCGATCGTATGTACACCGGCAGTCAACTGGATGCAGCCGACAACCTCGGTCGCAAAGTCTTCGTCGTCATCGCCATCAGCCGGGTCATTCGCCGGAACTTCAAGCGCATCGATTCCGGGGAACGATTTGTCTTCGCCGAAGGCGCCGTTGCCGGTATCGCGCAGGTTGACGAACTCGTCGATGCGTGCTTCCTCGCTGCCTTCGACAGGTGGTAGCCCTTCCATCAAGCCGGTATCGAGAATCTCATTCATCTCGGCAAAGTTATTGATTTCAGTCTGAGCCTTGACGGTATAGATCTCGAATCCGGGAACGTCGCTCGTCGCGGCCCCAAGGTTGGCGCCTGCCGGGATTGAGCGAGCTGTGCTGAAGCTCCAGACCGGACCAGCTACAAGGCCTGCTGCACTCATCTGGTCTACACGCCAGTAATAGGTTGTATCACTGGCAAGATCGGGAGCGAAAGTGGTCTCAGGCTGACGACCTTGATAGATTCCCGTGGTGTCTGTAGTATTAGCGTCAGCAACCGCAGCAGCGTCAGTGCCAAAGTAGATATCCTGAAGGATAGCGCCGTCGCCGGGATTCCACGACAGGACTGTAGCTGAAGGCACGTTGCTCGAACCAATAGTGGGTACGGGATTCCACGGAAGCGCCTCGACGCCTGCCATGACCCTGATCTCCTCGATCATCAGAGCACGGTTGTAGATGAGCAGACTGTCAATGTCGCCATTGAAGAAAGCTTCCGGACCAGTGTTGTCACCGTTGGCTCTGGCTCCGATGTACAGGTTGTGATCGCTCGAAGCAACCGTGCCGGTATCGGCAATCTGGACATCCAAATTGCCGTTAATATAGACGGATCTGGTGCCGGCATCGGCATCATAGACTGCCGCGACGTGAATCCACTCGTTGAGCGGCGGCACTATGCTACCTTGCGGGTCATCGGCGCCTGTAGTACCTCTGATAGTAAAGGTCAGGTTACTGTTGCCGCTGTGTCTGCGTAATTGCCAGCCAAGACCGCTCTCACCTCGCGTACCGGCAATAGCGTTGCCCCAGCTTCCGCCCCAACTGTGCATGTTAACAAAGGTAGAAATGCTGAAGCTCCCTGCCGGATGGAAGGACGGATCAAGGCCGCAATCCACGGCGTCGCCGTCGCCATCAAGGCTCAGAACGCCTCCGGAGATGCTCGCATCGCCGAGCAACGGGCCGTGATGATCGTTACCCGAACTATCCAGAGCCGCAAGAGTGAGGTCTCCTTCCTCAAATTCATACTGTGCAATCAAATCGGGAATACCGGACGGCGTGACCGGACTGATCGTTGAGAAGCTCCATACCGGACCTGGAACCGTTCCGGCCGGGCCAAACTCATCCACTCTCCAGTAGTAGGTCGTATCCGGATCAAGCGCGCCGGGATCATAAGATGTTTCCATACTCATCATCTGCACCGGCAGCAGCATCGCCGGATCGGTGCCGTAGTGGACGTTGTGCATTATCGAATTCTTGCCGGGCGTCCAGCTCAACACGAGGCTGATGGCATTAGTGGCGCCGTCGACCGGGTCTGGGAAGTGAGCTTCCAGAGGCAGTGTCGTAAAGCTCCAGACCGGACCTTCGGTCACGCTGTCATCGGCAGCTACCCCATCGACTCGCCAGTAGTAAGTCGCACCGGGATCAAGCACCGCGACCATCAGGTCAAGATCGGTTTCACCGAGCAGATCCGCATCGTCGATTGTAGCGTCGCTGCTCAGATATACCTTGTTCTTGACAGCCGCATGTCCCCCAGTCCACTCCAGTGCTGTCGTATCTACCTCAATGGCGCCATCTGCCGGGTTCGGACCCGTTGGCAAGCTTATGACGTCTGGGGCTGTTAGATACCAGTTGTTAATCCACTCACTCATGACCTCGCCGCGTGGGTCATCGTCCTGACTATTTGTCTGGTAGAAAATGCCTATGCGACCGCCAGTAGCCATATTGGCAACGATAACGGGATCAGCTCTTGTCCCGGCAGCGTTTTGAGCGAGA
>Ga0180432_10005603_pt1 | contig 16630 bp, 19 predicted proteins | sample SS_ome_10_FD_132414 | JGI IMG/M metagenome (GOLD analysis project Ga0180432, IMG submission 132414) | Hypersaline lake sediment archaeal communities from the Salton Sea, California, USA - SS_1_MS_2 metaG | ecosystem: Environmental > Aquatic > Non-marine Saline and Alkaline > Hypersaline >... | reverse complement strand
GCGCGCGTACAAGCCGATTGGGGCGATTCAGCGCCGAATCCGTGCCGATCAACAACAACTCTGTGAAATTGCTTTTTCACCTACCTAACCAGCTCCCCAACTAGCCCCAAAGCAGCAGCGTCACTCTTGCCTGCCGCGGGACCTACAGCATGATGCCGATTCCGCAGGGCATGGCTTTGGGTTGGCTTGGGGGCGCGCTGGTGGAGATGGTACTGGCGGGGCTGATAGTGGGCGCGCTGGTGAGGCCACCTGCTGCCGAAACCGCGCCACCGACAGAGCCGTAAGCCCCGGCGCGTGGGCACGTACCGTTTCGGGCCCTCGCGTTGAACGGGTCTTGACAAGCCGTTCGGTTTTTGCGTACAAGCGTTTACAATATGCGAACAGTTAGCCCGCTTACTCAGGCTCCTTGGCCCAAGGCGCGGCGCCGCATTCTCGGGCTGCTGCTGACCAATCCCGACCGCGACATAACCGATGCCTGCCGCCGCAAACGCAATCTGTTATCGTACGAGCGTGTCGGCCTCGCCACCGAGCCCGATGTCGAGGAGCTGCAGAAGGTCACGGAGCGACTTCGGGCACAGGTTGAGCGGTGGTTGCGCGACAATCATCCGGAACTTCTCGGCTCCCAATAGCCTGCACTAATCCTGCAGCCTCGATTCAGACGGCCGATTTGAGGAGGTGTGCTATGACCACTCGCAAGCTTTCTGACTTTCACGCGGCGCTGGCGATCCATCGCACCATGGAAGTGCGGCGCGAAGAGTTCCTCGACTATATGACCTTCCGCGAAAACCGCCGGCCGATGTTCACCGAAATCTTCGGCCCGCTGGTCGGTCTCAAGGACGAGTGGGCCGCCCAGGGCGCTAGCCCCGCCGAACTCGACATGTCCGCCTTCACCTACCGCCGCCACATGCGTGGCGGCGTGCCGGTCAGCACCGGCTTCATCGGCGGCTGCCCTGAGCAGATCCTCGAAGAGACCGCCGAAGCCGTCATCGCCCGCGATCACTACGGCCGCCGCGTCAAGCTGATCAAGAACGCCGCGACCCTCGCCCTGCCGCTGGAGTATCCGGTCAGCAACTTCGACGACTGGCGCAAAATCAAGCACCACTACGAGTTCTCCGAGGCGCGCTTCGGGGCCGATTGGGAGCAGGTGGCGCGCGAGCACTTGCAGGCCGGGCGGGTGGTCACCGTGTCCATCCCCGGCGGTTTCGATGAGCCGCGCCAGCTCATGGGCGAGGTCGGTCTGTGCGTGGCCTATTACGAGCAGCCGGACTTGGTGCATGACATCCTGAACACGATCGGGGAGACGGCCTGCCGGGTACTGGAGCGGGTAGCGACGACCGTGCAAGTGGATATGCTGTCGGTGCATGAGGACATGGCCGGCAAGAGCGGCTCCCTGGCCGGCCCCAAGCAGATTACCGAGTTCATCAAGCCCTACTACCGGCGCGTCTGGGACCTGCTGGCCGAGCGCGGCGCGCGGCTATTTCTGCAGGACTCCGATGGCAATATGAACGGAGTGATTGACGCTTTTCTGGATGCGGGGCTGAACTTCATGCACCCGCTGGAGCCGGCGGCGGGGATGGACATCGTCAAGCTGCGGGAGCAGTATGGCACGCGGCTGGCTTTCGAGGGCGGGATTGACAAGCACGTGTTGCGGCGGGGTGAGGCGGAGATCGTGGCCGAGCTGGAGTACAAGATTCCGCCGCTGGTGGCGACGGGCGGGTGCGTGTTAGGTCTGGACCACCGCATCCCCAACGGCACGCCGCTTTGGGCCTACCGCTTCTACCACGCCAAGGCCTGGGAGATCATGAACCGCGAAGCGGCCAAGCTGTAGGCGGGTGCTCTGCATCTCAGCGCCGAACACCGTCCCGGCCAGCCGATGACCAATCTGCCACCAATCCTGGTCCAATAGAGGTCCGATAGTGGCCCAATAGCGGCCCAGTAGAGGTTTAGTAGAGGGACAATAGAGAGGTAATAGAGAGGCAATAGAGAGGCAATAGAGGGGCAATAGAGGGGCAATAGAGGGGCAATAGAGAGGCAATAAAGAGGCAATAGAGAGACAATAGAGAGACAATAGAGGGCTATTAGCCAATAGAATCGGCGCAAAGGGCCAACCAGGACAAGTAGCTCAGCATCAATTAGTTGTGATTAGCTATTGGCTGTTGCCGGCACGCGGGACAGATGGTGCTGGCAGATCGTGGATGGTTGGGTCATTTCGGGGAAGGCCCGGGGAACCAGCGCGCTCCCCGCCCGCGGCCGGTACTGTGAGTGAGCCCTTCGTCTCGCAGTCCGTAGATGAGCCATCGTACGTGTTCGTAAGTCTTATCCGGGAGTACTTGCACCAGTTCGCTCAGGCGCGTTCCGTCGTCTGCGTGGCGCTGAATATGGCTGAGAAGCAACTCCTTGCAGGTTTCTCTGTCAAGGCCGAGTTCTCGGGTATAGGTGCCGGACTGGCCCACGAAAGCGTAGTATTTTTCAGACAGTAAGTACGTGGTGCCCCTGGCGCGGCCCCTTGCTTCCACAATGCCTCGCTCACGCAGGCGTCGCAGGTTGCCGCGCAGATTGTCAGGGATACTCTGGTGGCGGCGGACCCGATCAAGCACCAGTAGGTCCGCCAGTATGAGATGCTCAGCCTGTTCCCGGTTCACTTGTTCGAGGAACCTGAGGAACACTGGATTCTCAACATTGGCCGACAGCGTAACGGACACCTTGTGCGCGTCAGTTCCCGTGAAATCAGGAGGTAGCTTGGCCTCAATAATGGATTGCTCGAACATCAGGTCCATGCCCTGCCCCGACCTCTCCACCAACCCGCACTTCTCGAAGCTCTCAGCAATAAGCCGATTACGCCAACTGCGCTTATTGAGGATGTTCTCGACGGTGATGCCCTCAGGCAGGCCGCCGTCACTGATGACATGAAGGGCATCAGGAGTCTGCAGGACCATCGTGGAATCTCCGCGCCGGTAATCCCGGTGACTGACTGCATTCAGTATCGCTTCTCGGATCACGACTCCGTTGAAGGCCCAGATGTCACGCCTGAAGAGCCCCTCCTGGTACTGATGAACTTCGTTTCGGAGGTTGATCGTGTTCCAGAGGTCATCATAGTACGTGAAGAAGGCTTCTCTGTAGGCCTTGCGGTCCTGGTACCTGATGGCTCCCTGACGGGAGCGGTACTCGAAGATTACCTCAGCCTGCGCAAGATGCCGGCCCAGTGCCTGGCGCGCACCGAACAGCACAAGTGCGGCGATTGTCACTCCGCCATCCACGACGAGTTCAGCGTCGGCCAGCAGTCGCTCCGGCTCAAGTGCGGCCAGGCGCTTATTCCCCGACTTCTGCATCCATCGCTTCCGGAATTCCTCAATCGCCTCCGGTGCCAGGTCGGCGAAGGTGGCTTCGGCACAGACTTGGGCCGAGAAGTCGGGCGTCGCCTCGGCATAGATACGCTTGAGCATGTCGTCGGACATTGGCACGAGTTGTTCGCCGCTACGCATCCAGTAGGTCCCCTTGTAGCGTATCGGTAGGCCCAGATGATGAGGGGGGATATTGAAGACGATGACCGGGCCATCTGGATGCCGGATGATCTGCGTCTCAACCCGTATGCCAAGTTCGCTATACAGTTCTTCACGCTTCGTGACCAGATGTGGCTCCCGATATGCGCGGCTTCCCACAACCTGTCGCGGCTTCTTGTTCGTGACACCCAGGATTAACTTGCCGCCACCCTCATTAGCCAGGGCACAGCAGTACTCGGGCAGATCTCCTGAGTGGAGATTGTTCTTGGCCTCTTTGAACTCGACGTGTTCGTCCTCCGTGTCGGCCTGCATCCACTGCTCAAGTTGCTCGATGCTCGTCCCCATTGCCGGAACCTCGCAAGGCGGACAGATTCACCCAACGAACTCGTACGACAGAAGAATGCGCTGTTAAGACTATGCTTCCCCTTCCCGGAGGAATCTCCCTTCATCTGAAGCAATATGCAGTTGGACTATGAGCCAAGGGCGACGAGATTATAGGCGATGCCGCGACTGCGTGGCGAACTTGAGCTCCAACGCCTCTGCACCAGCTCCGCTCGCGACGGATCATCCCCCCTCCAGGCAGGAATAGCACTACCCAACCGCGAACCAGCCCTCCGATGCCCTCGCCGCTGAGTGCTCCTGCAGCGGTGAGAGGATACGCGCTTGTGCCACCATATTCCTATAAGGAGTCCGAGATGAGCACCAAGATTGCCATAGGCTGGGCCAGTCGCGACATCACCCCCTCGCGACCAATATCCTTGCGTGGACTCTTCAATCTGAGAATCGCTACGGAGGTCAACGATCCCCTGACCGTTACGGCGCTGGCGCTGGAGAGCGGGGGAGAGCAGGTCGTGTTCGTTTCACTGGATAGCTGTGGGGTGGATGCGGAGGTACTTGAGGCCAGCCGGGAGGCATTGCGCGAGCGTCTGCCGGAGCTCGACCCGCTCAAGCTGATTGCCGGTGCCACCCATACCCACACCGCGCCCTTTCAAGGTGGCCAAACCGGCCTGCAGAAGGAAGAGGAGTACCTGGAGGATATCCTGGCGTGCTACCCGGACTACATGACCACCGCGGAGTACAGCGAACTGGTGATAGAAGCCGTGGTTGCCGCCGTCTGCGAGGCCTGGGAGGGCCGTCGCGAAGGCTACCTAGCCTGGGGCTATTCCTACGCGGTAGTCGGCGAGAATCGGCGGGTGCGCTACTTCGACGACCGCGCGGTCATGTACGGGGACACCAGCGCGCCCGACTTCTCGCATATCGAGGGGCATGTGGACCACGGCGTCAACCTGCTGTTCACCTACGACCGCGACCGCCGGCTCACCGGCATGGTAGTCAACATCGCCAGTCCCTCACAGGCCAGCGAAGGCGGCCAGGACTACGTCTCCGCCGACTACTGGCACGACACCCGCGAGGAGATCCGCAGGCGCTATGGCGAGGACCTGTTCATTCTGCCGCAGTGCTCGGCAGCCGGCGATCAGACCCCGCACCGGCTCATCCAGGCGCGCGCCGAGGAGCGAATGTTGATGCTGAAGTACGGCGAGGGCCGCAGCAAGCAACGCAACCTCGCCCTGCGCCAGGACCTCGCGCGACGCATCGCCGATGCCGTCGGTGACGCCGAACCGGCCGTGCGCCAGGAGCTGCATGACAGCGTGACACTCAAGCATGAGCACCGCAACCTGGAGCTGCCGCACTGGGATGTGACCGATGAGGAGTATGCCGCCCTGCAAGCGCAGATGGCGGAACTGAGCGAGCAACTCGAGAGCGTCGGGGACCAGGACCGCCTGGATGCCACTTACACCTCCCTGCGCTCGCGGCTGGGCTGGTGTCAACGGGCGGTGGACCGCTACGAGAACCCGCCGGAGAGTGTCCCCATCGAGATGAATGTGGTTCGCCTCGGCGACATCGCCTTGGTGACGGCCCCCTTCGAGTTCTACCTGGACTTCGGCGACCGCATCAAGGGCCGCAGTGAGGCCTTGCAGACTTTCTTGATTCAGCTTACTGGGAGCTGCGTCCACCTGGCCACGGGTCGCGCCGCCGGCGGCTACCTGCCCACCGCGCGGGCCGCCCGCGGTTGCAGCTACGGAGCGGTGCCGGCCAGTTGTCGCGTAGCGCCTGAAGGCGGGCAGGTCATCGTGGAAGAGGCCGTGGGCATCATCAAGGAGATGTTTGCAGAAGAGTAGGCCAGGCAGCGCCAGGACTGCCCATGTCCTCGAGCCGGCGAAGCTCTAGGCGATGGCATTGTCAGGCGCGGGCGGGGAGGTTTCCCGGCATCTGCTGCACGAAGGCCCGGATCCGGTCGCGGACCTCGCGGAATATAGCTAAGATTTCGTCTTCGGTCCCGACCGCCTGGGCCGGATCGGCAAAGGCGGCATGGACGGATTGTGCAGCCCTCAGAAAGAGCGGACAGCTCTCCCGGGCGTCGTCGCAGACGGTGATTAAGTAATCAAAGTCGAAATCAGGCAGTTGGTCGGCGGTTTTTGATTTCTGGCCGGAGATGTCCACGCCGACCTCGTGCATCACCTGCACTGCCAGGGGGTGGAGGCCGCGCGCCTCGATGCCGGCGGAGTAAACCTCAATGAGGTCGCCCTTCAAGTCTCTGGTGAAGCCCTCGGCCATCTGACTGCGGACGGAATTGCCGCTGCACAGGAATAGTATCTTCAGCTTGGGGCGTGCGCTCATTTGTCTATCCCTTCTGGGGCTTGTTCGGCTACATGCGTATGGCCTGAGACGTATCAGGCGGCCGTTTTCTCCGCCGGAAAGTACCGTTGCCGCAGAGCGAAGGCGACATTTACCAGGCTGATTAGTACCGGCACCTCCACCAGCGGGCCGATCACCGCTGCGAAAGCCTCGCCCGACGCAATCCCGAAGACCGCCACCGCCACCGCAATCGCCAATTCGAAGTTGTTGCTCGCGGCGGTGAAAGACAAGGTCGCGGTCTGGGCATAGGTCGCGCCTACCTTCATGCTCAGGAAGAACGAGACCAGGAACATGACCACGAAGTAGATGAGCAGCGGCACGGCGATGCGCAGCACGTCCAGCGGCAACTGCACGATGAACTCGCCCTTCAGCGAGAACATCACCACGATCGTGAACAAGAGCGCGATCAGCGTGATGGGGCTGATGCGGGGGATGAACCGGGTCTCGTACCATTCGCGGCCCTTCGCCTTGATGAGTGAGAAGCGGGTGATGATGCCGCCGAGGAAAGGGATGCCCAGGTAGATGAACACGCTCTCTGCGATCTGGCCGATGGTGATTGCGACCGTGGTGCCGCGCAGTCCGAACAGCGGCGGCAAGACGGTGATGAAGATATAGGCGTAGACCGAGAAGAACAGCACCTGAAAGATGGAGTTGAAGGCAACCAGGCCGGCGCAGTACTCGCAGTCGCCCTCCGCCAGTTCGTTCCAGACTATCACCATCGCGATACAGCGGGCCAGGCCGATCATGATCAGCCCGTACATATACTCGGGATAGCCGCGCAAAAACACGACCGCCAGCAGGAACATCAGGATCGGGCCGATCACCCAGTTCTGCACCAGCGACAGTGTCAGCACCTTACCGTTGCGGAAGACCTCGCCCATCTCCTCGTACTTCACCTTCGCCAGCGGCGGGTACATCATCAGGATTAGACCGATGGCAATGGGGATCGAGGTCGTGCCGATCTGGGTCGCCTCGTTCAGGTTGCGGATTAACTGAGGCCAGAGATAGCCGCTGCCGACACCCACTGCCATCGCCAGGAAGATCCATAGCGTCAGGTAGCGGTCCAGGAAGGCAAGCTTCTTTGCCACGGGCTGCTGCGATGCGGTCATCTCCCATCCTCATTGGCGCCGTCGTGCGGGCGGCTATTTCGCTTCTGTTCGGTCTTCAGGCGGATCGCCTCCATGAGCGCCTGGAGTTTGTCCGCTGCCGCCCGCTCCTCGGCGTTGCGCGGCGCGTACCAGGGCTGGCGCACCCTCCATGTGATAGTGGAGCAGAATCACGGAAGCTGGTAGGCTCCTCCTCGGGAGAGTACTCAGCAGGAGGCGGGACCTTATGAGTCGGGTTGGGAGTCCACGGTCCTGCGTCGTTGGTGTCACTCATCGGATAATGCTTCCCCGCAAACCTGTAATCATGTTGCTTGCCTGCTACCTGTGGCCTATTATCCTCCCCAGCTCCAAGATGCGCTCGCCCAGGTTGCTAGCTGCCTCAATTGCTTCTCTATCCTGTGTTATTTCCTTCTGCTTGAAGGCAATGCCATAAACACCTCTGTTGGCTGGAATCATCTCGTGCTTGAGGAAGAAAGCATTGATGGCGGTGACAGCGCCCTCCAGCCCGTATCTTCGCCCCACCACTACGGCACCACCGATCTTGTTCCTGAGCTTTCCCCGCAGCGGCCAGGTCCGATCCATGAAGGCCTTGAGCTGGGCGGAGACGTTGTTGAAATACACCGGCGTGCCCAGCACGAGAGCATCACTGCCCATAAGCATAGGGGTAATTGCCTCGCGCATGTCGTCCTCAATGACACATGGTCGCGGTTGGGTGCATGCCCAACACGAGCGGCACGGCTCGACGGTGTGATCGGCAAGCTTGAGAAACTCACCCCCTGTCACTGACAGTGCCGTTTTCAGCAGGTGGTCGGTGTTGCTGTCTTTCCTGGGACTTCCTGAGATATATACAATGTTCACGAGCAAGGTCTTCCTTTCGGGGTGTGTTGGCACTGCCGAACATCACTAGGGGCTAGGCATAAAGCCTCCGTAGGCTAGGTCTTAAGTGCATAGATGCGCACTAGAGAGGTAGGCCCAGCCAGCCGAAGATGCCGATCATCTTCAGGCCCATGTAGAGCATGACGATAATGAACACCAGTTTCAGCCGCTGGGGTGGCAGCCGATGTGCCAGCTTCACGCCCGCCTGCGCCATTGGAACACTTGTCAGCGCCAGTGCCGCCCACGCCGCGAGGTTCACGTAACCGAGAGAGTAGGGCGGCAGCCCCTCTACACCAATGCCGTGGGCGACGAAAGACGCGCACCCACTTGTAGCGGTGAAAAGCATCATCGCCGTGGAAGTCCCAACCGCCTGGTGCATGCTGAAGCCGAGCGCCAGAACCATGATGGGGACCATCAGCACACCTCCGCCGATCCCCACCAACCCGATCAGCAATCCGATGGGCAAAGCCCAGGCGACCAGCTTCGAGGGCGATGTTTGCAGCTAGGGTTTCACCTTGGGGGGCTTTGCCGTAAGCATGCGCAGGGCTCCGGCAACGATCGCGCAGCCAAAGACGATCTTCAACGTGGCGCCAGGCAGGTGGGCCGCGATGCTTGCGCCGCCGGCAGCGCCGACCGCGCCCGCTAAGCCCATGATCACCCCCGACCGCCACAGAACCGCACCTCTACGGGTGTGACCCCATGCTCCGCTAAGAGCAGTGGGCACAACGACGAGGAGGTTAGTGCCAAAGGCCTGTCTGACAGCAATGTCCAGAGGCACGCCCATTGCCTGAAAGACCCAGACCTGCACCGGCACCATAATAAAACAACCACCGACTCCCAGCAACCCCCCGGCCAGCCCCACCAGCAAACCTGTACACGCCAACATCATCACTGCGATTGTGAGGGTCATAGCGAAACCTCCTAAACACGTAGTTCATCCGTACAGCCGTGGAGTCGTGCCTAGGTCTTTCAGGTTCCGCGCCACCAACAATAGCAGATATTGCGCAATTCAAATCACCTCAAGTGGTGCCGCTTCACTACATTATACACGGGACCCGCCGATATGACATGGGGCTGCTGCTTACCAGTAGCCGAGCTCCGCTTTGCTCAGGCGCATCATGCTACGGCGCAGTGTAAATTAGATAAAGCCCCGCCACCATTACCAGCACGCCGCACACCTGCTTGACGATGACTGAGCCGCGCGACTCTTCGGTCCAGTTCAGATAGCGCTGGACAAGTTCCGTTGAGGTGCCGGCAGCCACGATAACCGAGCAGTGGCCGACACCGTAGGTCAGTAGCAGGCCGGCACTGTATAGCGGATGGCTGCTGGCCACCCGCAGGGCCACCGCCAACATCGGCGCCATGTAAGCGAAGGTGCATGGCCCCAGGGCTACGCCGAAGATGAGGCCGAGCAGCAAGGCCGCCAGCAGCCCCTTGCGTTGGCTGCTGCTCAGACGCGCGCCGGCGAAGGCGACCGGGATCACCCCAATCAGGTACAGGCCGACCAGGAAGAACACCACAGCAACGAAATAATTGCCCCAAGCGCCGAGGTCGCCCATCATCCGCCCTAGCGACGCTGTAATCGCGCCAACTGCCCCGATAGTGATGAGGATGCCGGTCGCAAACAGTGTGGACAGCCAGAAGGCGTGGCGCGTGGAGGTACGGCCCTGCTGGTCAATGAACCCGATAATGAGTGGGATACTAGCCAGGTGGCAGGGGCTGAGCAGGATGCTCAGGACTCCCCAGACCGCCGCTGCCGCCAGTGCGATCAGGGCGCTGCCCTCCAGGGCCAGGGCGAGCGTCGTAAAAAGCTCTCGCACTTCACTTCACCCCTAAATCGGACAGCTTGGCCTCGAGCTTGTCCTCAGGTAAGAAGCCGGTGTGTCGGTACACTTCCCGGCCCTGGGCGTCGTAGAAAACCTGCACCGGGATGCTGCTGATGCCGTAGCGGGCGCTGAGCACCGGCTGCTCGCTCACCGATACCAACAGCACATTGCAGCGGCCTTGATACTCTGCGCGGAGTTGCTCCAGAACCGGCGCCATCAGGTCGCAGGCAGTACAGCCGGTAGCGCCGAAGTCCACCAGGGTCGGCTTGCCTGAGCGTCGCGCCCGGTCCACCGGTGTATCAAGCGCGGCAGGCGCTAGCTGCTGCAACCAGGCGGCGTTGACCTCGACAGGGATGCGCTCACTTAGGGAATTGAGGTGTGCATCCACGGTGGCTTGCTGTTTCTCGGTGCGCAGGTAGGCGCGGAGGTCCTTTTCGACCTGCTCGTAGGCGGCGCCGCCGAACATGTCGGCATTAGTGTCGAAAAACGCGCGCGCCTCCTCCTCGGTGACCTGTACTTCGGTCGCCAGGCTGTCCAGGTAGGCGTTGATGACGGTGGAGTCGGGTTGGCCGGCGGTGTCCAGAGCCGCGGCCTGCGCTTCTTTCAACAGCAACGCTCGGGTGGCGAGGAGCTCCAGAACGAAGAAGAGATTGTTTGTGAGCTGCTCACGTATCGTGGGCTGGTCCTCGATGGTGTCAATCTCGGCAGCGATCTCTGCCACCGTTATCTGTATATCCCCGGAGCGCATGACCAGGCCTTCAGGTAGGTCTGTCAGGTGCGCCGCTCGCAACGGCCCCTTGCTGAGGCCAAGATACGCCTGCTCTACCGTCGGCGACGCTGCCGACCCCTCCGCCCCGCTATCCGTAGCAACTGCCAGGGTGAGCGCGAAGAAGAATCCCAGTAGCAAGGCTGAGATGAATTGTCGGTACATGGCCGTCTCCTGAGTGGTACGATAGGTTAGTTGATGAACCCCAGTTCTCGGAATTTCGCCAGGATCTCCTCTTTGGAATAATACCCGACGTGGCGATACACTTCCTGGCCGTCGCTGTCAAAGAAGATCTGCGTCGGGATGACTTGCACGCCGTAGCGTTCGCCGCCCTGCGGATCCTGCTCGAGGTTCACGAGCCTGACGGATACTTTGCCGGTGTACTCGCGCCGCAATTCATCCAGGATCGGCTCCATCATCTTGCACGGAATGCAGTGGCCGGCCCCCACGTCCACCATCCGCGGTAGGGCGGCGGGCGCTTTGGATTCGGATGCAGCCGGCGCGGGCGGTGCCGGCTTCTCCTGCCCGGTTTCGGCCGCACCGGGCTGAGGCGACTGCGGGGCCTTCTCGGCTAGCTGCGGCTTGCTCTCCGGTCGAGGCTTAGGCTCCGGCTTGGACGCTGTTGCAGATTCCGGCCGGGCGGGAGGCTGCGCCGTATTGGAATCGTGCTCGCCACTAGCTTCGGGCTGCTGGCCAGCCGCAGGTGCCGGCGGCTCCGGTGGGGTCTGCGGTTCGACCAGTTCCACGGAGTCGCTCTCTATCCAGGCGGCGTCCTGCTCTAGGTCCGCCGGCGATCTGGCGGCCTTGACTTGGAGCACCACGACCACGGCGATGATCAAAAGTACCACAACAGCGGCTTTATGCGCCCTCACGATTACCACTCTCCTCTTTGAGGTGGATTGCGGCTATCGCCGCTCTCCAAGTTGACCCGAGCCGCTGCCTCGACGCAGCTTGTCGCTACTCATCGCCCGCGCAGCAGCCGCCTGATTGCTCCCCGCAGCAGACGCACTCTTAGTCTTGCAGGGCGTCGGCCACCGCGCCGGTAACCTTTGCCACATCCTCGGCGGGGGCGTCGAAGCCGGGGCGTTTCTCGATGCCCAGGTCGGTAACCAGCACGTACACATCCGCCTCCAGACCGGCGTTGTCCAGGGCCAGCTTCACGCAGCCCATCGGACAGCCGTCTATGGCCACGCAGGCGGCGGCGTTGCGGGTGGTCTCGATGAAGTTCTCCAGACCCGCGCCGACCCCGACGGCACAGTACATCTTGCCCTGGCCCGACTCCGTCAGGGCCTTGGCGGCTTCGTTGGCGATCTGACCGACGTTTGCGGCCCCGGAGCAAGCCAGAATCAGCACATCTCCGCCACAGCAGCTTTTCTCTAGCATTATTCTCTCCCTCTCTTTTATTGAACCGGACTCGGGCTGGAAAGCCCGACCTACGCGTCACCAGTAAAGATGGTGTGCAGCAGCACTACTCGATAAGTTGCTTGATCTGGTCCACCGACAGCACCTTGCCGGCGGCTTTCACCTCGCCATCAATGGCAAGCGCAGGCGTCATCATAACGCCGGCCTCCATAATGTCGTGGAGCTCCGTGACCTTTTCGATGGTGGCGTCTAGGCCGAGGTCGGCCACGGCCTGTTCCGCATTGGCCGTCAACTGCTTGCATTTGGAACATCCGGTCCCTAGTACCTGGATAGTCATCTGCATCACCTCAATTAGCTTCTTAGTCCTGATTATTCACGAAGACCATCGCAGACGAGGCGAAACTACCGGCAAAGGCCATTTCCGGCCGCACAGCGCCCTTTCCCAAAATACCCCCAAATGACACAGTGCGATCCCGCGTAGGCCAGGCTTTCCAGCCTGGCTGAGGGCTGGCCCGTAAGAGCGTCGGGCTGGAAAGCCCGACCTACGGGTTCATGAATCGTTCGGGTTAGAGCGCCTTCACCCCAGCGCGCCATAGATCAGGCCGGTTAGCGTCGCCATGATAACTACGATGCCGGTGAAGACGAGAGTCTTCTTGGTCCCCATCACGCTGCGGATCACCAGCAGATTGGGCAGGGAGAGCGCCGGGCCGGCCAGCAGCAGGGCCAGCGCCGGCCCCTTGCCCATGCCGGCGCCCAGCAGCCCTTGCAGAATCGGGACCTCGGTAAGGGTCGCGAAGTACATCAAGGCCCCCACCAGCGAGGCGGAGAAGTTGGCGGCCAGGGAGTTGCCGCCCACCAACTCCGCGATCCAACTGTTGGGGATGATACCGTTATCGGTCCCCGGCATCCCCAGCAAGAATCCGGCGGCCACCACCCCGGCAAACAGCAGCGGCATTATCTGGAGGGTGAAGCCCCAGGTGGCGCCGACCCACTCCTTCAGCTCTTCGTGTTTGAACCAGCGCCACAGCATCAGTCCCAGCAGCGCCAGCAGCGGCAGAACGATGAACCAGTGGAGCCGGTAAACTTCCCACCATAGTCCGGATTGCTCAGCCGGCTTAGCCCAGGCGGCGAAGATCAGGATCAGTACCATCGTGGCTAGGTACGCCGCGGTCTGCCACAGCGGCCGCCCGTCCTCCTGCGCCATGCCCGCGAAGGCTGCCTCGGTCTGCTCGGCGCGCCGAGTCTCGTCTCTGCGGAAGAAAAAGGCCATCAGCAGACCGATCACGACGGCGAAGACGACCGCTCCGAGCGCCCGCGCTGCGCCCAGCTCAAAACCCAGCACGCGCGCTGTCAGGATGATCGCCAAGACATTGATAGCGGGACCGGAATAGAGAAACGCCGTAGCCGGCCCGATGCCGGCGCCCTGCGTGTAGATGCCTGCAAACAAGGGCAGAACCGTGCACGAACAGACCGCCAGGATCGTCCCGGATACCGAGGCCACGCCATACGACAGGACCCGGTTGGCCCTGGGGCCGAAGTACTTCATCACCGCAGCCTGGCTGATGAATACTGCGATGGCCCCGGCGATGAAGAAAGCCGGCACCAGACAAAATAGTACGTGCTTCTGGGCGTAGTCCTGCAGCATCAGTAACATGTCTGCAATGGCAGATTGTACCCGGGGATGCTGCAAGGGCATGAAATAGGCAACCAGAAACACTATGACTATCAAGGTGAACTTTATGCGGTCAGACACTAGCCATCATCTCCATGGCCATATCACTCTGCGATGTGGTCGGCGAGGCTGCAGGCGGCGGCCTTGCGGTCGGCCTCGGCGCTGACGACCTCATCAATGCAGCCGAAGATGCGCAAGACACAGGGCATCAGCAGGCGATAGTAGATGGAGTTGCCGTCGCGCCGGCCGGCGATGATGCCGGCGCTTTTCATTCGCGTCAGGTGCCGGGAAACGGTGGGCAGGGCGGAGCCGATCAACTCCTGGAGTTCACACACGCACTTCTCACCCTCCGCCAGCGCGTCTATTATCTGCAGGCGCGCCGGGTGCGCCATTGCCTTGAGCACCTGGGCTCTGAAATCGTAGATCGCGGCATCCATCAGGCATCACCTTCGGTCACAGCGTATCGGCGAGAAGAGTTATTTGCATATTAGCTAAATGGTAAAGTAGTGTCAAGTCCCCAGACGCTCCCCCCGGCGAATTGTTCGAACTAAGGCAACCCTTCCTGCAACTCGACGCCCTAGCGAAATGCCGCACGGCGCTCATGGGAGACAAGTTTCGCACGTGCGGTGTATAATATGGTGTCGCTGTGGTCGGTCGGTAGAGCCGAAGGAGGAAGCACCATGGCCGAGATGAGCAAGGACCAGATGCGCGCGGCCCTGACCGGGCCGGTCGCCTCCGTAAGCACCCCCTTCAAGCGCGACGGCAGCCTCGACTTCGCGGCCCTGCGCAACTTCATTGACTTCGTCATCGCCGGCGGCAGCAAGACCGTGCTGCTGACCCACGGTGACAGCCTTTATACTCTCCTGAGCGATGACGAGGTCGCGGACATCACCAAGGTCGCCGTCGAGCATACCGCCGGGCGGGCGCTGGTCACCGCCGCCTGCAACGGCTGGGCGACGCCGCAGGCCGTCGAGTTCGGGCGCTACTGCCGCGAGCTGGGCGCTGATATTCTGATGCTGATGCCGCCGGACTGGGCGCGCTCGGCGACCGTGGCGACCTTCGTTGACCACTACCGGGCGGTGGCCCAGCAGATCCCGGTGATGGTGGTGACCAATGTGTTTTCGCGCTGGCCGGAAGCCCAGGCTTTGCAGGTACTGGAGACCCTCCGCGATACCGAGCCCAATCTGGTGGCGGTCAAGGACGACCTCTGCGGCGGCTTCGCTCGCAAGCTGGGCCTGCTGGTGCATGACACATGGGCGGTCATCTCGGGTGGCCAGAAGCAGAATCACTTCAACAATCTGCCCTACGGCTGCGACGGCTATCTTTCGACTTTCACGCTGTTTAGGCCGGAGATCGCCCAGAGCTACTGGCAGGCGATCGTCGCCGCCGACCTGAGCACGGCGGTCGCCATCATCAGGGATTATGATATGCCTCTGTTTGATTACATAGGGGGCCTGACTGGCGGCTTCGATGCCGGCGTACATGGTACGCTGGAGCTATTTGGTGTGGCGGAGCGCTGGCGCAGGAATCCGTATTACAGCCTCAGCGACGCGGAGCTGGAGCAACTGGCCGATTTCTACCGAGGCCTGGGGCTGCTGTAGCCGGGGCGGGCACGGCGGGCGTAAAGATTGTCGGTAAGATGGGGTGTGTCGTCTGCTGCGGCGGGGGCAACTAGGCACGGCTCTGCACAGGCGAGACGCCAGTATTACCAACGGCTGCCCGATGGGCGCTGCAACACAACAGCTCCCTGGACGACGGGCTTCCTAGCCTGTCGCGGCTTGTGGCAAGGGCATGGACAGGCAGGGATGCCTGTCCTCCAGGTCTTCGGGGGTGCACTCACGCCTGCCCTACTGCTTTGGAGTGGGTGCCGCTGGGTACCCGATGCGTGCTACGAACACCGATAGCCGGGCTGCTGTGACCTACTGGCAATCCTTACAGGCATGCGGCTGGTGGCATCCGGGCGACACGGCAGTACCTGTAGAATGCCCTTCGGATTGTAGGGTTTCACTAATACAGTAGGTTTCAACATTTGCTGAAACCACGCAGAATACTGAAAGTATAACCTGTTGCTACGGGAGGCAGCCGACCATGCAATACAGCGAGGGCCGGATCGGGCGCGTTTTTGCCGTCCGTCTGGAGCACGGGGAGCCGATGCCTGCGACCCTGGAGAGCTTTGCGGCCCAGCAGGGCGTCCAGTCCGGACTGGCGATCATGGTCGGCGGGGCCGAGGCGGGTAGCAAGCTGGTAGTCGGGCCGGAGGACGGTAACACGCTGCCGGTGACGCCGATGCTGGCCGCTCTGTCCGGCGCGCATGAGGTCGCGGCGGTCGGGACGCTTTTCCCCGATGAGCAAGGCCGGCCGGTGCTGCACATGCACGCCGCCTGTGGCCGTCGCGGCACCGAGGCTGCGGTTCCGCACACGATCACCGGCTGCATCCGCGAGGGTATCGTCACCTGGCAGATTCTGGAGGTCATTCTGATCGAGATTACCGACCTCGAGGCGAGGCGGGTCGAGGACCGCGCCACCGGTTTCCAGCTTCTGCAGTGCGGGGCCCAAAGGCAGACCTAACCCCCTTCCGGGTACCCGCTGCGCAGCAGCCCGAACTCGGCACGGCCAAACACCCAACGGCTGGGCCGGATTCTCGGCGGAAGCTAGCCCGCACTATTCACGAAGACCATCGCAGATGAGGCGAAACTGCCGGTAAAGGCCATTGCCAGCCGCACAGCGCCCTTTCCTAGAATATCTCGAAAATGACACAGTGCAACCCCACGTAGGCCAGGCTTTCTAGCCTGGCTGGTCCGTGACTGGTAACGGCGTCGGGCTAG
>Ga0180432_10005600_pt1 | contig 16636 bp, 30 predicted proteins | sample SS_ome_10_FD_132414 | JGI IMG/M metagenome (GOLD analysis project Ga0180432, IMG submission 132414) | Hypersaline lake sediment archaeal communities from the Salton Sea, California, USA - SS_1_MS_2 metaG | ecosystem: Environmental > Aquatic > Non-marine Saline and Alkaline > Hypersaline >... | reverse complement strand
TCTTTCAGTATACATTCGACCTGGAGCGATCCGGGGCCATGCTCGCCTATGATTTTTTTCCATATGGCAATCGGCAGCCGTATGCCGAGTTAATCAGGTACGTTCAGGACCGCGATCTGTGGAAGTTTGAGTTGCCGAATTCCGAGGCTATCAACGCCTATATCGGTTGCCAGCCGATGAAGTTCGAGCGGTGGGAGGAACTGCATGAGATGTTCGTGGATGGTCGTGTTGACACGATCGTCGAACGCGGGGAAGCCGTCCTGGATAGCATTAATTCCTACGTGGTCAGGATGATCGACAACTTTCGGGGTATTGAGTGGGAGGGGTACGAGAACGTAATGGTTGTCAATGCGCCCTCTCCACATATTTCCGAGTTGCTCGGAAGTATGGCCAAGGCACATGGAGTTGATTTTGCGGTGGGTTGGTGCCAGTTGGGTGACGGCCAGTATTTGTATTCATTGAGGTCGCGGGGCGAAGTTGATGTGTCTGAGATAGCCAAGCGACATGGCGGCGGTGGCCATAAGAATGCCGCTGGATTCATCGCTGCAAAGCGGGTGGTGTAGAGGCAGTCGACTGCCCTATAAAGTTGGAGAAGGAGAAGGTGAATGCTGTTCAAAATAATCAATCCGCATGACTCATATACACTGAAGGCTGACGACCCCAGGGTAGCGATGGTGGCTGTCTTGATCATAGGCGAAGGGAAATACGGTCTCGATGACGAGAAAGGGGAGTCGTATCCTACACTTTGTATGTGTTTGACGGATCAAGAACTTACTGAGTTGATTACCAGGACGTTCGGAAAAGGAGGGCTGGCAACTTTTGTTGAAAACAACAAGGAAACCGTCGCGGATTGCTTGGATTCTGTAATGAGCGTGAACTTTTCTGAGCGTCGTCTCTATGAAGAAGCGCTGGCTTTCATGGATTCTGACGAGAAACGTGAGGCGTACCGGGCCAAGGTGCACGATATGATGCGGAGTAGTTCGGTCGATCTCGGCACCTATGCTTGGAAACGCGCAAAGGCGCTTCGTGAGAGGGTAGTTGAGGTGAACTATTACATCCCGAATGACCTCGTGGACACCAAGGACTACCTGGTGGGTCGCGGGGTGCTTTGCAGTCACCAATGGCTTGTGAAAGATGTTGAGGAGGCCGTGAAGGGTCTGACTATGGGTGAGGCTATGGAGAAACTGGAGGAGCCGGAGCTGTATGAGAAGGTTAGGGTCACTATTCAGATGCCGGAGCCGCGTCAGCCTCCCTGGAGGATTCTTCCGGTGATCCTTGTCGAGGATAGATGACATGGCCGACTTGAAGGGATATGCCAGGGCCGTCCAGAAAGAGCTAGGCTGGTCCTATCAACGATCGAGGAACTTTGTCGCGGCTTTCATTGACGAGGCGAAAGAGCTGGCCGAAGAGGATGGCGTCACGCTCAAGGAGGCGCTATTTTTGATGGCTCACGCACGTGAAGAATCGTATAGAGAAGACGCAGGAGAAAGGTGAGAGATGTTTGATCGGATTCGTAGCGACCCTCCTTTCGGCAAGGGAGCCGCTTTTGATATCAAAGTGGGAGATGAGGTTTCTTGGGAGACGAGTAGTCCAAACACTCGTTTTGTGGTGAATTCAATTAGATATAACCGCATGAAACATGTTGCTGACTATGCCAGGGTCGCTTTGAGTATGTTCGGGAGAGTCTTTTTGATTGGTGAAAGTAAGCGCGAAGGAATACTGAATAAAGAGAAGGGTGAGATTGTTGTGGCTGTCACTGATGGCTTTCTTGTTTTGAAGATTAAGGGAGTATCGAAAAATGTTTAGCTGTTTCTATGCCGATCCTCACTTTGGTCACGCCAAAATTCTCGACTACGAGAAGCGTCCTTTCGCGGACGTGGAGGAGATGAACCGCGAACTCATCGCCCGTTACAATAGTATGATGGGGACGGTGCAGACCTGTCTGTGGGCCGGGGATGCTTTCTTGATGCCATTCGATGAGGCCAAGAAAGTCATGGACCGGCTCAATGGCAAGAAAGCGCTATTGCTCGGTAACCATGATCGCTCTGCCAAGCGCATGGCGGAACTGGGATTCACTGTAGTGACCGGCGAGCTGGTTCTCTACATGGGTGGCCGCACCGTCCGCGTCAGCCATTATCCTTACTGGACCGGGGAAGCTGATCGTCATGGCCGGGATAAGAAGTTGTCGCCCGAAGAAGTGGAGAAGTACAAGGCGCTATATCCCAAGCGCGTCAAAGGAGAGGTACTTGTTCATGGCCATACGCACGGTAAGAAGCGACGCCATGAGAACATGATTAACATTGGGGTGGATGCCTGGGATTTCCGGCCCGTGAGGTGGCGAGAGGTCGAGGACGAAGTGGAGATGATATGAGTGAGCCGATAAACGTGAGACAAATGGTTGCTTCATACCTGAAGGAGCGAGGATACGACGGTCTTTACTGCCCGGCTGACGATTGCGGTTGTCAGCTATCCCAGTTAGCTCCTTGCGACAACCTTGAGAACATGGAGGCTTGCTTGCCCGGATACGAGCACCCTGCGCCTCCTAATGACCGCTCTGGATTTGATTTTTATATTAAACCGGAGAAGGAGGGACAGGATGATTGACAAGATAGTAAAGTCTCTGCGCGAGAACCTGGGAGACTGGGAAACTGAGTGGGAGCTGCACGAAGAGATAAGGGGGTTCAAGATGCCTCCTTGGCTTATGAAGCTATGGCATCGTGCCAGCGGTATTATTATAGTTGACCCGCATGTGGAGTATGCGCCGATAAGGGTGCTGATTGATGATGAAGAGGGCGTGGAGTGTGAAGTTCCGTATTACAAGGACGAGCTGGAGATGATCACAAAGGCGTTCAAGGAAGTCGAGAGCCACCTTAGAAGTGAAAAGAAATTCGACTTGCATGAGCGCGACCAAAAGATTCGTCGCGTGCTGGCGGAGAAGGTGAAGAAGTTATGAACGGCGTTGTTTGGAAAGGTGAGCTGGAGAACAAGGACCCGAAGCGGACCTATGTGTATGTCATCGGGGCCGACCGGGGATTTGCGAAGTTCGGGTATGCTGTCTTCGCGCTGACGCCGGATGGTGAAAAGGTTGTCGAAGTCGAGGTTATTAAGACTCAGAAGGACGCCAAAAAGAGGCAGACTCTGGCGGCCTCCGACAACCACCGACGCACCCAGGAAATATATTTTGCTCTGAGCAAGATAGTCAGTGGCGGCCTGATAGTGGCGGCAGCGTCAGAAGCCAGTAGCTTACCGCGCAATGCCAGCACCTCGTACAAACTGGGTCGCGCTGATGGAGCGTGGACATCGGTGCTCACCCAATACAGCATTCCCTTGGCCGAGGCATCTCCGCAGGCAATCAAGAAAGCTTTGTGTGGGAACAACTCCGCGTCGAAAGTTGAGGTCCAGGCCGCGCTGGAGAAGCGATATCCGGACCAGTTCGACGATTTCAAAAAGAAGTATCCCAAGGGCATGTGGGAGCATGGATTTGACGCGGCGGCGTCTATTGTCGCGTGTTTGGACAGCGATATTTTCAAAATGGCTCGTCAGTTCGTTCGGGAGTAGAGAAAATGTTTGGTCATCCTGAAGAAATAATAGGAGGGGTGAGGTGTTATCTCTATGATTGCCCTGTGCATGGTCATGTAGCTTTTAATGCAGATCAGGTGGATAGGTTCAAAATCATTTCTCACCCTTGTTGTTTCAAGGAAAGGCTAGATAAGATTTTTCCTCCTGAAGGGGTTGAAGATGAAGAACAGAAGAAGGAACCGTAATGCTCGCTTTTCTGGAACTGTTCTTCAAACTCTATATCGCCCACGCGCTGGCGGATTTTGCGCTTCAGACAGACGCAATGGCCAAGGGCAAGAACCGGCACAATAAGCCGGACTACATCCCGGCGGGACAGAAGTTCGTGCCGTGCTGGCATTACTGGCTCACGGCCCACGCATTGATTCACGCCGGGGGTGTCTGGTGGGCCACCGGCATCATGTGGCTCGGCCTGGTGGAGCTGGTGATGCACTGGTTGATTGACTTTCTGAAGTGTGAGGGTCTGACGAATCCGAACCAGGATCAGTTCCTGCATTTCGTGTGCAGGCTGGCGTACTGCCCGTTTGTCTTGTGGAGCCTGTGATGCCGATGCTGTTTCCCGGCGCAGAAGAGCCCCAGGAGCGCCCTGTTGCCAAGGGCGAAGTGAAGGGTTGGAAGTGCGCTGAACCTGGCTGTGAGGGCATCCTTGAGCTGCGCTGGTCCCATAAATTGGGACGGTGGTTCTATGGATGCACCAGATGGCCCGATTGCAACGGCATCCTTCCCGCCAATGAGGATGGTTCCCCGCGCGGACGCCCGCGCACGCGGGAACTGCAAGGCTGGCGTAATCGGGCGCACAACGCTTTCGATCCCATTTGGCAGGAGGGGTACTGTAAGCGGCCGACCGCATATGCGTGGCTGCAAGAAGTGATGGAAATGTCGTCTGACGAAGCGCATATGTTCGAGATGAATATCGAGCAGTGTCAGAGGGTGATAGAGAGGGTAGAGACCCATGGTCCCGGGACAGATTTTTGGCGCCGGTGGCGTAAGGCGCAATCCAAGAAAAAAAGGAAAAGGAGAAGAGGATGAAAGCGAAAAAGAAACAGCAGTCGGCGCGGCCCAGTTTTCAAGATATCCTGGATGAGCTGAACGCCATGCAGGAGCGCAAGGGTAAGGATTATGGCAGCGGTACCGATCCACTGGCCAATCTAATCGACTCAACACAATGGGGTATCGCCCCATGGATCAATACCATGCTCCGTGCCAACGATAAGATGGCCCGTATCAAGTCATTTGTTCGGCGCGGTAAGCTGGAAAACGAGAAGGTCGAGGACAGTCTGGTGGACCTGGCTGTTTACACCATTCACGCTTTGCGTCTTTACCGGGAAGAACAGGCAGGTAAAGGTAAGTGACCGATCCTTGGGAACGCCGCATTACCAAAATGACTCCAGAGGAGTACGCTCGCTACTTGATGGAGCGCGGCTCCAATGATGCTATCGCGGCGGCTACCCGAATCCACATGGAAAATCGAGGTGATTTTCTGGAAAAGGCAGATGCTTGCCAGGCGTGGCTGCGTAACGGTGTGACGGCCCTGACGGCGCGCCAGATAGACTATGTCTTGGAAATTCTAGTGCTTCCAGACCCGAATAGCCCCGTGGATCCCCTGGAGACTGAGATGGATAGAAAACAGCGCGGTATCTATATCCGGGGATTACGGGCAGAGCTGGTAGCTGCGAAAGAAGGGAGGGTGTAAAAGGGTCTTGACAGACGGTTTTAGGTGTGTAATAACGGAAAACAGCATAAAGGGCAGTCGACTGCCTTAAATACCCGTAGAAGAAGGAGAAGGCGAAGATGAACATACATTTGGTCGTAATTGACCCACAGCACGATTTTTGCGACCCGTCAGGCTCGCTATTCGTGCCGGGGGCCGATAAAGACATGGAGCGCGTCGGTGCGATGGTGGACCGGCTCCGGGGGAAACTGGCGGATATACACGTCACCCTGGACAGTCACCGGATCGTCGATATATCCCATCCGATATGGTGGAAGGATGGCACTGGGAAGCATCCCGATCCTTTCACGATGATCACCCCGGCGGATGTCGAGGCCGGGACGTGGACCACCACGCGGCCCGGAATGCGCAAAAAGAGCCTTCAGTATCTGAAGGAGCTGGAGGCCAGAAAGCGGTATCCGCATGTGATCTGGCCGGAGCATTGCCGGATCGGCACCGTGGGCGCCACTGTAGTGCCAGTTCTTCAGGAGGCTCTGGACGCTTGGGAGCGCGAGAGATTCGCTGTAGTTGATTTCGTTACCAAGGGGTCAAATCCCTGGACCGAGCACTTCAGCGGTGTGCTGGCGGAAGTTCCGGACCCGGAAGACCCAACCACCCAGATCAACACGGGGCTCATTCAGATTCTGGAGGAGGCCGATATCGTGCTGGTGGCCGGTGAGGCGCGTTCTCACTGTCTGGCCAACACCGTGCGAGATATCGTTGCCAACTTCGGCAATGCAGCCGCAGTTGAGAAGCTGCATTTGCTCACCGATGGTTGCAGCGACGTACCATCCTTCGAGAACCTGGGCGAAGACTTCGTGAAGGAGTTGACTGCCAAGGGCATGAAGGTCACCACCACCACGGACTTTTTGGCGTAGGAAAGGGGACTGATTGTGCCTATTTTTTCAGACGATACAATGACGCAGCACCAAGTCGCGGGCTCAAACTACGGCTTCAGCGCCAAGAGAATCGAGGAACTGGGAGCCACCGAATACACCTTGGTTGGGTTGACGGTGGACGTAAGCTGGAGTGTTGAGAGCTTCGAGAAGGAGATTGAGAAGTGCGTACAGGAGGTGGTTAAGTCCTGCCAGCATTCTCCCAGAGCGGACAATCTCATGCTCAGGACGGTTTCCTTTGCCGACAAGGTGGAAGAAACCCACGGATTCAGGCCGTTGGCTGAATGTGATATCGATAAGTACCAAGGGCAGTTTACGGCTCGCGGGCGCACGCGATGCTATGATGCTGCAATTGGTCAGCTCGACTCGATGGCCAGTTACGCCAAGGACCTCGTTGAAAACGACTTCGGTGTAAACGGTATTTTGTTCGTGATCACTGATGGGATGGATAACGAGTCCACCATGACTCCCCACGAAATCAAAAAGCGCGTGGATAAGATGCGTTTGGGCGAGGAATTGGAGTCATTGGTTACCATCCTGATCGGGGTCAATATCACCGATCCGAACATTCAGCGGTATTTGAAGGACTTGGAGACTGAAGGCGAGTTTTCGCAGTACATCGAGCTGGACAATGCCAGAGCCAACACACTGGCCAAGCTGGCCGAGTTTGTCTCGAAGTCCATCTCCGCTCAGTCCCAGGCGCTGGGAACGGGTGGTCCGAGCCAATCAGTAGCTTTCTAAGGCGACGACTATGGTCAACGCTGATTGGTTCTTTGCAATCGGCAAGACGCATGATGTTTGTGAGGACTATGCGTATGCCGAAGGAGCCCCTGGGGCAGCCATCGCTGTTTTATCCGATGGTTGCTCAGGGTCCTCCGACACCGATTTCGGTGCGCGTCTTTTGGTGCGGGCCGCTGCTGAACGTCTGTGGAACGATGGGATAGAGTTCGATAAGCTCAGGACCATCTACCAGGCGGCGGCAATGGCCAAGCAAATCGGTCTTCAGGAAAGCTCGTTGGACGCCACTCTTCTTTGTGCCAAGGCCATCAAGATGCCTGCCGGTTTTCTTTGTAAGATATGGGCTCAAGGGGATGGTGTGCTTGTGGTGGGGAGACACGATGGTGCTTTCGAGGTGGTGGAGATTTCGTATAGAAGCGGGATGCCGTCTTATCTGAGCTATCTGTTGAACAAGGATCGGCAGACTCATTTCGAGGTAGAGACAGAGGGTAATCGTCCTGTTCTTACGTGTGGTTTGTATGTAGACCAGGAGAAGAGTAAGGGCGATGTTCAAGACGGGAAACCATGGCCAGGGTTGGCGATGGATTATGTGGTACACGAAAAGTTTGTGATGCTCGCGTCAGATGGCATCCAGAGCTTTCAGAGGAAGAATCCGGACACTGGCGTCCTGGAGGCAGTGCCCTGCATCGAGGTGGTAAAGCAGTTGCTCGATTTCAAGAGCATGAAGGGCGACTTTCTGAAGCGGCGTTGCAAGAGCTTTTTGAACAAGTTTTGTGTGAAGAATGGATGGCAGCACACGGATGATTTTTCGGTGGTGGCTATCGACCTGAGCGATCAATGAACATTTTTCTAATACGGCACGGAGAATCCCTGGCGCAGTCCGAGGGGAAACATATTCACCTGGAGATGGCCGATCACGCTATTCCGTTATCAGAAAAGGGCCATGCGCAAGCACATACAGCCGGGCTTTTTTTATCTAATTACTTGGCACAGTCGGATAATGAAGAACTTCGCTGTGCTAGAAAAGAGTTCAGACTGTGGCTCAGTCCCTATAAAAGAACTCGTGAGACTGCCGACGGGCTGAGCTTTTTTTTGAGTTCATGGGTGCTTGATCGGCGTGAGCATGTGCTGCTTTGCGAACAGCAGTTTGGGCTGTTTGATGGTATCTTCGATGAAGACCTTGCCAACAAGTATCCAAGGGAATACGAGCACTACGACAAATGCGAGCGGTTTGAAGGGCGCTTCTGGGCGCGGATGCCTTTGGGTGAAAGCCGGTTCGATGTGGCCCAGCGGGTTCACCAGGCGTTTGGAACTTTTCAGAGAGACGCGGAGAAGCACGATATACGGAACCTTATCGTTGTATGCCATGGCGTAACGCTACGGGCTTTCGTGATGATGTGGTGTCACAAGACGCCAGAGTGGTTTGAAGGGCAGATGAATCCACCCAATTGTGCCATTCGTTATATCGAAGGACAGTATGACCGGGGCTACATCTACGAAGGATCGGAGTAGTGAAGGTCTATGTAAAAGGGACCGGCGTCAATCTCTCGAAGCGCGACTTCGTTGCACAGGGAGGGCAAGGCGCGGTGTATGTAAAGGGGGGCCGGGCCTTCAAGATTTACCACAAGCCCCAGGACATGATCCCGCAGCAGAAGATGGGACACCTGTCGGCCATCTCGCACCCGTCCGTGATTGCGCCAGAAGAGGAGGTTTTGTCGGCCAAGAAGAAGCGGATCGGGTACACGATGCAGTTCGTGCGGGATACCTACGCCATGTGCCAGCTCTTTCCTCGCGTGTTCAAGGAGCGCCACGGCTTGCGGCCCAGCACCGTGCTCGACCTGGTTCTTCAGCTCCGGGAGGCGCTGCTCTCGATTCACCAGTGCAAGGTTCATGTCATCGACTTCAACGAGCTGAACATCCTGGTGGCCAACGACTTCAGCGCACCATTCATTATCGATGTGGATAGCTTCCAGACGCCGGGGTATCCCGCGACCGTTATTATGCCAAGTGTACGTGATTGGCACACACCCGTGAAGGACTATGGAGAGGGCTCAGACTGGTTTTCCTTCGCCATAGTGACCTTCCAGCTCTTCATAGGCATCCACCCCTACAAGGGCAGACATCCGAAGGTAAAGGGCCTGGAGGAGCGTATGAAGGCCAACATCTCGGTGTTTGATAAGGATGTCCGGATGCCCAAAGCCTGCTACACCCTCGACACGATTCCGGCGGCCTACAAGGACTGGTATCAGAAGGTGCTAGTGGACGGCCAGCGGCATGAGCCGCCCGAAGATGCCAATGTGGTGGCGGTGTCAGTGCCGATCATCGTGGTCAAGCACAGTGACAAGCTCGATATCCAGTACGTGAGAGAGATTGCGATGGATCATGACGATATACGCCAGTTGAAGCTGGGTTATGTCCGGAACAATGTGGGCGTTACCTTTTCGGAGGCAGTTTTTCATCTGGATACCGTGTATTTGCGCTCCAAGGACAAGATTCTGGAGGTGATCGAGTTGCCGGGAAAGAAGGTCGGCACCAAGCTGGTGGCTACCGTCATGGAACATGCCAGCAGGCTTTATCCGGGCGTGGCGGTCCAGAGTATGCTGGGTTCGATCTACGTTTCGGTATTTCCACGCTCCGGAGCCTGTTACCAGGTGCGGATTCAGGAGCTGGACGGGGTAAAAATCTCCGACGCCAAGTTTGAGGGCGGTGTCCTGATGGTGGTAGGGGCGCAGAATGGCAAGTACGATCGCCATATCTTCCGGTTCGATGAGTCCTACGCCACGTATGATCACCGGACGGCGAAGGACATCGTGCCTTCGGGCATCAACTTTACAGTGACCGATAATGGTGTGTGCGTGGTCCTGACCGAGGAGGAGAAGCTGGAGGCGTTTTCGGCCAAGAAAGGCGCCAAGACCGTAAAGGTCATCGAGGATCCGGTGCTGGGCGGAGACATGGAATTACTGAGTCACCAAGGAGGTGTGGGCTTTGTTCGGAACGGTAAGCTCTACTCGATGAAGATGAAGTAGTGTTGACAGACATTCTTTATCATGTCACAACGGCTTGAGGAGGTAGGAGTGGACACAACGAAGTATTCTTGTGGGGATTGCGGCCTGGCTTGGGAGTGGACCTGGAGGGATAAGAACAGGACCAACAAGTCAGAGTGTCCGAACTGTAGGGCGGAGTTGGAAACGGAGAAGGCGGTAAACCTGGGCCGGGCGGTGAATAGGCAGGACCGGCGCATCAAGTTTTTGGAACGCCAGGTAGAGGCGTTTGAGCAACGAGGTACGTGTGCAAAGTGAAATAGAAGAATACATCGAGATGATGAAGGAATACCATGTGTTCCAGGAGGGGCCGTATGATGTGCGTTATGTGGCCCAGGGCTGGAAGGACGCGGGGTTCGCGGTTGACGAGGCTGAGAGCTGGATCGAAGAGGGCTGTTATCTTCCCCATTACGCTGTTGAACTTCGTAGTTTGGGAGTTACTTCTGAGCAGGCTGCCAAGGAAGTGACGCTCAAAGGCACGATCGCGTTCTTTTTCAGTAGACACGTTATTACCGCGAAGAATATAGGGGAGTACTTGAAGGAGCCGGAGAAACGCTCTCTTCCGAAGCCCCAGGTTGCCGTGGTGGACGAGAACGGAAGCCCTCTTTAGGAGAAAGCATGGCGCAGAAGTACACGGTGATCTGGTCGGGCGGCGCTGATTCTACATTGGCTTTGACAATGTATGCTTCCTATTCGAGTGTTCAAACCCCTGTAAAGGCTTTGACTATCAAGGGCCATCGCCAGCTCAATAAATGGCAACTCAGGAACGAGAAGAAGGCGCGGAATGTATATCTGAAATGGGCCAAAAAACAGGGCTATCATGTTCAGCATGTGACGGCAAAAGTGGAGGTGAACAGTAATGCCACAAGTGGTGGGCAGGCCGATTTATGGTTGTGTCATTTGTCTCCTTATATTGAGAAGGATGAGACAGTTGTTTTCCCTTATATCAAGAGTGACGATTTCTGGCACATCAAGCATGAATTTGTGACGGCCTTCAATGCTCTTTCGGGGTTGAAAAGAGTGACAAGGGAAATTATTTTTCCTTTAGAGTGGCATTATAAGTGGCAAATAGTGAGAGATTTAAAGGAATGGAAAGTGCCAGACGACTGCTGGTGGACGTGTGATCAGCCCAATAAAAGTAAGCCGTGTGGAAAGTGTTTGAAGTGCAAGGCGTTGAAAGAAGCCAGGCGCCAGTTGGTTGTGGAGAAGAAGGCTTCGCTGAAAAAGATGGTGAAAAAATAATGGCCAGGTTTTCTGTAGAGGTGAGAGGTGGCGGCGACGAGTACTACGTCGTGGCCGTATTGCCATCCGGCGGATTCACCAGGGGGCCGATGCCGGAGGAAGAGGCCATCATCGTGGCCGTGGACCTGCGCAAGGAACTGGGCGAGCTGCATCCTCCCTGGTACGAGCGGCTGCTCAAGAAGTTCAAGGGCGAAGTGAAGGCGCGGGTGCAGAGAACACCAAAGTGCTCGCGCCATCCCCAGTGGCAGCCTGAGCGTGTCAAGGACAAATGGGTTTGTGGCTTTTGCCGGAAGGAGCTGGAAAAGTGAACCTGGATCATCTGGACCTTGAAGAAATCAAGCGCACCTATGCTGAAGATGTACCGGTGGATCACTGGCATTTGGTGCCTGAAGTCACGCTGCGCGTTATCCAGTTTCTTCTCCGCGAGCTGGAAGGGGAGGGGGAGGCCAGGCGACGGGTAATAAGCTACGTCGATGGTTACTGTAGTGAGTGTATCGAAAAGAACAAGAAGCTATCGACGGCTCCGACCTGTAAGGCCCGACCGACTCGGTGTTATTTTGAACCGATACGGGCGCTCCTTGGACTGGTTCTTCCGGCGACGGGCGATGAGCCGTGGCCGCCGGTTACTGGTGATGCTGACAAGATCATCATCGACGCTCTCTGTGAGAAACTGAGGGGGGCGGAGCATAAGGAGTTCCTGGTTCAGACGGCGGCGGAGGGGTGTGCTTGTCGTAGAATCGTGGCTGGTGTTGGCACGGGGGCCGGGGATTTGATAGAGACACTTCCGTGTCCGGCCCTGGAAAAGTTTAAAGGAGAAGACAATGGATGACGATCTCAGGAAACCGATGACCGTTGAAGAGGTCGAGGAGCTTTTGAGGGCGACTCTTCACGGGCCGCTGCCGCACAACACCGTTCAGCGCATGATGGCGACTCTGGCGGAGTGGAAAGAGCAGATAACTCCGCTTGAAGCGCCGCATCCCTGTGATCACTACGCAGACAAGTTCAAGGATGTCGAGTGGTGTGTTTGTTGCGGGGCTGTCAGAGAAGACTTTGATGATGACGGTGTTTGGCGTGTTCCCCACAAGCACACGGTATATGAGCTGTTGCGGGAATCCGTGGAAAGGTCGGCGCGGAGAGCACAACACATAATGGACTTGGCCGGTCAAATCAAAAACGAGGTTGGCGTCAAATAGAGGGAAGAATTGTGGAGCAAAACCAAACAGATATCGAGTTGCTAGAGAAAAATGAACAGCTTGTTGCAGATCTCGTAATCGCCAACAATCGGATTGAGGAACTGGTGAGAGAAAACGAGCTTCAGCGCATCAAGGGGCTGTCAGAAGAGTTGTATGATTTTATTCAGGAGAGAAAGCCGTCAAGTGAAGCAAAGTCTCTTACAGACATGACAATAGAAGTGGTGCGGAACCTTGAAACCGAAATCGCGGAGCTGAAGCGGGAACAATCCGATTGGAGAGACAGGTTATGCTTACATTGCAAATGGGAGAAGGCTGCTTACTGTCTTGAATGTGACGAAAAGAGAAATGGATGGGAACCAAAAACAAGTGAGGCCGAGAAAGGGCGCGACGAACTCAGGCGGCAACAAGAGGTAAACTATCCAGAATGGATAGATGTTAAATGGGATAACGACAAACAGTGTTTTGAATTTCCCGATGGGAAAAGAGTAAAATGGGAGGATTGTATTTCCGGTCCCGATGGTTGGTTACCGATTAATGAATTCATAAAACTCAAAACAGCGGAAAAAACCAAAGAACTATCAGACCGCCTCGACTCGCTGGAGAAAAGCGTTGAGGTAACGAGAATCGGAATGAAGTGCCCGCAGTGCATAGAGGAGGGTAAGACCTCCAGGGTGCAAGACATAGGGTCGTCAAGGACTCTGATAGGCTCCCGTTCTTTCTATGACGAGGATGGTAGACACCATCATCACGATCGCAACACAACGACGACCACTTACAGGTGCAGTAACGGCCACGTCTGGACCGAGGAAACCAAAAAGTCATGCTGGTGTGGCTGGCCGAATAGGATATAGAGATGGATAGAGAGTGTGAAGAATGCGGGGCGCTTACTGATGATCTAGGAGTTTGTCCGCATGAAGGATGTGAATATACGCAGGAACTGTGCGCCGATTGTTTATTTGAGCACATGATAGAGCATGATGAGGAGATGGGTGGATGAGTTATTGTTCCATTATAGTTTTTAATGACGGAAAGCCAGATGACGAAATCGAATTTAAGAATTCGTACGGAGGCGCGGCTTTCGTTTTTGATGTTTTGTATAACAATTATCTGAAAGACCCGTCGATTCCGTATGATCATTGGCTTAGTGGTGCGCGAGAAGACAATTGTCGTCTATGGGATTTGGCGAAGCGTCAGGATATTCCTCTATTTGAGCGAGCAGTACACGCTTCTCAGTTTGATTGGGCCATGGTGCGACAGGAGCACTTCAAACAGTTGGCCCAGCACTTCAGACAATTTGTTGAGAAGTACAAGCCGGACTCGAACCGGGTGTGCCATCTGCCTGCGTGGGCGCACTTTCTTGAATCTTGCGATGCGGAAGCGATCGGGTTTTATGGTACGTCGGTCAGCGAGAATCTTTGGTGCAGGTGGGACGGTGAGCTTGATGAAAGCGTCCCTTATGATTTGAATGCCGGTGACAAGCATTTTGAGGTTTATGATTGGCTGGAAGAAGTGGATGAGTACAGCGTAAAAATGGAGAAGATGAAGCATCCTGATCCGGATGTGCAGACGGCGATAGTCAAGCTCTCAGATGCGCTGTGTTCCTATGAGCGTGCGACGGGTCGAGATTCGGTTTTGATTATCAGGGAACAGGGCGGTTTCGAGTACAGGGCCGTGTCGGGTAAACCTGGTGTTTCTGATGATATTCCTGATGAGCAGTTGTTCGAGGGGGTGAAGTAGATGAAGGTAGGGACAAAGAGCCTACTGTTCGGTGTTCACCAGTTTCTATGGCATCCGTTTACTGTATGGATTGCTTGGGTTTGGTTATACAGAAGACCTCCTGGTTTTAGAGAGTCGATTTGTATCCTGATTCATGATTGGGGTTACTGGGGTAAGGCGCATATGGACGACGAGGAAGGCGAGCGCCATCCTGAGCTGGGTGCCAAGATTGCGGGTCGATTGTTTGGTGAAAAGTACCATAATTTATGCCTCTTTCATTCCAGGCATTATGCGCGAAACGCTGGTTGTGATCCATCTCCATTATGCTGGGCCGATAAGTTGAGTATCCTTTTTGAGCCTTGGTGGCTATATCTTCCGCGTGCTTGGGCCAGCGGCGAGTTGGCAGAGTACAGGCACCTGGCCGCCGATGCTGGATTTATTCCATTGAGTGCAAGACATCGGGAATGGCATCGGTGGATTCGAGATAGACTTTCGACGCTTGGTAAAGAAAAACGGGGAGACGTGGTTCCTTACGTTAACCCTGAGCGGACGATACGCGAGGAAGGCGATGGAAATAACGATTGAAATACCCTGGTGGTGGTGGCTAGTGCTGACGCATCTACTTGCTGCCGTAGTTGGCGCAGGCATTGGTTTTGTTTTGACGGTGGGGGCTTTTGGGAACGCCTTTGCAGATTGGTTCAGGTGGCGATGAGGTTGTTGGCATTTATACTGTTGGCTGGTTTTATCGTGTTTGCCTCATGTCTGGTATGGCTAACCCAACAGAATGAAAACCTTGAGAAGAGAATAATGATTATGGAAGCCGAGGTGGCGATAACAAAAAGCGCCATCAAACATTTGCATGGGTTGGAGCAATAAGATATGGCAAGTACAAAGATTGAGTGGACAAGAGGAGATGATGGTACTCCGGGTAAGGTTTGGAATCCTGTAAAGGGGTGTGAGCCCGTCAGCGAGGGTTGTCGCAACTGTTATGCCTCCCGTTTTGCCCATCGATTCAGTGGACCGGGGCAAAAGTACGAGGGGTTGACTAGGTTGACCAAGAGCGGCCCAAAATGGAACGGTGAAGTGCGTCTTGTGCCGGAGATGCTGGAAGCGCCGTTGCGCTGGAAGAAGCCGCGCAGGATTTTTGTGAACTCCATGAGCGACCTGTTCCACAAGGACGTTTCCAATGAGTTTATCGCAGCGGTGTTTGGTGTGATGGCTGTGTGTCCGCAGCATACGTTTCAATTATTAACCAAGCGCCCAGAGCGTATGCTGGAATGGGAGAAGTGGTTGTGTGCTGAGACGAATGGGCATCCGCCAGTGAAGTGCTTGCAGATTGCGAGCAGGTTGGTTGGCCGTGACTTGGGGGCGGTGTGGAAATCCATGATGGTGCCGGGCCAGTGGCTGCATCCCCAAGGGCCGTGGCCACTTAAAAATGTCTGGCATGGCGTGAGTGCGGAGGATCAGAAGACGGCAGATGAACGCATACCCGTGTTGCTGGAAGTCCTATCGGAAGTGCCTTGGGTTAGTATAGAGCCGATGTTAGGCCCAATTGATATGAAGCCTTATTTGGTTCCGTCTCACCATCGCATTCAATGGATAGTTTGCGGCGGTGAGTCAGGGTACGGCGCTCGACCAATGAATCCCGACTGGGTGAGGTCAATTAGGGACCAGTGCCAGGAGGCTAAAGTACCCTTTCTAATGAAACAGTGGGGCGCATGGAAGCCTCATAGCGGTACTGAGAAAGTGGCCCATGACATAACCATTGATTTGCCGCCACCGTCTCCTGCACAGACCTATACTGCGAGTATAGAAGGTCAGGAGTATATATTTGTGGGCCATGAGTGGGGTTGGACGCGGAAGGTCAGCAAGAAAGAAGGTGGTCGTGAACTGGACGGCCGCATCTGGAATGAATATCCTCAAGTGTAGAAAGGAGAAAGGTGATGTTGGTAGATCCGGTATTTAGAAAAGCAGACGGTCGTACACTGGAAGCGCTCTCAGTTGTGTTTGGAGGGTCCCTTGACGCAACAAGACTCGATGAAGGGCTGTATGAAATCACTCATTATAGCTTCGATATGCTGTTGTCGAAGGGCGGGGGAAATCTTCATGATGAAGATGATTGGGAGAGCTGGTATAACGGGCTTCCCGACGACCATAATGCGTATGGGGTTTGTGATTCCCCTGAACAGTTCATGGAGGTGCTGGGCAACAAGCTGAAAGAGGACGAAGCCAACGAATACGTGGTTTCTTTTACCGCTGTCAGAAAAATAGACCAAGCTGCAGATGGTGGTTGGCGCTGGCACAAATGGGGTCCCTATATAGGCAACCAAAATCCCCAGTACGAATACTTGTATGATGAAGATGATATAGATGAGGTGTATACATACCATATTTATCATAAGAAAAACTGATGACACAGAATCGTGACAAAGAGGTTATCCGGGCCGCTCGTAAACGGTTTATAGAAGAGGTGAAGGATTGGTCTGCATCGAATCAGTCAGTGAAGCAGCTTGTTTTTCGGCT
>Ga0180432_10005599_pt1 | contig 16637 bp, 16 predicted proteins | sample SS_ome_10_FD_132414 | JGI IMG/M metagenome (GOLD analysis project Ga0180432, IMG submission 132414) | Hypersaline lake sediment archaeal communities from the Salton Sea, California, USA - SS_1_MS_2 metaG | ecosystem: Environmental > Aquatic > Non-marine Saline and Alkaline > Hypersaline >... | reverse complement strand
GAGGAACTACTAGATTCAGAACTACTTGAAGAGGAGCTCTCAGAACTTGAAGAAGAGGAACTCTTAGAAGAACTACTAGAAGACTTAGAACTACTCGAACTTGATACCGACGCACCAAAGGTAATGACAATCCGATCAATACCAAGTACCAGATATACAGATGAGGCCGATGAGGAAGAACTCTCACTAGAAGAGGAACTCTCAGAACTAGAACTCGTAGAGCTTGATGATTCAGAACTAGAACTCTGTGAGCTTGAGGACTCAGAACTTGAGGAAGAGCTTCTAGAAGAGCTACTTGAACTCTGAGAACTACTGGAAGAACTCTGACTTGAGGAGGAGGAGCTCTCGGAACTAGAACTGGACTGACTAGAAGAGCTATACTGCTCAGCCTCCAGACTCCTGTTATCCTCAGTCTCTAATACTAGACCACTCTCTGTCTGTATATCTACCACCTAAATTCCTTCCTTAATCCTCAGCCGTCCAAACGCCCACATAACCCATCGAATAGAAATTATAGGCATCGGCCTCATTCCCGGTATCATCTCCACAGGCACAAATCAACTTAATACAAGATCCAATCGATGTATCACTAACCACATTATCCCCGGCCTCCGTGGCCCCACTGGCGAAGTCACCAATCGTATCATTCGCATGAGGATCTACCGTAATCGCATAGGCATCTAATAGGTACAGGATCACCCACCATCCGGGACCTACTTGACCGGCCCCGGGGGAGGCCAAGCACTCAGGAAGATCGAACTCTATACCTGCCCCTGCCCCATTATTGGTCAGTATCTTCCTCCCATCGGCGGGAAGGACAGTATAGTTAGAAGTCTTATCTTCCATATCAGCCTGGAAGAAATGCTGCGGAACTATCCTCTTAGTCGTAGGAGTTGGAGAAGTATCAACAACAGCTATCTCATCATCCTCACTAAGCTGATCGGTCTTCTCAGTTAGGTTGCTGATCTTTACCCCAGCCCCCTCGGCCATTTCCATCACAGTCTCACTCTTCAGAGTATCTATCTCACTCCTAAGATCCCTTATCTGCTGCTGAGTAGCAAGACAGCCCCCAAAGAGGAATATAAAAAACAACAAAAATATCCTTTTCATATCTTATCACCTTCCCGCATACTGGTAGACCCTGAAGGCCACCCAGAAACTTACATTATAATAATAACTCACATTCGTAGTTACCTTACTAGTCAGAGTAAACTCTTGATTCGGTAGAGCACTACTATTACTAACAAGATTCTCCCATGATCCAGTATGTCTATTTAAGACTTGCAGATAGACAGTCTGAGCATTAGCCCCTATGGATGACCTGATATCCACCAAGACCTCTATCGGATCTGTATTATTATCATTCTGCTTCCTAAACTGATGTATTGCATACTGATCCGTAGCAGTTTGGTTAACAAACTGGCCATCATTCTGCTCTACCTCCTCATACTCCCCTGCCGTATAATTGACCTCCAGGGCCGTATCCCCGACAGGTAGATAAGTATAGTCACCCTTTGTAAATTTCTCTGTAGTATCAAATGAGGCACTGGACGAAGAGGAACTCTCACTAGAAGAACTACTCTCAGAAGAGCTACTACTACTCTCACTTGAGCTACTACTTGAACTCTCACTCGAAGAAGAACTACTCTCACTCGAACTACTGCTCTCACTGGAACTACTTGACTTGGAGGAACTACTTGAGGATCCGGAACTACTAGAACTCTCAGAACTTGATGACGAAGAGCTTTCACTTGAAGAAGAACTAGATTGCTTACTCGACGAACTACTGCTTTCTGAACTTGAACTACTGCTTTCTGAACTGGAAGAACTTTCAGAACTACTACTGGAACTCTCTGAGGAACTACTACTTTCTGAACTGGAGGAGGATTCAGAACTACTGGAAGAACTCTCTGAGGAACTGCTACTCTCTGAACTGGAGGAAGATTCTGAACTACTACTTGATTTTGAACTCGAGGAGGAACTCTCCGAGGAACTCGAACTACTTGATTCAGAACTTGAGGACGAGGATTGACTGGAAGATGATGAAGAGCCACTACTAGACTCCCAAAAATCATCAGTGGTATCTACCCAATGATCATCAATAGTATCAACAAAATGATCTACCTGACTTGATGAACTACTACTCCCGGAACTACTGGAAGAAGATACACTCGAAGAGGAACTCTCAGAAGAGCTGCTACTCTCACTGGAAGAACTACTTGACGATTCAGAACTACTTGAAGAACTCTCTGATGAACTCGAGGATTCTGAACTTGAAGAACTACTTTCTGAGGAACTACTACTTGAACTCTCTGATGAACTACTTGATTTACTACTACTTGAAGAACTCTCAGAGGAACTCGAAGAGGAACTTTCTGAAGAACTACTACTTTCTGAGCTACTCGAGCTAGATTCAGAAGAACTACTACTAGAACTCTCTGAAGAACTACTACTAGAACTCTCTGAAGAACTACTAGACGAAGATTCACTAGAACTACTACTTGAAATCTCACTTGAGGATGAACTACTCTCACTTGAGGAGGAACTCTCAGACGATGAACTGCTTGATGTAATACTAGAAGAACTACTTTCTGAAGAAGAACTACTCTCAGAACTAGAAGAGGAGCTCTTACTCGAACTACTAGATTCTGAACTAGACGAAGAACTAGATTCTGAACTTGACGAAGAACTCTCACTAGAACTACTGGATGAAGATTCACTGGAACTACTAGAAGAACTCTCACTTGATGAGGAGCTACTTTCAGAGCTACTAGAAGAACTCTCACTCGAGCTACTAGAAGAACTCTCACTTGAGGAAGAGCTACTTTCAGAACTAGAAGAGGAACTTGATTCCGAACTGCTACTTGATGACTCAGAACTACTCGAACTAGACTCTGAACTACTTGAAGAAGAACTCTCACTCGAGCTACTACTCGAGCTCTCCGAACTACTCGATGACGAACTCTCAGAGGAGCTACTGGACTGCCAGAAATCATCAACAGTATTCACCCAGGAGTCATCAGCAGTATCTATCCAGAGATCAGTTACTTCAGCCATCAATTATTCCTTAAATACTTACTTTACTATAGACATACAACAACAATACTCTATATTATTGATAGTCTTGATCTTTTAGGCTTCTTAGGCTTACTATTAACAGAAGCACAGGAAAAACTAATACTAATAGTAAACCTATAATAATCCTTACGGACAATCTACAACAGGTGTTCCTAACTCCGGTGCATCCGGCATTTCCGGTAAATTACACTCGACCAGACATTGCACTTGGTTACTCCACGCCACTACACGACCAGCGGTGTTCTCCCGTACCGCACCCAACCTGTAAGTGTGTGTACCGTCTGTTCTGTTATTGAGAACTATTTCCGTGCATCCAGAATCACAGGTCTGTGTCAACTCTACACCATCTTCCTCTATTGCGTAGTACGCGATGGTTGCGTCATCGGTTGACGGGGTTACGGGGATTGTTACTGTCCCTGCACACGCTATGACAGGGATTAAAATTGTTGCTAAGATTGCTACTAATACTTTTGTTTTCATGTTTTTCTCCTTACCATATTATGCAAGTGCCACCAGTTTCTTCTTCTATCTCCCAACCTCGGCTTCCTATAAATACTGAATACTCCTGGGTCAAATAACCGGTATCGAGATCAATAATATTATCAGCGGGGAACCCAACTAGATTGTCTGCCTGTACGACCCTCGTACTGTAAGCAGTGTATGGAGAACCTTCGTGATAATTTAGAATATGATCATCAGAAATCCCATCACCACTATCTTCGTCGTTAACGATAACATTGTTATGGAAATAGTATGGACCATCATCTGTGGTTAAATATCTAATCCTCACATCCCCATAAATAGTGTTCCGATAAAAATAAAGGTTTTCAGGCGGAGTATAATCATCCCCGGGAATATCTATCCGATAACCTCCCGCTGTACCCTCCTTCATGTAGTTGAAACATATTTCACCGGATGTCCTTTCTCCATTGGCACTGTTCATAACTCCAGAAATTGCCGCCCCATATCGGCTTCCGGTTTGAAAAAAACTATTTCCTCTTACGGTTAGCCGCCTAACCCTTTCCTTCATGGCAATCACGTGATGAGAAATGTCATCGAAGATGCAATCCTCAATAAGAGAATCGTCAATCCAGTACATTGACATTCCCTTAACTTCTCCTCCTGTGCCACCGTCTATGAAACTACAATTCTGCCACACCCAATGAGAGCCAGCAATGTTTTTTTCAAACCTGAAAAAACCTGGGTTATATCCACTACAACTATTTGGTTGAGTGCAATCCACATTCCGCAAGGTTAGCCTTCTGAATACCATGTTGTCAGGCGTTGACGAAACGTAGAACATCCACGTTGCGGCATTAATGAACGTCAGATTATCCAAATAGACAGACACAGCAATTCCGATTCTGTTGCCAAATTCCAAATCTAAGGTTGCAGTCTCGTTTGGATAACCTAACCATATGCGAGGACTACCAACATCCGCTCTGCCAATCCAGTTATCTTGAGCAGTAGCATCAACATCATATTCACCCTCGCGGAAATACAAAATATCTCCAGGTAAAGCCTCAGTGATAGCATAAGTCAAGGTTCGCCAAGGATTACCTATGCTTCCATCTCCCGTATTGTCACTGCTAGTATCGTCAACAAATTTGAAGCCAGTTGTTGTTACATCAATCGACCATGTACCCTCTACATAGTCACCATCTTGGTCTGTGACTCTGACTGTTATGTTACTTGCAGACGAAGAGGGGCTTGACCATGTTATTTCCCCAGTATCCTCGTCTATGCTCATTCCAGACGGTTCATTAGAGAGCGTATATGTGTAAGGATACTCCCCCCCTATGGCTGCTACCCTAATATTGTATTCAATACCAGGATATGCTTTGTAAATTCTATCGTTACCGGACCACAAATTAGCCTTAGGTCTAATTAATGTCAGAGCATAATTATCTCCATACCCAAAACTAATTCCTGGTGTCAAAATCAAAAAACCAAATAAAATAATAAATATTTTTTTAAGTATTTTTTTCATAAACTCTTTCCTTATTCTGGAACTGTTGTAAATGCAGTTGTTTTTATGTAAATCTGGTCATATATATGGTCTGAACCATAACCCGCAGCAAATGTAATAACCTGTGCGTTATTTGCACTGTCGGTTCCATCTGAACTGGTAGATGCTGCTCCTGCTTTGGTTGTGTCTATATCAACATACAGGGTAACAACTCCAGTGCTGGCAACCCAGTCAACCCATATATGATAATCTGTACCTTCAGTCAGTTGACCAAGATTCGAACTGCTCCCCCCCGTTGCTTGAATATAGAGTGAACCATCACTGCCAAGCATCAATTTTGCTAATAAATTACCACTACATGTACCTGCTTCTTGTCCTGTGCAACAAGAATAAGGAGACTCGGAAGCGTCACAGTAACTTGCTGGATAATCATCGTAGATTGCGAACAAATTGTTTACTACATCAGTAGGAAAGTCATAAACTTGAAACAAAAAATGTGCATATACAGCCGACGAACTGGATATTACCGTACTCACTCCCTGATTTGCACCCGTATTATTAACAATATAAAGCGAATATGTGCCACGCAAGGGGCAATCTACTGTTCCAGAATCACAGGCTTCGGTAATAGTTGCACCATAACCATCTGTTTCATACCATGTTTCTGAATTATCGTAACCGGGAGCCTCTAAATTCTGACAAACCAAATAACCTTCACATTCGCTTTCTCCACCCCCCACATGCCCCCCAACCACCACACACGTCACATCAGCCGTTGCAGACGCATACACGAGAAGGCAGAGGGGAATGAGTAAAAATAATAGTTTTTTCATTTAGTCTTCCTCCTTAATCCACATCGGCGTTAAACCAACCACAAATCGTAATCTTAAAAAATCCTGGTTCGTCCGTGTCATCAAAGTCACAAATGATTAAATTATTTGCAGCTACTGCTGAATCATCAAAACCTGCTGTAATCGCTACATGAGAAACACTTGTTCCAGTTGTGCCTGTATTCACAACGTCAATTGTACTAAGAGAAGTAAAGTCCTCTTGTGCAGCTTCCTTTAATGTTACTTCCATACTATCAGTTTCGGACCATGCCTCAATCTTCGTAATATTAAATATCATTCCAGTCTCATTCGACCAAATAGGAAGTAAATCCCTTTCAGCATCATCCATGTCATTTGGAGCAACTATTGTAGCATGTATGCAAAAGAGCTTCCTGGCATACAGAAACTCATTCGTCCCATCATTACCCCTCAGGGACATATCACCAGTCTCATTCGCTCCATCATGATCCTGAACAATCCACCCCGCCACATCGGAAATAGGACTTGGATCATTTGCCGACTGGTCATGCAAGAGTAACCCCCCGAAGGCCCCATGGCATAAAGTCCAACGTTCACTTCCGCCATCTCCAGATTCTATATACTCGGGAAGACTATCACCAGAACCTCCATCAACATCCAGAACATAAGGAAAGAACATATCCCCATAGGTAGCATCAGCCTCAAGAACTAAAAATCCAGCATCTCCATTCTCGGTACTCGTAGGCTTATCAACAGCCCCAGCACCTCCTCCAGTTAAAGCAGTAAATGGCCTAAAATCAGAACCGGCCCCCTCAAATATCTGCATATCAATCTTTCTTTCCAGCCTAGTAATATCCTTCTGAGTAGCAAAGCAGCCACTAAGACCAAAAGCCAGTAATAAAACCAATAAAATCCTTTTCACTTTTCTCACCTCCAATTAAACCGAAGAAATAAATAAAACATTATTATCATAATTATTAGCCTTCCAGATCCTGTTAGCATCCGGAGAACTATCAATCAAATAGATATTACCATCGTCACATATTACAGCATTCAACATGTGAAGTATCTGCATACCCCTAAACTGATTCCCAAAAGCATTAAATATAGCCAATGGAATCCTATCCTCCCTCTTCACTATTCCCTTAACATAGGAAAAATACCTCTTTCTTCTAACCTCCGCCATAAACTGCAATGCGAAGTCATCACAATCATTGAACTCATCTATCCACTGCATCTGAGGTATCTTACTTACATCTAATAACTTCCTATAATGATCTAAAGGCAGACACAGCCACTCCTTCCTATCAAACAACCAGATATAGGATAGATTAGGCCACATCTCCTTAAACTTTTTTCTTACCTGTTTACTCATTAATTTCATACCTTCAACTCCTCTCCATCTACCTTCCTAACCGACCATACACAATCGGGATGAAGACCTATAACCTCCCCCTTAAACAATTCATCTACGGCCTTTCTTACCCCAGGATGATGGACTATCTCCTCCTGCTTCCATACATAGTCATGCCCACAGAGTATCCCACCTTTCTTCAACAAAGGCCACCAGGCCAGGATGTCCTCCTTGACATCCTCATAGTAATGATCACCATCGATGAAGATTAGATCGAAGTACTCCTTCCCCATATAGGGATTCACAAATAACTTGGCAGCCTCTACTGATGTCATCCTCAGTATCTTCAACTGCGGGAAGAAGGGCATGTAGCCTACAGCCTTATGATAGAATCTATCCCAATCCTTTTGGGTCATCTTAGCCATCTTCCCATATTCACTCTTCCAGTCCTCTCTCTCTGGATCCAATGGAGCATATGGATCTATTCCCCAATACTCCTCAATCACCTGACTGGCCGGCGACCTAAGAACCTTCCTGACCGTGAAGCCATTCCATACACCAATCTCGGCTACCTTCTTAAAGTTATTCTTGATCACGAAATTCCTTATTACATCCCCACGCCAATGAGGAGGTTCTTTGATTCCAGTCTTCTTCAGATCCTCTTTCTTATATCGATAATCTACGCTATCCACAGTCTCCAGGCTGGCGTTCGTCCGGGGCCATCGCTTCTTCAGATAATGGATCGTCTCCCCAGTATAAACTCTCTTAAAAGGAGGGAAGTCCTCATAAACTTTCTTATTAAGTATTTTCTCATCACCCTCCATATCATCCGAAAGGGAATGTATGATCTTAGCCTTACTAAATAGGTATCCAGGAAAATAGTAGTGACAATTATACTCCCAAGGGACTACGGCATATCTCACATGACTATTAAAAAGGGCTATCCTGAAATACGGTTGATCACATCCAGAGGCCTTCCTCTTAGTCAGCTCCATAGTCTCTTTAAATAACTTCATGATATCATCGGTTCTATTCCACAGGAACATCCCGAGATTCAATTGTGGCCAGCATTGCGGCATATAATCAGACGTAGAATAATGATGTTCTAAAGTGCTTACAAGATCAAAACGATCCAGCATATCAAATAATTCCGGAAAGGGCTCCACTATATAGGTATCCGAGTCAAGGAACATAACCTGATCATAAGGGAGTTTCATCAACTCCTCAAATTTCCTCCACCAGGGCTCCGCCCTCTTATAGCTCATAGGTTCTATGAAAGTATAATCGTCAACAAATGGCTTGATCTTCTTAATCAGATGCGGATAATTAGGAGCTATCAGGTGTACCTTCAACTGAGGCATATGCTCCTTCAAGGTCCTAGCCGACTGTATGTTAAAATTCCAGTAGTACTCACTATCATTAAAAAGAAAGTAAATTAACGCCCTACTCTTACTCATATCTCCATCTCCTTGGTATCTCTTTGCCTTTTACTAAGGCTTCCAGTATATCGTATAGCTCCTTCATCCTATGTTTATCCAGATGATTTTTATTAATTAGATCCAAGGCGTTCTTTGTAATCTCCTTGGTCTTATCCATATTATATAAAATACCCTCTGCTTTTTTTATAATATCTTTACAGTCATCCTTATAAGTCACATAGATATCATCTCTATTATCAAAGAGTTCCCTTCTTACTATGCTATTAAATTGCTGAGTTAGTAGGCAGGTCCCGGAGGCCATAATCTCAAATGTCTTCAATGGGGTCTCCCCCCAATCGGACCACGCGCAACTAAGGCCCCCAACGTACAATTTCAGATCCCTCGGGTAATTATGTATCCTAACCGAGTACTTCTTTTTATTCCTTTTACTCACCTTAGCCCCGGCCAGAAGTCCTGATTCCTCAAGAATGGAAATAGCATTCCTTCTGACCATATAAGGATACTGTCCCCTGGTAGTACCCCGATAGACTATCTTTCTATTCCTTTTATCCAAATAATCCGAGGACCATTCCGTATAAAACTCATCACTAGCCGAGAACGGAAGCCAAATCGCTGGAATCCCATAATCCCGTGTATTGGGACGGACCCTCGTAATGGAAAGATCAAAAAAGCCAGCCATCTTCTTTACATTCTGCCTGACCTTTTCTTTTAACGATATATACTCATTCAGCAGTAATACTTTTGGAATATTGGTTTTAAGTTGCTTATAAAAATAATTAAAAGATCGAATACCCCCAAATAATACGACATCGGCCTCCGTCTCATTAATAACATCCTGTAACTGCATATCCTCTTGATAAGGAAAGACTTTATAATTGCGACTTATCCATGGAGATCCGGCTCTAGGCCCGAATACTATTAGATCACAATGATCCTTGAGACCACCATAGAAATAAATACTAACCCTCACGGTCCTGGATCGCATCGGACCAGGGAAGTATAGATACAGTACCCTCATAGAGCCTTCCTATCGAAGTTACCCAGAGCCATAGCACCACAAAAGATATCTTCCCCGAATCCAAATGTATTTCTAAAGAACTCCTTGTTCATATCCCTTATATTGGGATTTACAAAACAGCAGCCTATATTCAATACCTCACAGGCAAGATACAGATTACCTACAATGACACCAGTATCAAGGTACGGCATATATAGAAACTCACCAGGGGCCTTGTAAGCCCTCTTAGCACCCCAGAACAGTAATATCAGGGAGGCCCTATGTATCCATCCTATACCTCCTACCAATAATCCTCCCAAGAGCTCCTTCTCGTCTCTCTCAGTTACCTCATGCACCCTTACTCCCTTTCTATCGCAGGAACTCGGGCTCCTATTAATTACATTCTTTAAATAACTCAGATCATTGGTATCTATGGATCTGGAATTGAAGTTCCTCTGGCTCCTCCTGCCAAGTACCATATCGAAGAATAGAGCCCTCTCCTCATTGACATATTTCTTATAGTCTTCAGTCCCCCAAGTGCTCTGAAGCGACTCCTTCTTCTTAGCCTGATGCTTCTCATACCTAAGCTGATAATAGTCCCTATCGCCCATTAACCAAATCTCCTCACGAATTCCTCTATCTTATCACTGCAGATCAGATCTATATTCTCCCGTATCTTCTCTTCTGGCCAGTCCCACCATCTGATCTCCAATAGTTTCTCGACAATATCCTGACTAAATCTTAACTTCTTCCTATTCCTGACTGGATTCCCCACGGCTATACAGTAAGGCGGAATATCCTTTGCCACTACGGAATAGGCCCCTACTACGGCCCCGTCTCCAATGGTGATACCTGATAGCAAAACTACACCCCATCCGATCCAGACATCATTTCCTATAATAATATCTCCCTTCGTAGTAGGATGTCCCTTAATCTTTCTTACCTCTGGCCACTGCTTACCCCTCTTCACCGTGAACGGGTAGGTAGTGATCCAATCGGGCCTATGCTCGGCCTGCAGTATTACGGTAATCTCGCCAGCAAGGCTGCAATACCTACCGATCCTCAGCTTGGCATCAGGCCCCCAGGTCAATACCCGAGGAGTTCCATAACTTCCCACACCATACTCACTAAGATTCCTCAGGGTATGCTTCATTTTCTTTTACCCCATACCCTACTATGATGCTTGTCATAATTCACTTTATCTACAACAGGATTCCTGACCCCTATAAATTCCAGGCTCTCCTTTTGTAGATCTAAGTTATTCAAGACATCTATCGGATATATTTTGAATCTATCAGGATACCTCTTAGACAATTTCTCAGACTCCTTATAATAGAGATCGTAGTAGGCCTCTATGGCCTTTCTCTTAGGAAGATCGAAATGTGGAAATCGATAGTAGAGATCCCTCCTGGTCTCTTCCTTAAAGTATTTTGAGTTCTGATTTGTCCAATAATTTTGCACACCAAATAGATTAGTTGAGAATGCTATCCAACTCTTTACCACCAAATTCTTTTCTCTCTTTAGACAGATACATTTAGCCTCTTGATAGATAGATAAAAAGAAGTCAATGTACATCAGCATATGAGGGTAAACTCTAATAGACAGATAAATATTAGCATCAAAAGACATTTGGGTAAGCAGCCGAATTATTGTCTTCATAGCCTCCCTATTACGAAAGTTCCAGCCAGTATTATTTCCTCTAATGTCATGCTCAGCAATAACGCCATTCTGATTATTCAGAAGCTTACAATAGGATTGCGTTCCACATCGGCCAGTCCCGACAACAAAGCCTACATGTCTTCCCCAATCACGAAACCTTATCTTATTTACATCAATTGTCAGGGGTATTCTCAGCATAAGAAAGTCTCATTAACTATATCCACCCACTTCCTCGGATCAAGATTCTTCTTCGCCCAGTCCTTAGCATACATGCCCATCGAATGCCTAAGCTTCTCCTTCCTATGGAGCTTCTTCAGGGCATCAAGATACATGTCATAATCCACACAGTGGAATCCAGTATCACCATGGACCACCCTATCAGCCGGTCCATCCCTCGGCTCACATAAAACGGGAAGGCCAGCAATCAGTGCCTCACCGATTCCCCTCGGGTACTGGTCCCTCCACAGATTGCTCGTCCGATAGAGGTAACAATGACCCCTCTCAAGAAACTTCCCAACAGTCATAGCATCCCATTTGTGAAAGACCATCCTATCATCACCCTTGAAGGCCTCCTCCAACTCGCCATGAGCCTGCATGAATTCGAACCTGACCTTATTCCCCATGTCCTTTAGTAGACGGGAATAGAACTTGATATCGGTCTCCTTCCCGAAATGCTTCTGCCAGATATGCCTCTTTTCACCCTTGTCCTTGCTCATACTGGTAACATACTTTCTATAATCAGGCTTACAGTGCTTTAAGACCACCAATGGCTGACCCTTCTTCCTCTGCTTGGGACAGACCTCATAGAACTTGTCTATATCAATGGCCCCATAGAGGACATAATTCTTAGCGTCCTCATAACCTATCGTCTGACTTTCCCACTCATCTCTCTTCTCCCTATTCTGAAAGACTACGGCCTTCAGTTTCTTAGTCTTCGGAAGCCACTGGTTCTTTTTGAATCCGCCTATCGTATAATTAATTCCTACCAATAGTCCTGAACTCTTTTCTACTATCTTTTCCCCATACTTGGCGAAATCCCGATCACAATCATTTGTATAGAATAAGAGTGGAAGTCCCTCCTCCATATTTTCTTGCATGGGAAATAATAAACCAAGATTAGCCTCATCCTCTTTTTTAAAAGGACCTTTACTAATAAATTGAAACTTTTTATGAACAGCACCCCACGGGTAGATATGTACCTTCCATCCATCTTTTCTTAATAAATCACTTATCATTAAAAAAGACTGTTCACCACCGCCATCCGTATTAAGATTTCCGAGTAGATTTATTTCTTTTTTATTACTAACTAATTGAATAGCATGTTTACCTTGTTCTTTAGTAAATGAATCCGGTGGATTTATAGCCTTCTTTATCTCTCTAAAAAATTCTGTTCCTTCTTTTCCTATTGCTATATATCCACCATCTTCTTTTTCTTTGGAAGGAGTCGCTTTAACATCAGTAGAGATAATTGAAGGAGTAGTCGCAGAAGACTCAGGCTTCATATAGGTATAGAGATTGCCCTCGAAGTACTTCTCTATGGCCCTCATGACATCCTTGGTCCCTATATTGGCCATACACTCCTGCACAGTCCGTCCGTCAACAGAGCAGGTATGGGAGCACATGTTATGGTTATGCTTTGGGTCCTTTTGCATCGGGAAGGTCCTGGCGGTCCAGCATCCGCCGCTACTACAGCAGTCCCAAATACCATTACAGTGGAGGACCTGATGATTGCAATACCAGGTCCAGGTGCTGGGCTCCCTTCCACCCAGAATGGTCACACAGGGCTTCCCATAAAGCTTACCATTCACCTGTTTTGGCAGAGCTGCGGCCAGGTGCATCAGGGCACTGGGGCCACTCACGCAGCCCTCAGCATTGTAGATTAGGCTTAAGAGCCCCCGAATATCTTTATTAAACTTATCACATAGGTCTATCGTTCCCTTTATGGGCTCATATAAAAGATCAGACTTGCCGATAGTGACGAACTGAATTCGGCCCTCAAAGTGCTTAACCACCTCCTCGAACCGTTTCCAGTCCCAGATCTTAGTCGTACAGTCCCTCTTCCCGCCAGGGGCCACTACCCAATACTTCTCTACACCATAGGCTTCCTTGACTATGTTCTTGGCCTTCTCCTCGTCAGTCAAGTGAAGATCCCCCTTCTGACGGACAAATCCCTCAGGGGCCTTGCATATATTCTTATACTTTTCTCTCAGAGTAATAAAGGGCTCACAGGCCTCGGGATTCTTCTTCACATTGCCCAGTCCAGGATCGCCCACGGCACCATTAGCAAAGGCACAGCAGAACTCGCCTATACCAAGGGGTAGGGACTGGTGGATATCAGTAATAGCTATCATATCAAAAAGAAACATATTGGAAAAGTGCATAGAAGTATTATTCGCGTTACCCACCATCGGATAGCCCACCCTATAATACTCAACACCAGGATCATTCTTATTTATCGTGGGATCTATATGAGGATTATTTTCCCATAGCTCGGGATGGTTACCTTCTATATTAATCTTGATATCCGGGAATAGAAGATTGAAGTCCCTTACACCGGCTGTGAACATCACCTCGTCCCCCAGAGACCTGTGATGGCCAAAGACAATCTTCCTACCCTTCACAGAATTCTCAGCTTTCTTCAGCTCCTCCGGCTTGAATGGTAGATCCAGTTGCTTGACGGGCTCAATCTGCGGAAATTCGTTCTTATTTCTAATCCTACTCAATCCCTCAATATTGATCTTCTTATCCTCTATAATAGTCTTTATCATTCTCAATAGAGTAGCGTTGTTCGGATAATGATTATGGACATGCCCATTCTCGAATAACAGACTGATCAGAATATCCTCCACCATCCCATTTCCCCTCACCTGAGGGATCTTCTGAAGCTCGTTGATTTCCCTCTGTATCCTCTTACTCAGATTACTCATATCGAATATCTCCTTCCTTATTTCTTTTCCATTCTATAAAAAAGTTGCTTACCAAACATATCGGTAAATTCACACCTCTTATCTTTAGCCCAGTAAGGCTTCTCTATGTACTTAGCATGGTAGTGATTGGCCCCCTTGGTATTATCAAGGAGTCTGTCATAGAGTATCCCGTGGGCTACCAGGCGGCACTCCCGCCATACCATATCGAGTGAGCATCGACTGGGTACCAGGGCCCAGGCGGCCTTCTCGTAATTAGAGTCCTTAATATTCCAGCAGCTAAACTGCTTCTTCTGAAGGATCACGTTCTTAAAGGTATCAGACCACCGACCATCCAAAGTCCTGTTCTTTATGACCCAACCCACGGCCACCTTTCCCTCTATCGGCTCCCCCCTGGCCTCCCCATAGATCGTGGCCGTCAGAAGATCCAGATCATCCTTCTCATAGAGATCATTCCTTTTCATTTACAGCTCCTACCCTCCTCTTTCCCTTCTCGGTCTTTAAAAGAATCTTCATCATAAGGACAGAACCCTCGGCCGTAGCCAATGTGTAGACTATCCCAGCCAGTATAGCGTACCACCACTGGCCATTCATGATTGGCTCCCAAATCTGCTTCAGTACAGCAACATAACACATGAACCAGACTCCATTACTACCCCATGCGGCAAACCGGTGATAGTTAGGATCACCCGAGTTCCTAGACCTGGAGGTAAAGGTAAAGGCCATGTTCTGGACGAAGGCTATTCCGGCTAGAAACAGGAGACCCCACCAATCAATATTTGACATAAGCTGTGAAATGTGCGCAGATTCCATTTTCCTTACTCCAGATGAATGATTCTCCCCCAGGAACCGCATCCACGAAATTATGCTGGTAGTGCCAGGCATCAATAGTACTCAGGGCAGGTATCTGTCTGATCACCACCCCACCTACCGTTTGCGTAGGCTTATATTTAAGCTCATCCTTCTTGTGCTTGTGCCCGGTGTGCCACTCCCTAAACTTCGATTTACCCCACAAGTCCGGCCAAAACTGAGGAAGCATATTTACGATATTCACGGTCCTGGTAGAAGCATCATGAGTATAACCAACCAATAGATTCCCCCACAGTCGGGCCTTATTCCAATTAGCGTCATTATCTACCGTCATATGCTTATCATGCATGAAGTGTTCCTTAACCACGTCACTCAAGTAGAAGCTCACATGCATATCATGATTCCCAGGAACCCATAAGCACTCAACAGGGGCCACCTGCCTACATAAATACAAGACCTTCAGTAAGGCTTTCTTAGCCTCCAGGTAGATTTTCGGAAGCCTACCATCGGCATCTAATACATTCCTACCAATAGGCGTCTGACTTAGGTAATTCTCAACATGGAGGTAATCCTGGCCGATAATAAAGAAGATTTTCTCTATTGGAAAACTAGACGAGTAGTTCAGTAATTTCTCTCCTGCGGCCTCAAACTTCCTTGCTGCTATCTTTGTGTCCTGATCCCCCTGCATGGTCTCCCTGCCCCAGGCCAGTTTCCCTATATGAGCATCAAAGAGATCCATCTCCAACGCGTATCCGCTCTTTTTAGGCTTACTGATGAAGAACTTTGGAATCTCCAACTTCGGGATATCCCGGATTAAGCCCTTGATGACCTTCTCCAGTGGCTCCTCGATCTTAGGCTTCAGCCAGACCTTCACCTGATAGTTAGTGACAACCCTGACCTTCTCCTTCTTCAGGACCATCCCGGTCTCCCTATCAGTAACGTCGTCATGGACCTTCATAGAGGTACCCCAACTATTCCTAACCCAATGATCCACAACCCACCTGCCCAAGTCTACCTTCGCGTCCTCCAGGGCTTCGTCCAAGGTCTTTATGACCCTTGACGTTACCTGTACAAAGCCCCTATCATCAGAATACTCCTCCTTGATACCCTCCTCATCTATTATCTCACTACTACTACCTAAATCCGGTTTATCGCGTACAACATCAGCCCATACTAATAACTCAGACCATCGCTTGCCGCTGGAGTCCTCCAGGGCTCTCCGCCCCGGCTTCCCCTCATAGACCAGCTTGTCATAATCGTTGGCCGATATATTAGGGTACCGCTGTAGCACTTCTTTGAATCTTCTAAGCCTATCATTTAGATCTCTCACCTCTCGCTCCCTTTGAGGTTTCACGGAACAGGCCATTCAGCAGACGTTGCACTATACCGTGACGAACCGTCTGTATCTGCTCGTACGTGGTATAGCGACTCTCCGCCAGATAGCCCAACGGGCAAAGGAGGAGCTCACAGACCTCGTGAAAGGCACTCTCCTTAAGCTCCCTGGTCCTGAAAGGCTGGTCGTCTACCGTAAAGGTGGTATTCAGCCTTATCGTGGCACTCTTCGCCTCCATGTTGTAGGCACACTCGGCCGAGCTATT
>Ga0180432_10005598_pt1 | contig 16639 bp, 23 predicted proteins | sample SS_ome_10_FD_132414 | JGI IMG/M metagenome (GOLD analysis project Ga0180432, IMG submission 132414) | Hypersaline lake sediment archaeal communities from the Salton Sea, California, USA - SS_1_MS_2 metaG | ecosystem: Environmental > Aquatic > Non-marine Saline and Alkaline > Hypersaline >... | reverse complement strand
CGGGGTAGTGTCGTCGTCCACGCCCGGTCGGACCTTCGCGGTGTACGGGCCGCCGGTGTTGGCCGCCGCCTCGATGTCCTCCAGCGTGACGTAGAGGGCGCCCGACACCGAGTCTCGGATGCGCGTCCCAGCGGGGATGGTCGCCGCGGCGCCCTGGTTGGCGAACACGGTGGAGCCCGTGGTGAGGCCGAGCGTCGGTGCGGCGGTGCTCCCAGGGTCGAGCAGGAGCGAGCCCGTAGCGGGCGTCGTCGTGGCGCACACGCGGAGATTCCCCTGCTGGTCGGGGCCCGCCTGGACGCCCGCGAGCGCGGAGATCAGCGAGGACGCCTCGCCCTGGGAGACGAGATCGATGTTCGCCACGTTGCCGGTGCCCTGCACGAGCGTCAGGACGGCCGGGGTCGTGAGGGCGATCGTCATGTCACCGACACCGGGCTCGGCCACCACGGTGGTCGTGAAGGTCACGTTGTCGTCGCCGGTGCTGGTGATCGTGTCGCCGACACCAGCGGCGAACGTGACCCCCGGAACACCGAGAGCCTGGAGTGCGAGCAGCAGGTTGTCGCGGACCACGGTGGTGGTGTCGCCTCCGCCCGCCGCGTAGGTGCCGTCGAAGTCGGTCGAGACACCGTTGACCACCACGGTCGTGCGAAGGGTGAAGGCGCCGCCGCCGGTGTTGGAGTTGATCGTGGTCGTGTCCACCTGCTGTACGGGCGCGGCGGGCAGGCCGAGGATGGCGAGTGACGTTCCGCCGACTACCTCGATCGAGCCCGAGAAGCCTCGGATGCGCGAATCGAGTTGAAGCTCGCCACCGTTGTCCGACGCGATGCTCGACGCGGTGACGGCGTTGATGCGATCGACCACCTGCGCGAGCGTCTGGTCGGCGGCGTCGAACACCACCACCTGGGTGCCGCCGCCGTCGATGCTCAGCTCCAGCGTCTCGCCACCGACGAAGCCGGTGGGGTAGGTGCCGCCCGAGCCGAGGATCGAGCCGACCGCTGCGTTGAAGGTTGCGGTGACGAGGCCGCCCCCGTCCACGCTGAAGGAGAGCGTCTGGCCGGGCTCCAGGTTGTACGGTCCGCGGATGCCGGTGAGGCAGGCGAGTCGGTTGAAGGTGACCTCGCCAGCGCTGTTGTCCACGCGAACGAGGATGAGCCCCGAGAAGCGCTTGGACCGGAGGGCGATGAAGCCGTTTCCGTTCCACACGTTGTCGTCATCCGAGCCGGCAGACTTGGCCGCGACCGGCAGCACGTTCTGCTCACCGTTGACGGTGAAGCCGAAGCCGCCGAAGGTCGCCTCCAGGTCGGAGCCACCGAACACGCGGATCGGGGTGTTCAGAGGTCCGCGCTCGAACTCGCCGATGATCGCGGTGACGCCAACACCAGCCCCGAGGGGAGTCGCAGGCGGTGCGATGTCGATCGTGTTGACGCTCTCGATGTTCCCGAGAATGTTGAAGCCTGGGAACTGCGTGAAGACGCGCTTGAATCCTGCCATCGGTGAGATCTCCTGGGGTCGGTGGGGCGGTACCGGCCTCTCTTAGACCAGCACGCGGCGTGTGGGGTCGTCAAGTATCGACGTTGAACCGCGGCGGGCGAATGTCCACGGGGATCTGAACAAGGGAGACGGCCTCGATGTCCGCGGCGAAGCGGGCGGTGAGCGGCCATTGTTTGGATCGGGCGAAGTCCACGCTGTCGTCGTAGGTGATGCCCATCAGGTCGTATCGCCCGACCCGATCGAAGTAGTGTGGGATGGTAACGCGCCGGCCCGATCGCTCGTCGCCGGGCTCATGGAACGCCTCGATGAGTCCGCGGCGGAAGGCGGCGCGCTCGTCTTTGTGCGCGAACCAGCCGACCACCTGGAGGGTGGCGTTCAGCTCGTAGAGCTTTTTGAGGACCGTGTTCGGCTCGTAGAGGTTGAGCGTGTCCTCGTAGGTCTGCTGCCCCGAGAGCGGTCCCGCGAGCTGCATCTCGACCTCCTCGGGTGACATGATCGTGACCGAGGGGACCGGGATGATGTCGTCCTCGGAGTCGGGCCAGTCGAGGAAGATGCGGGTCAGCTTGAAGGTGTTTTTCTCCACCACGCCATCGGTGATGAGCGCGAGGCGATCGACGGTCGTGAACGTCAGCGCATCGAGGATCAGCCACATCCCGATCTGGAGCGCGGTGAAATCGTCGAGGTACTTCCCGGTGACGAGCGGCACCTGCTGCGGCAGCAGGTCGCGTTGCCCGTCGTGAACTCCGTCGCGGGGTACGAAGGTCCCATCCGGGTTCTCGTGGAAGTCAGGGTAGGCGCGAGGCGGTCGGTCGGTGCTCACGGCTTGCCACCCTTCTGCGTGACCTTCTTCATCGCCTTCTTCGTCTCACGGATGGCCCGCTTCTGGATGGCAGGCATGGTGCGGGCGAGGACGTAGCGGCCGGGGGTGCCCTTCTTCGAGATCTTCTTCGCAACGAGGAAGGCGAAGCGCTTTTGTGCCTTCAGCATCTTCCCCTTGCCCTTGCTCTTCTTCGCTGACTTCGGCTTCGGCGGGGTCGGACCGCTGCTGCTCGCCGCCTTCTTCCGCTGGTTCGCCACGCGGTTCGCCGCCGGGCTCTTCTTCTTCGTGCCCTTCTTCGCCTTGCGCTTCTGGATCTTCCCGTCCTTAGCGAACTTGAAGCGCTTGAGCTGGACCCAGTGCAGGATGCCTTCGCTCGGGTTGCTGAAGGGTGGCATCGAGCCCGCACGACGCCCGACCTCCTCAAAGTAGGAGTGCTTGGCGCTGTTCCCCAGGATGGCGCCGTCCTTCGTTTTCACCACCGTCCAGGCGTTGCGATACGTGTAGCTCGCCTCGGGCTTCGGCGAGGTCTTGCTCATCATGCGGACCACCGCGGTGTGCCCGAAGCGAGCGGTCCTCACCATCGCCTTGCGCGCCTCGTTGTTCAGCGCCACACCGAGCGCCTTCACGGCGAGGGGGAGCTGGGACGGGCTCTTGAGTCGGACGGGACGCAGCGCCATGTCACGTCCTCAGAGACGAACGCTTGCGGCCTCGTCGGGCTCGCAACGTGTCGCGCTCGGGTTGGAAGGCGCCGTCGCGGTCGGCGGTGTCGTCGGTCGAGGTAGTGCGCGGGATCTCCTGGTCCACGAGGTTGATCGTGAGCTGGAAGTTCTCGGCGTCGTAGAACGCGAGGGACGACGGGGTGAACCGGCCGGGGGCTGGCTCCTCGCCGCACCGCGACCGGGGGATGATCTCGTAGAAGAACTCGACGTCAGGATCGAGATGGAAGTCGAGGTCGGCGACGCGACCGAGCAGCTCTCGCGTGTCCGTCTGCGCGGGCGAGATCTCGGACAGGAACACATCGCCATCGGGCTGCATACCGCTCGGGCTCGACTCGTAGCCGACGCCTGCGATGCTCGACACCTGGACGGGATGCAGCTCCTTGCGGCGGATCTCCTGGAAGCGCTGGTTGCTGTCGCGCCGCTGCCAGACCAGGAACACTCGGTAGCCGCGAAGGCCCAGGTCGTGGATCGCCTTACGGGCCTCGTCCACCGCCCCCTGCACGCACGTCCCGACCGAGCCCCGCAGCTCCTCGTCGGTCAGCGCGACGTTGCCGGGGCCGGGGGCGCACACGCCAGGGGCCGGGACGGGCTGCCCCGTCACGGGGTCCAGGGCGGTCGTACAGTCGCCGCCGGGGCACGGGGCACCGACACGCAGGCCCAGGCAGGGCGCAACGCCACAGCCCCCACAGGGCGACGCCTGGGGGGTGTTGCAAGCGCAGCCTGCCGCGCTTCCGCAGGTCGGGCAGACCGAGGGCATCAGTCTCCGAGCGGCTTGATCAGCAGCCGCACCTCCGTGGCGCCCGCGGGGGCGGTCAGCGCCGTCACACGCAGCGCGTACTGGTTCTGGGCACCACCGACCCCCGGCAGCCGGGCGGACAGGTTGGCGGGCAGCGAGAACGACAGGGGGGTGAGCGGCGTCGTCGGATCTTCGACCGCGGCGATGTGCGGCGCCTTGTCGTCGTAGTCGCCGCTGTACTGCACCAGCTCGATGACGTCGAGGTCCGCGGTGCCGGCCCCAGGGGGGACGACCGCTCCCTCGGCGTCTACCCCGACCAGCATGACGGCGAAGCCCTTGGCGGGGCGGCCAGGCAGGTTGGGGATCTGGAACGCGCGCGAGGGGACGCCAGCGCCATCAGGCAGCTTGTCGTCCTGGGTTGCGATCCAGTCGGCGTCGGCGGCGAAGCCAGCGACCTCGATGCGCCGCGCGACCACCCACTCGTTGTATCGGGGGTTGTCTTGCGAGAGGCCCACGGCTTAGCCCTCCCCCTCGTCGGTCGAGCCCTCGATCGCATCGAGGATCTCGGCCTTCGTGTTGGAGGCGTCCACCGCGAGGCCGTTCTCCTCGGCCCACGCGAGCAGCTCGGCCTTGAGCCAGTCCATCGACGGGTCGCCCTCGGGGTAGAGCTTCGGCTCGGGCTTCGGCTCGGGAGCGGCGGGGGCGTAGAGGGTCGTGTTGGTTTGCAGGGGCATGGGTCGCTCCGTTCTAGCTGGGGTTGATCACGACGTACTCGCCGCCTACCCGCTGGTGCTTCTTGCTGAAGGGGTTTTTGTTCACGCCGAAGATGTCCACGAGCGCGTCGGTCCAGTAGTCGTACTGGTCCTCCAGGTCTTCCAGCTCCTCGCGTCCGCGGAGGATCACGTTGCCGGCGGTGTTCACCTTCAGGCGCTGGCGTGCCTCGGCGAGTTGCTGCTCGATGCAGTCGCACTGGAGGACCGCGTTCCGAACCAGGGGCTCCGACTCGGGGAGGATCTGGTTCATCGCGGACTCCAGGAGAAACGCAGGATGGCCCCCAGCCGGAAAGCCGAGAGCGAGCACCGTGGCGGTCCCGATGTTCGGGAAGCCGAGGTGGTATCGGATGCGTGCTTTCTCGGGCTGGGTCAGTGCCATCGGTTGCGTCTCCTAGAAGGCGAGGTCGTCCGCCTCTTCCACGCCGTCGTTGGGCGGCGCCTGCTCGATCGTGGCTGCGGCTGCGCGCGCCTCGGCAGCCTGGGTTGCGGCACGCGATGCACTGGCCTCGGCGAGTCGCGTCTCGGCGAGGGCCGCGTTGGCTCGCGCCTCGGCCTCCTTGCGCATCCGAGCGATGACTGCCCCCTGGTCGCTCGGGACACCGAGCATCAGGCCCGCCTTCACGTAGTCCTGGAGGAAGGGGAAGTGATCGGCACGGATGACCGAGCCGCCGGTGATCTCGTGGTGCCCGTGTCGCCAGTCCTTCAGGACTTCGAAGCGGGCGTAGGGGTCTTGGGCGATGGCGGCAGCGACCGCATCGATCGTCAGGCGCCGAAGCTCGGGGGGCTTCGCCACCTCCATCGTCTCGATGCGCGCCTCGTGGTCGCCCAGCTTCACGCGCAGCTCGGCGCACTCGTTGGCGAGCCGCCCGCACATCTCACGCAGCTCGTCGATCTCGGCCTTGTTTTCCTTGGTGGTGCTCATCTCGGGGTTAGTCCTCCTGGCGATGTCAAGTCTACACCATCGAAAAGGCCGGTCACCGCCTTGTGGCGGGACCGGCCTCTACCACCCCGTTGGTCGGGGTTCGCCTACTTCGGCTGCTCTCGCTTGACGCCAGGAGCGGCCTTCATCGGCATCGGCATCTTCGCGTGGTGCTTCTGCCCCTTGCCGGGTCCGGTCTGGTTCCCGTGCTGCTTCATCACGTTCCCCAGGCTCTTGCCACCGGGGGCGGTGGGGTTGCACTCCACCCCACACATCCCATCGGTCTTGTGTACCTGTTGCTTCTTCATCGGCTACCTCCAGCCCGATCCTAGCACGCCGCTAGGTGGCCGCTCCCGACTCGGCAGCGAGCGCGTCGCCGAGGCCGGTGGGGAGCACGGTTTTCACCACGTCGTAGGCGGTGACGGCAGCGTTGAAGGTCAGCGTCGCCACGCCGTTGCTGTCGTAGGCGATGGCGACCTCACCGGCAGCCGGGGTCGCGCCCGGTCCCACGATGGCGAGGTTGGTGCCGGACGGGCTCTCGACCGCCTTGATCTCGCCCGCTTCGGGCTCGACCTGCACGGCGTTGGAAGCGAGGCCGGTCCGCTGTTCGAGGCGCGGCACGAGGCCAGCGAGGACGTCGCCGAACGACACCTTGCGGAGCATGTCCGCGATGGTCGTGGGCGAGGCGAGGTTCAGTTGTTCCTGGACGGTGCTCATGGATCTGTTCTCCGGGGTGGTTGTGGTGTTCCTGGTGAAGTGTGAACGGGGCCGGGGGCTCTACCCCGACCCCGAAGGGGCTAGTCCTCCGCCCCCGACTCGATGACGATGGCGCGCTTGTAGCGTCCGCCGGTCTGGCCACCGAGCAAGTCGGTGGGGATGCCCCAGTCACCGGACCACGACCAGGACTGGCTCACCTGCTGCTGGAGACGATCCTGCGGCGAGCGGATGATGTACCGGATGCGATCCACGTTGATCTGGATGCCGTTGTTCACGACGTTGAACATGCCGACCTTGCCGGTGTAGCCGGCTTCGGTGAGGTAGTCGGTGTTCTCGTCGATGTACTTCTCCATGATGGAGCCACCGCCGGTGATGATGGTGCGGACGATGCCGACGCCCGAAGCGTTGCGGACCTCGCCGTAGTACTCGGGCGACGCGAGAGCCAGGGGCGACGCGGCACGCGAGCCGATGAGTCCCGACTCCCCCTCCTCGGCGGAGTTGAAGACGTTGGGGCTCTCGTTGTTCGAGAAGAAGATCGCACCGAGCAGGCGACCGATGGCGAACTCGGCGTAGCGGAGTCCATCGGGCACGCCCTGGTTGAGTCGCTGGAACTCGTTGTCGTTGTAGATCTGCGACTCGGCGATCGGGTCCAGGTGGACGTGGTAGTAGCCATCGGGATGGGTCGGGACTCGGTTCCGACGCAGGATGGCGATGGCCTGACGGATCTCCTTCAGCGAGAGGGAGCTGGTCGCGGTCAGCCCGTCCACCGAGGGAGCACCACCGACGCGGATGATGCGAGGGGCATCGGCCGCGAGGACGCGAGCACCAGCAGCGAAGGTCACCGCAGCGGCCAGGGTCAGGGTGCCGGGGCCGAAGGGGTTGTTCGCGTCGGCGGGAGTCGCCGCGATGACGTTCTGCACGCCCGCGACACCGGAGATGCGAACCTGCTTGGGATTCGCACCGGACACCGGCGTCTCTTCACCGTTGACGATGACGGTCGTGAAGCCGTTGAGCTGCGCGACCTCCAGCGTGGCCGAGGGAGCGCCCGCGTTGTTCGTCAGGGTGTCGCCCCCGATGTAGCGGCAGAAGAGCTTGTTACGCGCGAGGCGGTTCAGGCTCTGGCCCGCTTGCAGTCCGAGGGTCTTCGCGTTGCGGGCGAAGATCGGCGCGAGCGCGGTGCGGCTCGACGGCATGTGGGTATCGATCGAGTCGCCGTACTGGGCGGCGATGACTCGCCACTGCTCGAAGCTCGGAGCCTTCGGGGTCGGGTCGGCGCCCGCCACCAGCGGGGTGACGTTCGGGGCGAGCAGCGACGCGCGGGTGAACACCTGCTGGTCGCCGACGTTCACTTCCCAGCGCTCGGGCATCGCCTCTTCGCGGAACAGGAGCTGGGGGAAGAGGGCGTCGCGGAACTCGCGGACGAGGGTGTTGTCCTGGACGATTGCGTCCAGAAAACCGAGGGCGGGAAGGATCGATCCGAGGCTCTGTGCCATGACTTTTTTTCTCCGTTGCTTTGGGCTGGTGTCGGGGGCAGAGCCCCTCTATCGGGGTGGTGAAGCGCTAGTGGATGTTCGGATGGTTCCGGCGCTTGTAGTTCTCGTACTCTTGTTTGCTCATCGAGAGCACGTCAACCCCCGGCTCGGGTTTTGCCGCTGCGGGGGTCTGAGTGGGCTTCGTCGGTGGTGCCGTAGAGGGCCTCTCGACGGGCTGGGAAGGCGTCTGGGGCTGTGCGGCCGGGGCCGCGTCAGCGGGCGCGGCGAGGTACGAGTGCTCCGTAAGCACGCGGCTCACGGCGTCCGCCATCGTCAGGTTCGGGTCGGCGTCGCACATCCCGAAGGCGTTGAACCGGAGGAAGTCGAGCGCCCGCGGGTTCGCCAGTTTCAGGTTGCTGGCGATCAGCGTGTTGGCGAGGTCGCGCTCGCGCTCCGCCTCGGTCGCCTTGCGTGCGGCCTCGACCGCCCGCTGCTCGGCCTCCTGCTTCTCCAGCTTCAGCCGCTCCAGCTCATCCATCTTCGCCCGCTCGGCGTCGATGCGGGCCTTCTCCTCCGCCTCCTCCATCGCCTGCTTCGCCGCGAGCTTGGCTTGCTTGTTCAGCTCGGCCTTCACGTCGGGGCGGTTGAGGATCTGGTCGAGCGGGATTTCGGTCGGGGACGTGAACGTCCCATCTTCGCGGCGGGGTTGCGGAGATGCGGCCGGCTTCTCGGGTGATGCTGGCGGGCTGCTGGGCTCTACCCCCTCCGACGCGGGGGGAGTTGCGGGCGGTTGCGCCTGAGTGCCGGGCTGCGGCTGAGACTCGGGCGCACCGGCTCCGTGAGGCGCTTCTCCTGCGCCGGGGCTGGTGTCGGGAACGGAAGGCTGGCTGGCGTTCGTGGTCATCGTGGTGTCCTCCTGGCGTCGATTAGCCTACCCCGCGCCCATGACCATCGACAAGTCGGGTTATTTTCACCGCTTCTCGGCATCGTTGTAGGCGTCGTCGTGGACCTTGCAGGCGGCGTCTAGCTCATCCAGGGGGTCGCGGCCCTCACCGCTTCCCGCCCCGTGTCCCACGCCGCAATAGCGGCCGTAGCGGAACGAAGCGGTGAGCCGGGCGAGCCAGGGTCGAGGCTTCGTGTGCCAGCACAGAGCGATGCGGATGGCGAAGGCGAGCGAAATCTTCCGCGCGACGCGGCGGACCTTCACCGGCTGGTCACGGTCGCGCCGGATCTGCTTCGCCGCGCGCCAGAGCCGGATGTCAGCGCGGCGTCGGTCGAGGTAGCCGCTCACGATTCCGCCTCCGAGACGGAGTAGCTGGTCGCGTTTGCGAACGTGCCCCCGAAGGGGATGTGGTTCTTGAGCCCGACACGCAGCCGCGTGAACTGGGAGGCCGAGAGGTCGCGGGCCGCCGCCTCCTCGTATGGCCAGCGGAACACCACGAACTCGTCGCCCATCGCCCGGTAGCTCGACCCACCGACCTGCGGGATGATCGGGAAGGACCGCTGGGCCTCCACGATGAAGTCACGGATGCGCTTGTACTCGCGCTCGCGCCCAGCGATCGGGAGGTAGCTGGTGTCGGGGATGGGGCCGCCGTTGCTGGCGAGCAGAGCCGGGTCGAGCATCCCGCCTGCCGCAGCCGCAGCCGCGAGGATCTCGGGGGCGAACACCATGGCATCCCGCATCTCGATGTCGCGGGAGAACTGGACCTCGATAGCGAGGACGCGGATGGTCCTCCCGTCCTTCGGCGTGATGTACCAGTTGCTCGTCGTCGCCCGGTGGTAGGTGACGGTCGGCGGTTCGATCGGCGGGTCGAAGAAAGTGATGGTGCCCGCTGCGTAGTCGATCGTGTAGTCGCCTGCGTCGTGCGGGTTCGGTCCCCAGCCTGGGTTCGCGGCGTGGTCGTCGTAGCCGAAGGAGCGCTCGGTCAGCACGATGCCATCGACGCTCACCACCGGGGCCATGTCGGCGAGGCGGAACTCCTGCGTGATCTTGCCGTGCGTGACGTCGATGATCCGCTCGTCGGGAAGGTCGAACACGAGCGGATCGCCGGTCGAGTTGGCGACCACGTTCTCGACCTTCTCCGCATCCGGCCACCACGTCGTCGGGTCGCACCAGTTGACCGCGTAGTCCTCGAACGGAGAGCCGGTTCGCGGCGTGACCTCGACCGCGAGGGCTCCGACGTTGTTGACCCTCGCCTGCGGATCGGTCTGGGGGATGCCCTCGTGGGCTGCGACCGCGGCCTCGATGAGCTGCTTCTCAGCGGCGCTTGGCTCCGCCTTGTAATCCACGATGAACTGATCCGAGCTTCCCGGCTGTGTCACACCGTCGAGAGCTACGGACACAGGCAACGCACGCAGCTCGGCGTCCAGCGAGTCGAGCGCGACACGCCCAAACTTCGTATCAGCCGCGGCTGAAAAGATGCCCTTCGTCGTTTGCCATGCAGGCATTAGCTCACCCTCCAAATCTCGATGATTGCTTGACTCACGCCTGCGGACCCAACACCACCCAGCCGCCTGAAATCGATCTCGAAGTCGAGCGGCGTCCCGGTATTGTCCGCACCAGGAAGCGTGTAGGTGGCGACGCACGGGATCGCGGCGTTCGTCACCCCCGCTTCGAGAAATACATCCCAAAGTACATTCGCGCCGTTCAGAACGAATCCTGACTGCATGTCCGTTCCCGCGGCCGTTCCGGTGACGAGCCAGTTAGCGTGGACCCTGTACTCGCCCGCCGGGTCGAGCGTGTCTGCTGGGATCGAGAGGGTCGTGTACGTCTGGAACGCTGTGGACGTCGTGGTAGCTGGTGTCGTCCTGACCTGACGTTGGTAGCCCTGCCCGAACACGGGGATCACCGCGGGGTTGATCGTCGGGTTCGGGTAGCTTCCTTGCAGGTCGCCCCCCGCACCCCCCGCGGGGATGGCCGTGGTGTTGACCCAGTTGGCGCCATCCCACACCTGCGGGCGAATCGTGGCGCCGTCGATTAGCCAGAAGAGATCGCCGACCTCACTCCCCGTGGGGGGTCGCGTCGCAAGCGTGCCAAACCCCCACACCTCGATCTCAGCAAGGATCTCGGTGGGAAGACCCGATACCGGGTCCGTGTAGATGAGTCGGCGATCTGGCATCGGACCTTACGGCGTGCGGCTCAGGTACTGTGGCTGGTAGATCACGTTCGGCGTGGTCGTCACACCGTCCGCGCCCTGAAGAAACCCGACCAGAAAGCGAGTCGTTCCCGAGCCGGTCGGGGGCGTCAGCGTACCGAGGCCGGCGGTGCCCGAGATGTAGACCGGGCGCCCGTTGTTCCCAGCCGCAGGCGCAGCAGCGAAGCGCACGGGGACGAGCGAGCCGGGGACGGTAACGACCGCGACCTCGGCTGCCGCCGCAGCGCTTCGCAACGCGATGCCGACCGCGAGCCCGTCGAGCGCCGGGGCGCTCGCGTCGGCCAGCTCGACCTCGCCGGCAGAGTCGAGCGTCAGCACGTCGCCAGCGGTCACCGCCACCGCGGCGGTGAGCTTGATGCCCGCGGCGCCAGCGATGTTCGTGAACGTGCCCATGACGAGCTGCTCGTCGCCAGAGGTCGAATCTGCGGTGAAGAAGTCGGTTCCACCGGCGGAGAGCTGGGCCGCGGCTGCGTTGCCGGTGCCCACGTTCATATCGAGCGTGTCCGAGGTCAGGTCGATCTCGTCGTCGGCCGCCACGAGCACGTTGCCTGTCCCCGCGCCAGCGTTCGTCGCCGAGAGGGTCAAGTTCTGAGCGCCGGCAGTGTTGCCGGTCACAGTCATGTTGGAGCTGGTCGTCGCGTCGAGCGAGAGCGAGGCCGCGTCGATCTCGGCGGTGCCCGTGAAGTCGGCGTCGAGCGCCGGGGCGTTCATGTCGATCAGCGTCCCCGCGGTCAGGTCCACCTCGCCTGCGGTCGCGGTGAGCTGGGCGGTGCCGGTCGTCGCGGTGACGGTTGCGTCGGTCTGTCCGGTGACCGAGGCCGCAGCGGTCGCGGACGCCATCGACGTGGCGCCCTGGCCCGTCATGGCGAGCGTCGTGCCGGCGTCGATGGTCGTGGCCGCCGTCGAGTCGAGGTCGAGCGTCACGCCGTCTACGTCCACCGTCGCGCCAGCGCTGATCACAGCGTTGCCAGCGGTCGCGGCGAGGGTCGCGTTGCCGCTGGTCGCCGTCGCGGTGAGCCCGGTGCCGCCGGTGAGCCCCAGGGTGGTCCCCGCGTTGAATGTGGACGCTCCCGACGAGTCAATGTCGAGCGTGGTGCCGTCGATGTCCACGACGTCGGCGGCGCTCACGATGACGTCGGAGCCAGCTCCCGTCGCCGAGAGCGTGAGGTTCCCGTTCGCCACCGAGATGTTGGAGTTGGCGGTGCCGTCGAGCGAGAAGCCGTTGGCCCCCGTCATCTGCACGTCGAACGTGCTGACGTCGAAGTCGGCCACCGTGTCTACGTTCAGGCCGCCGGTCGCGGTGATGACGAGCGCCTCCGTGCCGCCGATGGTGACTGATCCGTTGCCAGCGTCGGTCGTGATCGTCTCGCCGTTCTCGTAGGCGGTCTGAAGATCGACCGAGCCGCCCGAGCCGATAGGCGTGAACACGATCGGCACGCCCGTAGGAGAGGACGCCCCCTTGCCCGTCTCCCAGTCACCGCTCGCGTCGGTTCGGATGACCGAGACGTTGACCTGGGTGATCGTGCCGCCTGCGGTCGCGTCGGTCACGAGGTCGGTCTGCGAGAAATCCTCCTGCGTTGCGGTCAGGCCGACACCGCGCAGCGTGAGCGTCGTGCCGACGTGCGACAACACCTCGAAGAGCCCGTTGTTCGCGGGGTCGTTCGCTCCCGAGATCTGGACGAGCGCCCCCACGGCGAACGTGTTGGAGCCGGTCGTCGTGACCGATGGGTTGCTCACCCCGTTGACGCCCGCGGTGAAGCTGCCCGCGGCGGAGTCGGTCGTCGCGGTCGGGAGGTAGTTGACGACGAGGCCGCCGGTCTTTGCCGAGGGCGTGGTGTAGCCGTTGTTCAGGTACGGGTAGCCGTCCTCGACCAGCACGCGCTCCTCGTCGTTCGCGGTCAGCGTGCCGTTCACGGTGAGGTTCGCGTTGATCACCGCATCGCGGTTGAGCGTCAGCGGGACGTTCAGCTCGATCTCATCGTTCGCGGTGTCGAGCGTCCGAGTGAGAAACGGGTCTGCGGGGTCGAGAACCTGGAGAAGATCTTGGATGAGTGCCATGGCGGGTTGCTCCTACGGACGGCGCGAGACGTATCGCGGTTGGTAGACGATGTTCGGGGTCAGGCTGGCACCGTTGGCTGCCTGGAGTAGACCGACCACGAAGCGAACGCGGCCGGGGGTGGTGAGGTCGGGCGGTACGAGCACGAGCTGCCCATCGGTGTCGTCGAGAAAGACGTAGCGGCGGTTGTCCGACGCGGCAGGGGCCGCGCCGAAGCGGCCGGGGGTGACTACCCCGACCACCGTGAAGACGTCCACGGGGTTGCCTGCGGTCGCGGAGGACACCGCGATGCCGGCCACGCGCCAGCGGTCGAGGGAGAAGTCGGCGTTGGCCAGTCGGACCTGCCCGGTGATCGAGTCGAGGGCGACGGCCTGGCCGGCGGAGACGTTCACCGCCGCCACGAGCGTCTCGGGATCGACGCCCCCGCCCCCTCCGGTGCCGGTGCCCCCGGCCAGCGTCCAGACGCCCCGCGAGCGGTCCCACAGGAGCGTCACGTCGCCGCCGGGGGCGATGGACACCGAGGCCCCCGCCCCACGGGCGCCGCCCGCAGGGACGGTCACAGCGGCGCTGACGGGGGAGAACCGAACGCGCTGCCCGTCGTAGAGCCCAGGGCGCATCACGGGGTTGCCGAGCGTGACCGGGCTCGCGTTCGTCAGGAAGTAGACCGAATCGCCAGCGGGCGAGCCCTCCGCGTCGATCTTGTTCCCGTAGCGGTCCTCGTGCGGAGCCGGCAGCACGTCGCCGTCACGCGGCTCGACCTCGAACGGATGGAGCCCCTGGAGCGCGAACGCCTGCGTGGCCAGCCACTCGCCCACCTGATCTTCGATGGACGGCGCCGCCACGCGGAGGTCGGTCTTGCTGTTCACGAGCTGGTTCACTTCTTCTTGCCCACGCTCTTCTTCGCGCCGCCGGTGCGGCTACCCTTCACGACCTTCTGGGACTTCGGCGGGCTCTTCTTCTTGCCCTTCGGTCCCGCCCAGAGAACCTTGTCGGCCCAGTACGCGGCCGACTCCTTGCCCTTGGCGATGTTCTTCGCGTGTCGAGCCTTGAACGACGCGCGCGCCTCGGGGGAGTAGTTGTGCCCCATCGACTGGTCGCCGAAGCGGATCGTCTTGGGCTTGCCATCGACAACGGTGACGACCACCGCCTTCTTCGTCGGATGGCTCGGCGTCATCTTCGGTTTGTTCACACCGGACACGCCCGCGGCTTGCACCGCACGCTTGATGGGGTCGCTCGTTTTCTTCGCCTTAGCCACGGAGCCTCCTGCGTAGGTAGGGGGTAACGGAAAGGGAGCCGACGCCAGACGCCTCGGCGGAGATGAGGACGCCCGACCGCGCCGGGACCATGATGGCGCCGTCGCCGTTGTCGTCCTCCAGGTCCACTCGCAGGTCTGGTCCGCCACTCACTGCGACTACCCTCACCGGCGGAGCCTGGAGCTTCGGCACGTAGACCCGCAGGGTGTACGTCGCCGCCGGGTCGGTGCGGATGGCCAACGCGAGCAGCTCGGTCGGGAACGCCTGCGGCCACCACGACGTCGCCGCCACGCCCGTTGTCGGTGCCCGGCCCGAGGGCGACCCGTACTGCTCGACGCCCCCCGTGGTGATCACCCCCCATGCGAACGTCGGCCCCTCCTGGACGGGGGACTCCAGCGCGTCCCGCAGGGCGGTCGCGTCCTCCAGCGTCATCCGATCGCGGAAGATGTCGTCGGGGAGCAGGAGCATGGGCTCAGATCTCGCGGCCGGATACGATCCACTCGATGCTGGCCTCGCCCGCGGCGATGGCCACACCGAGGATCTTCTCGTCGTCGGAGGGTTCCAGGATGAGCAGGTTCTTCACGGGGTAGATCGTCGGCCCCTGCGTGGCGTGCGTGACCTCGACGTCGATGGGTCCGCCGCTCAGCACGCGCAGGTAGATGAAGCACCCCTCCAGGTTCGCCGGAAAGGGTAGAGCCACCGGGCCGCCCGTCGCATCGACAACCGCGAGCTTCTGCGAGATCTCGATGTCGGCCTGGCGGTTGATGTCGGCGAGCGAGAACTTGAAGCCGATGCCCACGTCCGTGGTCCCACCGGGGCACGTCGCGGAGTCTTGCTTCACGTCGAGGTCGCCCATGAGGGAGACGGAGAGCTTCTGGGCCATGCTCGTAGCCTACCTGAGCCCCGCAGGTTCGTCACGAACGCCCCAAAAACGAAGGCCGGGGGTGCGCCCCCGGCCTTTCGTCCGTGCCGTCACAGCGGCGCCTATTCGCTCTCGGCGGGCTCGGCCGCGTCGCCACCCCCTCCCGAGATCGGGGTCAGCTTCTCGCTGTCCTTCATCGCCTTCTTCTCCGCGAGCAGCTCGTCGCGCTGCTTTCGGATGCCCATGACGATCTGGATGGCGGCCTGGAGGATGACGTGATCGTCCCGCGTGCCGTTGTACTTCTTCGCCGCGTTGTCCAGGTACTGGATGGCTTCGTCTTCGCTGATTTTCATCGGTCAGTGCTCCTTCTTTTTCTTGTTACGCGCATTGATCTCGATCGGCTGCGTCTCCGCCATCGCGTCGTAGGCGAGCTTGATCAGCGTGTCGATGACGTCCTCGGCGAGCTTCTCCCCCGCGGGGTCGAGCCCGCGGAGCTTCTTCGCCAGCTCGTCCACCGCCTTCGCGCAGTGCGTCGCCTCGCGTGCGACACGATCGAGGAAGTATGGGTTGGTCATGCCGCCAGCCTCCGTTCCGCTTCCACGCGCGCGTCGCAGAGGATCGAGTGCGTGTAGACGTAGACGTCCTTCCGACGCAGCCCCTTCAGCGCGTAGCTGTTCCAGAGCACGTCGGACCGGCTGGCGATGTATTCGGTGAGCGTCTCGTCGCTCGCACCGAGGGCGACGAGGATGCGGACGCTCTCGCTGTACGCCTGGACCTCGATGGCCCAGCGCCATCGCGTCCAGAACAGGTAGCGCGTGCGGAACTTGTTTCTCCCGTACCCACGCCACTGGCGTGCGTGGAGCAGCTCGTGCCCCATCGTCACCGCCTTCCACTCGGGCCGCTTGTCGGGGTAGCCGGTGCCGAGTCGGATCTCGCGGTAGTACGTCGTGCTCATCTTCGAGAGGCGCATCCCGAAGAACGACGTCTTGGGGACTACCCTCACCCCCATGCCCTTCGCCTCCTGCATCCACCGTTCGAGCAGGTCGTTGGCACCCCAACGACGGTCGAGCGCCTTGTCCCGGTAGCGCTCGGATCGCGCGCGCCGGATGTCCTTATCCCTGAGCTTGATCAGACCCATCGTCGGTTGCCTTCGGCCAAGTATACGCCCCGATTGGCTCCGGGGGTTCGGTGGTGCCTCGGCCCCCGCACGCCACGCACCGAACCTGGGAGAACCCTACGCCTGCGGCCATCCGCCAGTGCGGATCGACGTCGGAGGGGAGATCGTGCAGGACGATCACCTTCCCGTTCCCCTTGCACGTCGGGCATGGCTTCGGCGAGGTCGGCATCAGGGCCTGTACTCGGGGTCAGGGTCGGGCTCGGGTCGCACATCTTCGACTACCCCGACCGTCTCGACGCGCCAGACGGTCTGGTCGGGCGAGACGAACACGTCGAAGATGTCCAGGGACGTCTCGACCTTGAAGAACACCGCGGGCGAGCCGTTGTAGGTCGTGGTCCTGCAATGGAGCACGTCGGCGGAGCGTTCGTGGTAGGTGAACCGGACGCGCTCGCCGGTGCGGATCTCACTCGCGGGGGTGGGGTGCAGGACTACGATCGTCGGCACGGTCGGACCTCAGAACAGTGAACGTAGCACGCGGCGATCCCTGTGTCG
>Ga0180432_10005597_pt1 | contig 16640 bp, 10 predicted proteins | sample SS_ome_10_FD_132414 | JGI IMG/M metagenome (GOLD analysis project Ga0180432, IMG submission 132414) | Hypersaline lake sediment archaeal communities from the Salton Sea, California, USA - SS_1_MS_2 metaG | ecosystem: Environmental > Aquatic > Non-marine Saline and Alkaline > Hypersaline >... | reverse complement strand
CGATGCCTTCGAAGGGATCGAGGATCCGAAAGTTCTCCCAATGCTTCAAATGAGAGATCTTGCTTATGCTCACGGAGAAATGAATATTCCCTGCCGGGACGGCAGGTTTCTATACGACCGGATCATCGAGGGGGGATACCGCAGCGGCTTGGAAATCGGGACGTTCAACGGGTATTCCACCCTGTGGATGGGTTTGGCGTTTCGAAAGAACGGAGGCCGCTTGACGACGCTGGAGATCGACGCCGCAAGCGGCCGCGAAGCGGCGGCCCATTTCAGAAAAGCCGGATTGGACAAGGTCGTCGATGCCCGGATCGCCGATGCCTTGGAGGAGATTCCGAAAATCGAGGGCATGTTCGATTTTGTGTTCATCGATGCCTGGAAACCCGATTACCTCAAATATCTGGAATTGGTTCGAAGCCGGGTTTCCCCGGGAGGAATGATCATCGCCCATAACGTCACCAACTATGCGCGGGATATGACGGATTTTCTGGAAGCCGTAAAAAACGACCCCGGTCTGGATACGACATTCGAGGAGATCAGCGCCGAGGGCATGGCCGTGATCGTCGTCCGCAAGCCGGAATAAACCTGCATTTTCTTTGATTCAATCGACTGAAATCCATATCGACAATGCTGTTCACAATCGCACAGGATATGTTGCGTAAACGAACATTTGAGGCCATGTCTTTTTTTTGCATCGGTAGACGGGGAGGGATAAGGAATGAACGGTATGACATGAGAATATCCCCGATAGTGTGGCCTGACTCGGCATGAAAAAAATAGACCTGATTCCGATGTCTCTCTAGACTATCCAGGCATTGGCATATTTATTGCTTGATAATCAGGAGAGGAGATCGACATGTTCAGACATTATATCAAAGTGGCTCTGGTTAATTTCACCAGACGCAAAGCTATCTCTTTCATCAATGTTCTCGGCCTGGCGGTTGGAATGGCCTGTTTTTTGTTGATTATGGGCTATGTCGTGCAGGAGCTGAGTTTTGATAGGTTTCATGAAAATGCCGATCGAATTTATCGTCTGCGTACGGACCTGAAGATATCGGGAGAGCACCTCGATATTCCTAAATCCAGCCCTCCGATGGCCGAGAGCTTCATGAATAATTTTCCTGAAGTTCAGGACGCCGTCAGAGTTCGCCCGATTGGGAGGATTCCCGTACGTTTCGAGGGGACGCTGCGTTTTGAGGATCGGGTGCTTTTCGCCGACAATTCCGTGTTCACGGTTTTCTCGTTTCCGATGTTGAAAGGTGATTTTCAAACCCCGCTGAACACGGCGTATTCGGTTGTGGTAACGGAAAGCATGGCTGCAAAATACTTCGGAGATAAGGATCCTATCGGAAAAGTGTTAAACATCAATGACGAACATGATTTTACGGTGACGGGCGTGATGAAAAATGTACCTGGAAATTCTCATCTGATGTTCGACATGCTCTGCTCATTTGAAACATATGCGCAAAACTTCCGGAGGGATATGCGGAATTGGCTTTCCATCAACAACTATACTTATGTATTGCTCAAACCAGACACCGATATTGAACAGTTGGAGCACCTCTTCCCGGAGTTGATCAATCTGCATGCTGGAAACATGCTGAAGTATGTCAAGGGCGACATGGTGGTTTCCCTGCAGCCCTTGACATCCATTCATTTGCATTCAAACCTGATGCAGGAAATTTCCCCCAATGGAAATATCGTTAATGTGACCATCTTTATCATTATCGCGATCTTCATTCTCGCGATCGCATGCATCAATTTTATGAACCTTTCCACCGCCCGCTCAGGGAGCAGATCCTTGGAAGTGGGGGTACGCAAGGTTCTTGGAGCGGGTCGTGTGAATATCATCCAGCAGTTTATCCTGGAAGCTGTTCTATACAGTCTGGTTTCGATGTCGGCGGCTTTCCTGCTGGTCGAGATGGCCCTTCCGTTTTTCAGATCGATAGCCGGCACCACATTTAATCCCTTCTTCAGTATGACTCCTTGGATTATCCCCGGTCTGATCGCGACAGCCGTTATCATCGGTTTGATCGCGGGGAGTTATCCAGCATTGTTTTTATCCACATTTCAGCCTGTCCGGGGGCTGAAGGGTTTGTATATGAGCGGAAAATCCGGAAGTCGATTTCGCAACCTGCTCGTTATCTTTCAGTTTTCTATTTCCGTAGCGCTTATCATCGGGACCATGGTCGTCATGAAGCAGCTTGATTATTTAAAGAATTCAACGCTCGGCTTTCAGAAGGAGCAACTGGTGGTTGTCCCGATCAGTGATGAAAGCACCCTGGAATCCCTGAGGCCTTTAAAGGAAGAACTCAGTCAATACGGCTCCATCCTCGGTGTGGCGGCTTCATCACATGTCCCCGGCCAGATCACCTATGTCAATCCTTTTATTCCGGAGGGATTTTCCCGCGAACAAATGCAGTATATGGGGGAACTCAATGTCGATCACGATTTTATCCCCACGCTGGGAATTGAGCTGGCTGAAGGCCGGAATTTTTCCCCATTGCTTTCAACGGATATCAAGCAGTCGGTGATCGTCAATGAAGCCGCGGTACGGAAATTCGGCTGGGATCAACCCATCGGCAAAACGATTGAAGATATTTCCATGTCCGGTCGGGCTTCCAAGTATACCGTGATCGGCGTTGTCAAAGATTTTCATGTAGAATCTCTCCACAAAAGAATCGAGCCTCTATTCATTTCATATACCAGCGATGCATTGAATTTGCTGGCGGTTCGGATACGGCCGGAAAATATTCCTGAGACTATTTCTTTTTTGGAAAGTAAAATGTCAAAGATGAATCCCGGGCGGCCCTTCGAATATGAATTTCTCGATGATGTTTTTGATGCCCAGTACAGATCTGAAGAAAATCTGAGTCGAATCGTTTCCTCTTTTTCCGGCCTTGCCATATTTATCGCCTGTCTCGGCTTGTTCGGATTGGCTTCCTTTTCCACGGAACGAAGGATCAAAGAGATCGGGATTCGTAAGATACTTGGATCGTCCACAATAAAAATCGCGGCCGTTTTATCCGGGGAATTAACAAGGTGCGTGTTGATCGCGAATGTTGTTGCTTGGCCGGCAGCGTATTTTTTTCTGAATAAATGGCTTCAGGGATTTGCGTTCCGGACCCGGTTGCCGCTTAGCGTTTTCGTCATGGCCGCCGTTATCTCCCTTTCTATCGCTCTTGTCACTATCAGTTTAAAAACGGTCAGGGCGGCTTTGGCGGATCCCGTCAATTCTTTAAGATATGAATAGATCGGACGAGTCAAATGTGCTTCCGATACAGGAACAAGCGGAAAAACCGGTGAGCGGACAAAATTAAATTAAATCCGGTTCACGGTTGAAAGTTCAAAAAAACAATAAACAAACCAATGAAGAGCAATGAACATATTGCTTTAAGCATACAAGACCGCGGTTCTACTCATCTCTTTTCACCTTTTTTGCAGGTATTACTTTTCGCTTAATAATTCTATTGGTTTGTCCTCTGTCTTCCTATAAAATATACCAAGAATAATGTTTCTTCGTGATCGCGAAGGATCAAAGCAAAGAGGTGAAATATGAAACATCGGATGATTAAATGGTTCGGATTGGCTTCCGTCCTGATTTTTGCTGTGCTGACGGCGGGGATGTGGCATGCCGGGGCCGAAGAGGGGATGTGGACCTTCGATAACCTTCCATTGAAGGTGCTCAAGGAAAAATACGGATTCGAGCCGAATCAGGAGTGGCTGGATCATGTCCGCCTGGCAAGCGTGCGCTTTATGGACGGCGGCTCGGGTTCATTCGTTTCGCCTAACGGATTGGTCATGACGAACCATCATGTCGGTGTGGGGCAGCTGCAGAAGATCTCGACTCCGGAGCATGACTATGTCGCTACCGGTTTTTATGCCGCCGAACAGGTGGATGAGCTCAAATGCGCGGACCTGGAAGTGAATGTCCTCGTCGAAATGGAAGACGTGACGGCACGCATCAAGGCTTCCGTCAAACAGGATATGTCCGATTCCGAAGCGCTCAAGGCCCGCGAAGTCGTTATTGCGCAGATCGAAAAGGAAAGCCTGGATAAAACCGGGCTCCGTTCCAATATCGTGAATCTTTACCATGGGGGGGAGTACTGGCTGTACCGATACAAGAAATATACCGATGTTCGCATGGTCATGGCGCCCGAAAGACAGGCCGCTTATTTCGGCGGGGATTTCGACAACTTCACTTACCCACGCTATGACCTCGACGTCACTTTCTTCCGAGTTTATGAAAACGACAAACCCGTACGCTCCGATCACTATTTAAAATGGAACACCGGGGGCGCGGCGGACGGCGAGTTGGTTTTCGTTTCGGGTAATCCCGGATCGACCGATCGCCTGTATACCTATGCGCAGCTGGAATTCCAGCGTGATTATAATTATCCCATGGTTTTGAAACTTCTCCGGCGGATCATCTCCGATCTGAGAGAATATTCCCGAAAGGGCGCCGAAGAGGAACGTCGCGCTTTGATCCAGATATTCGGGTTGGCGAACTCTCAGAAGGCCATGAGCGGAGAATATTCCGGGCTTCTGGATGAAAAGGTAATGGAGAAACGCCGGCGCGAGGAGGAGGATTTCAGGGAAAAGATCGCATCCAATGCCGAATGGCGGGAGGCTTACGCGAATGCCTGGGAAACGATCGAAGACCTGGTAGCTTTGCAGCAGGAAATGATCGAGACTCAATTTTATCGCCGGTTTATCCTTTCCCGGCTTGCGGGATTGGCGCAGAATATCGTTTTTTATGTACAGGAAACGGAAAAACCGGATACCGAAAGGCTCGACGGATATCATGATTCCCAACTGGAAGGAATGCGGTTCAACCTTTTTTCACCGGCGCCCATCTTTCCTGATCTCGAGGAGGTCCAGATCGCTTCCTGGATGAACTTGGTGCTCGAGGAGCTGGGACCTGAGGATCCGTTTGTCAAAACCGTGTTGAACGGGGATTCTCCCGCGACGGCGGCGGCGCGCCTTACCTCGGAAACCAAGCTCATCGATCCGGATTTCCGGAAGAAACTGGTCGAGGGAGGTGTGGAGGCCGTTAATGAATGCCGTGATCCTTTTATTGTCCTGATGTGTAAACTGGAACCTGAGATCCGATCGCAGATCGAATGGAGAAAAGAGAACATCACCAGCAAATTGACTCCGGCGGCGGAGCGGATCGCTCAGGCCCGTTTCGCCGTGTTCGGCAAAACGGTCAATCCCGATGCGACCTTCACGCTGCGGCTGTCCTTCGGTTCGGTGAAAGGTTATCCGATGAACGGGACGAAAGCTCCTCATCAAACCACTCTTTACGGTCTGTTCGACCGCGCTCTTTCCTTCGGGAACCAAGGCGACTACGCCCTGCCTCAGCGTTTCTGGGACCGAAAGGACCGCCTGGATCTTTCCACCCCGGTCAACTTCGTTTCCACCTGTGATATCATCGGCGGTAATTCCGGATCTCCGGTCATCAATGCCGATGCGGAGGTCGTAGGGCTTATCTTCGACGGCAACATCGAAAGCCTCGTCGGCCGGTTCGTTTACGATATCGAAAAAAACCGGGCTGTCTCCGTCCATACGGCGTATATCACGGAGGCGCTCCGCAAACTTTATGATGCCGGCAAGCTGGCTGACGAGATTCAGGGACTGTAATCGGATTCGCCCAAAGCGGCGGTGCTGTCGCGAATCTCAGATGAGTTCCAGCCAGCCGAACCAGTACGGATGGTGCTGTTTGTACCAGGTTAATACTTCGCGCAGAATGTTTTGATCTTCCGGAGAAATGACTTCGGCGGGAATGCGGTCGAAATGGACGTGGATTTGACCGTCCCGTTTGTATTCCAAGGCTTCCGAGCAGAGCGTTTGCAGTTCGTTGCGGATCCGGCCGGAGTCTGAAATCCGAACCGGGCGGGTTCGGAAGTCCTCGCCGTTGATGAAGCGGATGAGCAGGGGATTGAAGACCAAACGCTGGATTTCAGGGGTTTCCATCAATTTGAAAGTGAGAGAGATCTGCTTGTCGCCGCGAGGGGTGGCGATCCGGGAAGTAACCCGGAAGACTCCATCGCCCAGCACTTCGACCCCGGGCGCCCCTGAATAGGGATCGTCGCACATGTATCCCGAGAGGGCGGTGACGTCCCACTGTTTATCGGGAAAGAAATCATCCGCCCGGACAACCCGCCGACTCGAGGGGATCCCGGCTTCCCGAGCTTCCTCGACCATTTCCCGGTAGGCCTGGACCTTTTCGGGCTCCAGCGAAGTCTCGAAAATGGCTTCCAGATCTTTCTGGAACTCGGGCGATTTCGAATCCAGCTGCATCACATGCCGTTCCTTTTCGATGGGAAGCTCGAACTTGGATGTGAACGTGACCAGAGAGCCTTCCACATCAAGTGCCGGCCCCAGGCTTACGGCCTGCATGGCTTCCGCCGAGGCCGCGTATCCATCCGCGAGGAAAAGGTGTGTTTTTCCGCTGTTGTCTTTCCATGTTCCGATGAGATAGGTTGGAGCATAGGTGCCGGAATCGGTGAAAGCTTCCATACCGGAAGGCAGTGTCCAGCCTTCCTCGATCAGGTGAACACCCGTTTCCTCCCACTGGCGCCACAACCATCCGAGGCGTTTGACCCGACTTCTCCCTCCCAGCGTCCAGACGTGGATATTGTTGCGCTGGATCCCGGGATAAGCGGTTTCTATGATTTCGACCACCTTGTTCCTGGGGGTCATGAAATCCAGGAGGACCGAATTCTCTTCCGCTTTGCGTATGATATCGATGGGGAGAAAAAGATTTCCCATGTACCCTTCATAAGGTTTTACAATGTGAAGCGGTTGATTGAAAAGGTGGAGTACGGTAAGGGGACCGGTGATTTTTCCCTTGGCGAACCGGGATGTGTTTTCCAGCGTATCGATGGCGGCTCCCCAGATCGTGATCCCGGATTCCTTGATTTCACGCCAGAATTCTTCCCAGCCGTATTCCGTATCGTTCAAGAGCCGTGTAACCCGGGAATCGAGCCACTTGGCGACTTGAGGACGGGCATAGACTCTTCCAAATCCCAGCTGAGGATTGGAGCCCATTTCCTTGGTTTCGCCGACCTTAGGCATCAATCCTTCCCCCATGCATACCAGAACGGCATGGTTTTCAGGGAGCTGCCGCGTTGCGTACCAGAGGCTTTCGCTCATCACGTAAGCGGATATCGCATCGGCGTCTTTTTTTACCCGGTTGATCTCAGATATTTCCTTGCCTTTTCCTTCACCGAAGCGGCCGAATAAACGGGTCCCCAGAGCGGTTACGGCAACAGTCATAATCATCAACCGCTCCATGCGGCCGTCCATGAATGAAATGTTTTTTGTGAATTCGGGTCCGGGTTTTCCCCGGAGCCATTTGACATCGACATCCTGAAGCCAGAGATGCATGCGTCCCAGAATCGGGCGGGTGTCGAAGGCCCATTGGGCGATCATGTCGCGTTTTTCTCGGTCGGATACCTTCATTTCGCTTCCTTTAAGTGGAATGGATCAAACGGGCGGACCCCTCATACCGGTCGGCCTTGTCTGAAAATTTACTACGATGTGTCAGGGAAATCAAGCGGCATGGGAAAGAGTTTTCTTTATTCTTAACGGTTCGACGTCAGATAGAATGTTTTAAATAGAATGCATCCAGGCTGCCTCCGATGAGTAATATGGGAGGCCAAATGGACTTTTGAGGCCGATAACCTTATTATTAATACATAACAATCCAAAGAAGCAGAGGGGAATTATGGAAAGAATTACGGAGATTTTTGTCGTGCTTGAAAATCGACCATCGACATTGGGCGAGCTTTGCCGCGACTTGAATAAAAACGGAATCAATATCGAGTCGATCGGCGTATTTCATGATACGGCGAAACTGCTGGTCAAGAATAATACGAAAGCTATCAAAGTTTTGAATAAGCTTGATTACGTGTCGGAGCTTAGGGATGTCCTTAGAGTCGATTTGGAAAACAAGCCGGGGACTTTAGCGGAATTGACATCCAAACTGGGAGACAAGGGGATCAATATAGAATACTGCTATGGAACCTTTGCCCAAAAAGAAAACACCATATCCGTCATCCTGGATGTTTCCGATATCGACCGTGCCGCCAGGATCCTGGAAAGCTGATCTCGCGCGGATCGATGGAATGAAATCCTTGCCGGTTTTCCGTTGATGCAAGGATTGCTTTCTGTATTTGTCTTCCACCCGCCGGAAAGGCGCGTTTGAACGGGGCTCTCCGGCGGGTGAAATGATTCCGTTAACCTGCGGGATCAGTAATTCCAGCTGCGGGTATCGGCTCCCCGTGGAGCATGCCGCCTGATATGATCGGCGATGACTCCGATGAATTCCGCATAAGTGATTTCTCTTTCGGGATCCACTGGACTGTGTCCGATCCATGAATGTCTTCCCCGGAAGCCGTATTGGAAGGTCGCTTCGGCGGGCGGATCGACCGTCGATTCCAGAAATTCCTGCACCAGGTACACGGCTTCGTTGAGATAGTAGTTGTCCATCATGCCGACAGAGAAATGCAGTTTGCCTCTCAATTTAGGGCCGAGCGTTTTCCAGTCGCGCTTGAGGATATAGCTGAGATCGCTGTGTTCGCGCCAATACGCGGCGACTTCGGGGTCGATAACGCCGGTTTCGGGATCCCAGAGCGGCAGGGGATAGCCGTCCGGTCCCACCGCGCTGTAAACGGCCTGCCAGACGCCCCACTGCCCTCCCGAGCGGTCCTTGTCGGCCACCGCTTGTTCATAACCGTATTCGTGCCGAACCTGGTAATTGACGCGCCCGTCGATGGTCCGTTGGGCGGGATGGTCGACTTTGATCCAGCCCGGCTCATGATAATAGGCGTTTTTATCTTCGTAGATATTGATCTGCATATTCTTGCGGAAGTCGACGGGGTCAGGAGCCCACGGCCAGCTTCCCGCGAAAAAATCGGGGTGCCGGATCATCAGGGCGGCCGATTCCCACCCGCCTGTGGATCGGCCCGCCAGAACCCGAGCCCAAGGTTGGGAAATAATGCGGAAATTCGATTCGATATAAGGGATCAGCTCCTCGATGATGGCATCTCCGTAAGGTCCGACGTTGGGTGAGTTGACGGAGTAAGACGTGTCGAAGAAGGGATTCGAATCGCGAAACGTGACGATGATCATTTTGGGCGATTTACCCGAAGTCCAGGCTTTATAGAAGCCGTCGAGCTGATTGCCGACGGGAGGTGCGGTGGGGACGTGGTCTTTGGTAAACCACTCCACGGGGGACCAGGGAACCGGCGTCCATCCGGAGGAATGCCCCTGGAGGTACAACACCGGATAATGGACATCCGGGTGGGAGTCGTAATCCTTGGGGAGCAGGATGTTGGCGCCGATATACATATCGCGTCCCCAAAAAGCGGACACCTTCTCGCTTTTGATCTTGATATATTTCACCCAATCGGTGTCTTCGTAATTGCCTTGCTGAAGGACTTCGCCCGCCTTCAGGGGGCGTTCCGGCTGGATGACGTTATCCAGGGTGAGGTCGATGCTCGTTTTTCCACGGGATTTGACGGTAAGGGGCAGAACACCGCTGTAGGCGTTGCCGGGGGATCGAAACGGTTTCTGATGGGCGCCGGAATTGAGGTGGGCTTCGATCGTGTGACCGTCGGCGCGGTGAAATGTCGTGTACACGTTCAAAAATGCCTGAACGAAGTACTCTCCGGAAGGGACCTCCGTCGTCGCGGCAAACGGATAACCGCGCACGCTTTCTTTCCCGTCCGCGATGGTTACGACTTGACCTCCCGTCCAGTTTCTGACGTCCATTCCCCACAGCGGAACGCCGGTCACTCCGGTGGAGAGCCGGGGTTCGGTTTCTCCGTCGCGGGAGATGATGGCGAAAACACGGCCTACGATCGGGGTTTCCAGTCCGAGGGCTTCGATTTGGGACACCGCCTCCTCGGTCAATGTGATCCGGAACTGGATCTTCGCGCCTTCCGGTGCTGAACCGCAGGCGGTCACAAGCAGGCATATAAGGGCCAAAAAAGCCAGAGCCATACATGAGTATTGCTTTAGGTGATTCATACGTACCTCCAGGGGGATTTCTCGGGAAGCGATATCCTGAGAGCGATCATTACCGCCATAACCTACCATATGGGAATAAAAGGCGTCAATCGTGAATGCAAGGAAAAAGAGCAATCGGAGCGACCGGGCATCCGGCCGGAGGCGAAGGTCAATCCCACTTGTGCAGCTTGTAGTATTCGTCCACCATTCTCTTTATATCCACAGTCTCGCCTTTGGTCGGTCCCTCCGTGAGCGGTTCGCTTCTGAATCTTTCCGGCAGGGTGTCGTCCGCCTTCTCGAGACCGAAGCGTTCATTGATTTGGTGATCTGTGTCAACGGCGTTTCCCAGATAATTTTGAAGTTCTTCGGCTGGGTATTCGATCCCGGTTCCGGAGCGAAGAAGCGCCGAGGCTTTTTCGAAATCCAGCACGTCCATACAGAGCCCGATGTTTTTGCACATGGTCAGCGAATCCGTGAGCAGAGCGATCTTTTCCGAATAAGTGACGAGAGCCGCCTTGCCTTCTTCCGCCAGCCTGTCTGCCGCTTTTTCGGTGCCGAACCTTTTTTTCGCTTCCGCTTTCCTGTCCGTCAGTTCGAAATAGGGCTCGGCCCTCAGGTGGTCGGCGCCCCGCGAGGCGACGGCATAGGTCAGCCCGTAAGCCTTGATGCCGCGGGGATCGCCGCAGATCACGTCCAGTCCCTTGACCTGCATCACGAGTTTTTGAGCTTCCTCGGAGTGATTTGCGGAGAATTTAGTGGCTCCTTCGGCGAGCCTGTCCCCGATGCCTTTTCGGGTGACGATCCGTTTTACCAGGTCCCGGATCTTGTCGGTCTCGCCCCAGGAAATGCGCAGGCCGTCTAAATCCTTAGGGTGAATGAGACCTTTTTCCTGGCATTCCATGATCCATCCGATGACTTCGGACGTGGAGATGGAATCCAGACCCACCTGGTTGAGATAAGCGTTCATTTCCAAGGCGAAGGGAAGATCGGCGCTTCCGAGCCGTGAGGAGAAGCTGCACAGGGTTTCAAACTCGGGACCTTCGGCTTCGCAGCCGTCGACGGCGTAATACCGGGAACAGTGCAGGTTGCAGTTGAAGCAGGCCTTGTTTTTCACTTTATAGCTCTCGGCCAGCTTCTGTCCTGATATCTTATCCACATAGGAGCAGACGCCTTCCTGGAAATGTTTTGTCGGCAGGATGCCGAGCCCGTTCAGGTCCGTCATCAGCATGGTGGTGCCCAGTCGATACCGTTTCCGGTATTCGGAGTGTTTGAGGACGGCCTCTTCCATTTCCCTGCACCCGCTGAAAAAAGCGGCGGGATCGGCAAGCCGCACGGGACGGGCTCCCCGCAGCGCGACGGCTTTCAGGTTTTTCGATCCCATGACCGCACCCATGCCGGTCCGGCCGTTGACCCGGTTTCCGCTCGATACGATCGCGGCGAAATGAACACGATTTTCTCCGGCGGGTCCGATGGCCGCGACCTGGGTGGAATAGCAGCCATGATCCCTTCTGATGGAATCGGTCGTCTCGACGATGGTTTTTCCCGCCAGTTCGGGGCAGTCGCAAAACACGACTCCGGAATCCGTCACCATAAGATAGACCAGTCGATCGGCGGCTCCTGTGATGATGATCTGATCGAATCCGGTCTGCTTCATCTCGGCGGCGAAATGTCCTCCGGCCGCCGAATCTCCCAATATTCCGGTCAGGGGAGACTTGGCGGTCACGGTGAAATAGGCGGAGGCCGGAAGGATGGTTCCGGTCAGCGGACCGATCCCGAAGATGAGAATGTTATCGGGCCCCAGGGGATCGCAGTCCGGATCGAGCTCTTCGAACAACCGCTTGGTGTTCGCCGCCCTGCCTCCGATCACGGGGTTTATCCAGGATGCGTCCAGAGATTCGATGTGAAATTTTCGCTCCGAAAGGTTTACCCGGAGCACCCGCCCCCCGTATCCGTACTCAAGCATGAGCCGGATCCTTTCGTTTCCTGATCGCCGCCGCGCTTTCGCGGATATAGGCGTGACGCTTCAAACCGGGATTCATGCCGGTGGTGATTTTTTTAGTCTCAGCCAGAGACAACTGTCCGGTCCTCTCCGGTTCGAAGGTAATGGCCCCTTCCGTGCAGGCTGCGACGCAGCGCGGTTCCCCGCCGCAGAGATCGCAAACATGGACCGTGTCCTCGAAGATCTCGACGGCTCCAATCGGGCACGCCGATTCGCAGAATCCGCAGGCCGTGCACAGATCCGGGGAAACCAGCACTTCTCCCCGGACGCCCAAACTTAAGGCGTTTTGGGGACATCCCAGACAGAAGCGTTCACGGCACTGGACGCATAGAACCGGGCCGTCCGTACCGCTTTCGTAGAGGTTCAGCACTTTTATCCGGGAAAGGCGGCTGCTGATCCGGCCGGAATGGATAAAGGAACATATCGTTTCGCATCGTTTACAGCCGGTGCATTTTTTCAGGTCAACCGAAATCATTATTCTTCTCTTCTTCTGTATGTCGGCGGGATTACGGAATAATATCCTCGATTTTATCCTTAATCATGAATTTTAGGCAAACATTATGTCGTGCCGCCGTTGGAGAGATGTCGAATTGAAAAATTGTTTTAAGATCTGCAATCTGTATATAATATATCCGTGCGGTTCATAAGCATGAATTCTTTCAAGAGGGTGATTTTTCATCGTTTGATTTTCAGCAAAGAGTCTTATCATCATTATGTGGTTCAAAAAAGGAGGAACGGCATGAAAAAAACATATTTGATCTTGGGATTTCTTGTCCTTGCCGTCGGGCTTTGGGGAACCCTGGCATACGGCGCCGCGACATTCGATAAATCCGAGTTCGCCGCTCGGCGGAACCGTCTGATGGAACAGATCCCGGATGGAGCGGCCATCATTCTCGGGGCGCAATCTCCTAAGGGGAATACCCCTCTCCGTCAAAATAATGATTTTTATTATCTGACCGGAGTGGAGATTCCCAATGCTTTTCTTATTGTCGACGGGGTACACAAAGAGAGCATCCTCTTTTACACCATGACCGTGAAACAGGCGCGGAATGAAGGGATTCCGGCTGAATACATAACCAAAACCAAAGAAGTGACGGGGATAGAAAAGATCCTGCCGGCCGAACAGTTTTCCAATTACCTGATCAACCTGTCCGATCCCCTGTACGCGCAGAAAGACAAGATCAAGGTGCTCTACACCATGTTCAAGCCCGAAGAACAGATCCGTGAATATTCTTTCATGACATGGCGGAAGCTGATGAATCGGCAGATCCTCAATGAATGGGACGGCCGGCTCACCCGGGAACTTCAATTCGCGAAACTCTTGCGGGAGAGATTTCCGGGACTCCAGGTCAAAGACTGTACGGATATGATCTGGGAGATGCGGACCATCAAGTCGCCGGCGGAGGTCGCCGTGATGCGCCGGGCCGGAAAGATCGGCGCCAAAGCCATGACGGAAGCCATGAAAGCGACCCGGGTCGGCATGTACGAGTACGAGATCGCGGCGATCATCGATTACGTGTGCAAGAAAGAAGGCGCTCCCGACATGTCGTACAACATCATCATTTCCTCCGGTCCCAACCACCCCTACTTTCACTACTATAAACATGACCGCAAGCTGCAGGATGGAGATTTTATCGTGATCGACGCCGGGCCCGAGATCGATTATTACTGTGTGGACATCTCCATCTCGTATCCGGCCAACGGAAAGTTCACTCCCGAGCAGAAAGCCTTTTATCGGGGAGCGCACGCCATGCTCAAAACCAACATGAAGTACTACAAGGCCGGGATGACCCTGACGGAGCTGACGAAAAAGGTGAATGCGGATCTTCAGGAACAGGGGTTCGACCTCTCCAAGGATTACTTCCAGCTTCCGTCCATGCGTCCCTGGTTCGGTCATTACGTCGGCATGGCCGTCCATGATGTCGGCATCCGTCCGGGCGGCACTCCGGAAGGTCCCCTGCAGGCCGGCATGGTGTTTGCGAATGAGCCTTACGGAGCCCTGAAGGATACATTGGGGGTGCGGGTGGAGAACACCGTTCTCGTGACCGAAGACGGCTGCGAGAACCTGACCCCCGGGATTCCCCGGGAGGTGAAGGATATCGAAGCCCTGATGAAAAAGGACGGGATCGCTCAGGTCCTCAAAAAATCAGGCCACTACTGATCCTGCCTGGATTATCGGGATAGAGAACCTTATAGGGTGAGTAAAGCCGCCAGAGCCGGAAAGACTAATTATTGAGGAGCTTGTCTTTCAGCTCATGAATCTTCCGTGCGCTTACCCACCAGATATCATTTTCGCGGCTGAAGAATATGTATTTCCCATCGGGGGAGAGTGAAGGGATCAAACTGTTTGTCGCATTGATCTTCGGTCCCAGATTCAACGCCTCGCTCCAACTGCCGTCTTCGTTTCGAAAACTCACATGAATTCCGCCGTTTTCGGACTCGCCGGATCTCTCTGAATCGAAAAGAAGAACATTCCCATCGGATGAGATGTGGGGATGGGCCTCATAGCCTTCGGTATTGATGCCGCCGACCAAATCCCTGGGCTGGGTGAACCCGGAATCCGTCTCTCTGAAAGCCAGAATATCCCTGTTGTTTTCTTCTCCTCCTGAAAAATATAGGTCGCCCTCCTTTGAGGAGGTGATGCAGTAGGCCTCATTATAAAAAACAGGCTGACTCCATGCATTCCCTGCCTTCTCTGTGATATAGGTGCCTTTTTTGTATTCGGGATTCGAGCGGTCCTGGCTGTAAAACAAAAATCTCCTGCCGTCGGGCATCATGAAGGGGGCAAAGTCTCTGTTTGTGGAAAAATCGGCGACCTGGGGCATTTCCCAGCCTTTCTTTCCTTTCCGGCAGACCCAGATGGAAAAGTCGCTGCTGATCTCCGGCCCTGCCGACCGAGCAAAATATATTTCCTTTCCGTCTGGGGAGAAGGCGATTCCGATCTCAATGAAATCCGGGGTTGAAATAATTCCAGGAGCAAATATAAGGGGATCTTCTTCCGGAGGAGGCTCGCCCGGATAAAGATTCTCAGCAGATTCCTCAGCCCCCCGGCAACTGAAAACAATGCAAAGCAAAAAGATCAAAGGCACGATCAAAAATATTTTTTTCACTCCTTTCCTCCCTTTAAGTTATTGGGGACGACTTCAAAACATCATCGATATTTTTTATCAATAAGCCGGGCTAGAGTTTGATGGTGCGTTTCCCTCTAAAGGTCCGCGTGATCTTCACGACGATCCCGGCATCCGTAGGATCGGGACAGCGGATGTATTCCGTAGTGATCCCCTCGGGATCGATGACCTTCTCATAAGGGGTCCCCTGGTACTTCCAGGGATAGATCGCTCCAGCGGCGAGGGAGGTTAGGACCGGATCGAGGGCGCTTGCCAGCCAGTGGCAGATCTTTCCCATATCCTGCGGCCATTTGAATTTCTGCCCTTTTTCATGGCATTTGGTATTCGGTCCGACTTCATATACTTCAACCTCAACCTCATATCCGCGGACGACGATCCCTTGATCGGACTGTGATGCCGCCGAGGTGAGGGGGGCGGCGGCCAGACCGGCTGCGCCGCATCCGGCTTTTTCCAAAAATGTGCGTCGTTTCATAAATCCTCCTTCAATCGATAAAGAGTCGGCGGATATCTTCTTAAAGTTTGATTCAAAATCGCAACCGACCCTATTTCTCTGGATTATACGCATACCGGCACGAATGGTTTTATTCGGAAATGAATCAGGGAAGGAATCAGATCCGCGGTCAGGCCGGTAAACTTCTTCTGGACAAATCCCGCGGGGACGTTTATGAAGGATGCGAGAATCGGGATAGGGATTACCCGCTTCAATCGAAGGCGATATGGAATTCAGGGGAAAAATCGGATTTGTTCTGGGCCCGCTTGTTTTTATCCTGATCCTCCTCCTCCCGTTCCTGCCTCAAAATCCCATCGCTCACAGCCTGCTGGCGGTTTTTTCCCTGGTCGTCGTCTTTTGGGTGACGGAATGCATCCCGATCCCCGTAACGGCGCTTTCAATCCCCATCCTTCTCACTCTCCTGGGGATAACTCCGATCAAAGGAGCCTTCGCGCCCTTCGCCAATCCCATCATCATGCTTTTCCTGGGGAGCTTTATCCTTGCCCGGGCCATGTGCCTGCATGCCCTGGACAGGAAACTGGCGTTTGCGGTGCTCTCGATGAAAGCCATCGCCGGACGCAGACTGCGTATCCTTATCGCGCTGGGCTGCATAACGGCTTTTCTGTCGCTCTGGATCAGCAACACGGCGACAACGGCGATGATGTTTCCCATCGCTCTGGGGATCCTGGATGCCTTCCGGTCGAAAGCGGAGGATCAGGAGCAGGGTGCCTATACTCCGGGGCTGCTGTTGTCTCTGGCCTATGCTGCTTCGATAGGGGGGATCGGCAGCCCGATTGGGAGTCCGCCCAACCTGATCGCCATCGGAATGATGGAAAAACTGGCCGGGTATCGAATCACGTTTTTTCAGTGGATGATGATAGGATTCTGTGTCCTGCTGCCGATGCTTCTTTTCCTTTTTCTCTACATGAGACTGAAAATCGGGAAAGAGGTTGGAGATAAGAAGCGGATGCGAACCGACGGCCTGGCCGGCATGAACGCAGGCGGG
>Ga0180432_10005596_pt1 | contig 16644 bp, 10 predicted proteins | sample SS_ome_10_FD_132414 | JGI IMG/M metagenome (GOLD analysis project Ga0180432, IMG submission 132414) | Hypersaline lake sediment archaeal communities from the Salton Sea, California, USA - SS_1_MS_2 metaG | ecosystem: Environmental > Aquatic > Non-marine Saline and Alkaline > Hypersaline >... | reverse complement strand
GCTGGTGGGTTGTGTAGACATACCCATCTGGACACGAGTCCGCGAGCTCCTACTGACCGATCGACCGCCGCTGGCCGACGCGCCGCCCGATATCGTCACTTTCGGCACGCCGATTCGCTACGGCTGGGAATCGGCCGGTTACAACCAGCTATTGCACTTTGTCAACCACCGGCCGCACGAGGGCGTGCCGGAGTATCGGGCTCCGTTTCCTCCCGAGTTGAACGACGTGATGCAGGCTGCCGACGGCGACTACGTGCAACAACTGGGTATTGCCGGCACGAACATCATGCCGAGCGTGTTTGCCTGGCGGAGCCGGATGGCGGAAAACCGCCTCAATCGCCTCTTACAGCCCGACCTGCCCGAAGTCGACCCCCTGGCCCACTTCCAGGCCGGGGCCATTGTGCCGGATGAGGGCACCACTTTGCTGGTCGACTACGGTCCGTCGGAAGGCAGCATCGCCAGGCACTATGCCGGTCACGCCGTATACACCAACAAGTCGTGGCTCCTCTTCCACGCCGAGGAAGTGGTCAGGCGGTTCTACAACTCGCCGTAGAGCGGCGGGCGTCTCTCGGCATATCAGCGTATCAGCCACACCGGGGAATAGACGAAGTGGCTGACCTGGTCACCCACCGCCGCAATACCGCCGTGGGTCACGACGTTAGCCGGTTGAATGATCACCCGCTTGCGGCTCATCTTGCCGGTCAGCTTCACCTCCATAATGCGAATACCGGCAAACTGCACAATGGTGTAGTCGGCGTTATTGCCCGGCCCGACAACCTGGCTGAAGATGGGGATGATCCGCGACTCTCCCTTGATCTGCTCCAGTTCGTCCTTCACTCCGGCACTAATACCGGTGTCGCCGTTGAGGTGCAGCTCGGCGTTCTCATCGAATTCCAGGCTGCCCCCGTGATACTCAAGGTCCTCGGCGCTGATGCCTTCCAGAATTTGTCGGGCGATGTCGGCAGTGCTGTTGTTATTGCTGCCGATGTCGACGGTGCCGCGATTGCCAGGTGAACCGGTTCCCTGCGGAAAGAGGTTCACTTCGAGGATGCCATCCGGTCCGCTGGTTACCGAACCTTGCTCCTCGTCCCAGGTCCAGTCGTCGCCGCCCACGTGTTGCAGCAAAGCTTCCCACGTGTCTCGATCGAGGGCGAAGGGGAGGATACCCAGGTTTTGGCCGGAGGTCGGAGCGGAAAAACCACCGAAGTTGGCCAGCAGCACGGCGCTAGCCTGGGCCTGGCTGGTCGCCTGGTCAATGCCAAAGATCCGCGCGAAGAACAGCGGAACCACGCCGTTCTGGCCCTCGGCCCTGCGCACGTTAACTTGCACGGCGTTGACGCGATTGTTGACATCAACGGTCAACTCCGTGCTGCCACTGAATGGATCGGGGACGTAACCGACCGTAACGTCTTCCTGGGCCAACGAGGGACTTTGGGTCAAGACCCTGTTGAGTGCAGCATACTGGCCCGCCGTGCCCCGAGCACTCTCGGCGGTATATGAGGGGTCGACACATCCGGCGAGAGCATTTTCGTCAATCAGGTCCCAGGCCCCCGCGATGGCCGCCGCGTCGGCCGTTCGTTGCAGTTCCGTTCGGGCAACCATCAGGTATCCCAGATCGACGGCAAGCGCCAAAACCCCAAACAGTCCGATCATCAAGATGGTGGCCAACACCAGGACGCTGCCCCGCCTTTGCTGTGGGTAGTTGTGAGTCTTCATTTCTAAGTCCTTCAGCGGTTCAGGAATTCGTTGCGGCGGCACTCACGGTTGCTGGTGAACTACCCGCGCGGTCGTGTCCTCCAACACCTCTCCCGTCGAAGTGATTAGCCGCACTCGTCGCAGTACCAGCAACTGCACTCTGTTAGCCGCGTAACCGATCCCGGAGTTGTTGACGGAAACGGTTGGACTGTACCCGTTCAGGTTGGTGAGGGACGTATACATGTATATCTTCAGGTAGCCCTGACCACCAAAACTACCCCATGTCGAGGAGCTACCGTCGGTGACTTCAAAGACCAGCACCCCGTCGTCCAATTCCATCGACTGTGTCCAGCCGACGATTTCTCCCGGTTGGGCCATCACGGCGCCGTTGGGGAATTTCCGGGAGATGAGGGGTATTTCGTCCATCCACACCTGGAGCTGCAGCCCGCCCGCAACATACTCCGGTAAGCTTTGATGGTTCAAGTCAAACGCAGCATAAGCCGACTGGACGTCGCCCACGGGCGAAATTACACACGTTAGCTGCGGCGCGTCGCTGTCCGCGTCGGGGGTTCCTACTACCAGTTCCCAGTCTTCTTCCACGCGCACAATTTGCGGTGAGTCATCTCCCTCGGCCACAGGACTCCAGCCGACCAGAAACAGAATGCCCAGGAAAGCCGCAAAACACCACCAGAAGACACATGAGCGCATAGCGCCAGCGCGACAATTGATCATGGCAACCTCCAGCCGAACGAAACGGCGTACCGAGCGTTACGAGTAGAAGACAGAATATGGTACTTCTCGGGCCGGCTAACAGACGAGGACACCAACCCAAGGACGATCTACGACTGGTCGGAAATACTCAAAGACTCCGATACCTTCTCCCAATAGTAAAGGTACGTCGCGTTTTACGCCCTGTCAAATCAAAGCGATTTTCGGGGCTCAGTCTTTCAGCAACGGCCACTCGCGGCGGACCGAAGGACGCACCACCACCGCCAGCACAATCCCCGCCAGAAGCGCCTTGCAGCACTCGTCAAAGCTCATTACCAGGTGATAGTCCCAGGGGCGTGCAAACCAGACGGGCTCGGCCAAATGGATCGTCACCGCGGCGAACAGGCCCAAGAGAAAGACAAACCCCACCCGCGAAACGTACGACTTCAGCCGCGGCCCCGCTATCGCCAGCAAAACGGCGGCCAGCAGAGCCGAGGCAAACATCTGTAAGAACCCGCGGGCTAAAGCGGTGACGTTACAGACTGCGGGCGCCAGAGAATCACCACCCGACAACGACCCCATCACCCGATCCGGCACCCCCAAAAACACCCAAAACACGAATCCCCAGACCATCACCATCAGGGCGGCGATTGTGGCACCAAAGCAGATCCTACCAAACATGGCCGCTTCTCCCAGTTGCGCGACGCCGGGTCAAGACCGCGAGAACTCCAACCGTCGACAACAGCAGGGCAAGGCCGAACCGAAAGCTGGTTCCGGACGACAGTCGATCGAACGAGCCGTTTCCCACCAACAATTATGCAATCCGGCCCGCACCCTGCAAACCCCTCCAGGCGACACCGTTTCCTCGTTGGCAGCCGGCTGGTTTCTCTGCCGACTAAACATCGTGATTTGTCATACTGCCCCGATGTATTCCAACAGCATCATCCCCCCCGCAATCCACAGGGGAATGGTCACCAGGCCGAGGATCGAAGTGCCCAGCGTCACGCGCAGGGCGGTGCCGGGGTCGCCCTTGTAGATTCGGGCCAGCAGGATGGGAAAGACCGCCGAGGGCATGGCCGCCTCGATGACGATCACCCGCCGCAGTTCGACGGCAGCCGGCACCAGCGCGGCGATTGCCAGGAACGCCAGGGGCAGCAAACCCAGTCGCAGCAGGCACGACCAGGCGATCGTTTTTGCGCGGTCGCTTCGGCTCTGGAGGTTGCCGTTGGGCCGCAGTTGATCGGCGATGGTTGCCCCGACGAGGATCATCGCCATGGGGATGGCCGCCTGGCCGAGCAAGCGCACGGCCGTCGAAAGGAACCAGGGAAGATGCTCGCTGGCATGGAGAAAATTGAACAGCAGGGCAACAACGATGGCCATCCCCGGCGGATTGATCATGTGACGCCACCATCCCCGGCTCAGTCCCCCGAGCAGCAGCGCCACGCCGACCGTCCAGATGGCCAGCTCCGCCCCCACGTTGTGGATAAACAGCACGCCCAGGGTTTGGTCGTTGTCGTCGAACAGCAGTTTGACCAAGGGGATGGGCACGAAGCCCCAGTTGTACACGCCCACGCTCAAGGCAAACGTGCGTCGCCGGCGCTCGTCCTCCAGCCCGTGCCAGCTTGCCGGCAGCCGCGCAACCAGCATTGCCACCGCCATCCCCAACAGCAGCGTCGAGAAACCGATTATCGGGGGCAGGAGAAGGTTCTTGGTATGCCTGAGTGTCGGGTTGTTGCTGACGACGGAGAAGATCAGGCACGGCAGCAGCACGCGGATGATCAGCTTGTAGAGGCTCTGGTCGGCCTCTTCGCTGAGCCAACCGATCTGTCGTGTCGTCACGCCGATGCCGATTACGGCGAACACCGACATCACGGCCCCGATGATCGTCCACCACTGTTCACTCATGAGAGCTGATGGGGTAGCATTCCACGGGTTGAGTAACAACGGCCGGCTCGGCGGCCAGGCCTTCCTCCCTCAGCAAGGCCGCCTCGATCACCCGCATCTTGCGCCACCGGCCTTGCAGAAACCGTGCCAGGTAGATCAATCCCAGCGTGCATAGCCAGGCGGTGACGACCACCCAGCACCAAAGCAGGCCCCAGCCGAAGAAGGTAATTCCCAGCCAGGCGGCCAGCACCGGCGGGGGTGACATGATCAGGGTGACGGCGAGGATGAACCTGGTATCGCCGGCCCCCTTGATGGCACCCACGAAAACCAGAGACAGCGCGTCGAACATGCAGTACGCCGCCACAAAACGGAGCAATACCACGGTCGCGTCGCGGATGCCGATGAACCGGTCGGGCGACACGCCCCAGGCGTGCCCCAGCAAAAAAACGTCGGGTATCAGCACGTATAACAGGGCCATCGTGCCCATGTAGGTTTCGGCCATCAAGAGCGCTGTCCAGGTAGCGCGGGCGGCCAGGCGGGGGCGATTCCGGCCCAGTTGCTGGCCGACCATCGTGGAGACTGCGATTCCCAGGCCGAGCATTGGCAAGAACGCCATGCTATTGACATTGAAGGCCAGCGTGGTTGCCGCCATGGCTTCCTTACCCAACCGGCCGATCAGCAGGATGAAAACTGTAAAGGCGGAGACCTCCACCAGCATTTGCAGGCCGTTCGGCCCGCCGTAGCGCAGCAGCCGGCGAGCCAGCGGGAAGTCGAAGCGGCGACCGGCCACTAGTTGGTACTTCACCCGGTTGGCCGGCCGGTCCATGATTCGCCAATAGAGCAGGGCCCGGAACCACTGCGAGGCCACGGTTGCCCAGGCGGCCCCTTCCATTCCCAGGGCCGGAAATCCCCAGTGGCCGAAGATCCAGGCGTAGTCGAGCAACACGTTGAGCACCGTGGCCAGGCAATCGACCACCATGACCACGCGTGTCGCGCCCCGGCCCGTGAAAAACGTCGACAGCGCCGCCGCGATCAGGGTCCCGCCAGCACCAAACGTGAGCACCTGGTAGTAGACTGTTTCCAGGCAAGCCACCTGGGGATCGTGGCCGGCCAGGGAGAAAATCACCGGGGCCAGGGGAATAGTCATCAAGAAAAGAGGCGCCGCGACAACCCCTATCCGCGCCCCCTGCCACACCGCCAGGCCGATCCGCTCCGGATGACCCGCTCCGTGGTACTGGGCGACGAACGTGTTCACGTACGTCGCCATCCCCAGGGGAAAACAGAGCAAGGTGAAATGGAGCAGCCCGCCGGGCATGGCGGCGGCCATCGCCTGGGTCGAGTGCCACAGGAGAAACATCCGGTCGACGAAGTGCATCACCGTCCACGATGCCGTGGAAACCACCAGCGGCAACGCCAGCGCGAGAACCTGCCGGCCACCGCAGCGGCGCGACCACCAGTACTGGATATTCGGTGCTTTCATGAAAGGACGGCACGTGCCACGCGAAGCACGTTCCCGCCGAGGATCTTCCGGATGTCGTCGTCCGAGTAACCGCGCTGGACCAGGCCGACCGTGAACATGGGCCAGTTGGTCCATACCAGGGTCCGCTTCGGCGTCACGGCCGGCTTTTTACTCGCGGGCTGAGGAGACTTTGTGGCGGAGGGGTTCGGCGGCCAAAGGGATCGGAAGTCCTTCCGGTACTTGGGCCGTCTGGGGATTTTCTTGTTCTCCGCCCGGGCGTTCCGCGACGTGTAAGCAATATCCGTGCCAATGCTCACGTGATCAACGCCGAACTTCTTGGCCACGTAATCGATATGGTCCAGCAACGTGCTGATATCGCCCTTGCCGCCCAGGTAAGAGCCGATCGCGCAGATGCCGACCACGCCACCCTTATCGACGATCGCGCGGATCACCTCGTCGGGCTTGTTGCGATAGTGATTGTGTAGCGCAACGCAGCCCGTATGACTGGCCACCATGGGACGCTCCGAAACCTTGGCCCCATCCAGACTGGTCTTCCAACCGGAGTGGGCCACGTCCACGATCACTCCCACCCGGTTCATCTCACCTACCACGGCCCGGCCGAAATCGCTCAACCCGGCGTCGCTCTTCTCGCCGCACCCGTCGCCGATCATGTTGCGCCGCTGGTAGGTCAGGTGCATCATGCGGATCCCCAGCTCGAAGAAGATGCGGATGTAGCGAAGCTCGTCTTCCACGGAGACCCAATGCTGCCGCAATGGAACGCCGTTGCCCGAGAAATAGAGACAATGCCTCTTCGCCTCCTTGGCGGCCACGATATCTTCGGGAGTGGCGGCCTTGGCGACGAAGTCGGGCATCATGTCGGTAACGTAAGTGAAATGGGCTAGCCGCTTGATCAGGCGCATGGGATCCTGACCCTCCTCGCCCGCATTCTGAAGAATGCAGGTCACCCCGGCGGCCTTCCAGGCTTGCTTGAATTCCTCCGCCTCGGCCGGGTCGGTGACGCAGCGGGTCATGCTCATGCATTCCCGCATGTCCTGGAGCTCGACCTTCGAGGCGCCGGCCTCGAGCGCCGCGGCCATTGCCTCCCCGTCCAGCGCGCAGCGGGGCGAAAACCCGTAACCGTCGAACACCAACGAATTGGCGTGCAACTCCAACCCGTGCTCCAGGTTCTTGCGGCCGGGTTTCAGCACATCCAGGGCCGCCTGGCGGGCATTCTGGATGACCTCGTTCTTCTCCCACGACACGTCAGGTCTCGGCGGCGCGGTGGCCGGCTCTTGGGCCAGCGCAGCGGTCGCCCCGGCAAGCGAAAGGCCCAGCGAAGCCTGGAGGAAGTCGCGCCGGTGTACCCGTTTTGCAGTCATGAAGAAACCCTCCGCTTAATGGACAGGCAAGCTGAAAAGAACAATACGCCGGTTGTCTCAAACCCGGGAGTTGCAACTCCAAACCCGGGGGTCCTAACTTCAAGCCCAGAGGTCCTAACTTCAAGCCCAGGGGTTGCAACCCCTGGGCTTGGCACGTGTTCGATCCTTGACACAAGACTCAACAAACCCCGCGTAGCATTGCGGAATTAAATCTCTTCGCATTGACCATGTCATTCTGCCGGCGACCGATCCGCCAGCGGACTTACTCCTGCCAATCGTCGGTACGGAACGGCGAGGCCGGCAGGCCGGCCTTGTTGTAGAGGTTCGCGATCGGGTTCATCGCCCAGGCGTAGCGAACGGCCACGGGGTCTTTCACCTGGGAGCTGGAGACTACCACCTTGTCGCCTTTGATCTTGGCGTCGGCCCAGACAAACTTGCGGTCGGCCCCGGCAACGGCAAATCCCTTGAGCCCTTCGCCGCCCTTGGCCACCAGGCCGCTGCCGACATGATCAAAGGTGATCGTGATCTTGTCGCCCTGCTTCTGCATCGATTTGTAGAGCGGGCCGCAGGCGACCATGTCCTTGCCGTAGGTGGTGGCCAGGGCCCACTGGGCCAGCCGCCGCCCAACGTCCTGCTTGTTCTTGGGATGGATGTCGGCGGCTTCACCGATGTCGATCGTAACGGCCATGCCGCTGCCCGGCAGCGAAAGCGACTTGAGCATCTCTTCCTGCACGATTACCCAGCCACTGGTCTCGACCGGCTGCTGCTGCAGCCCGCGGAAGTTGGGCAATTGCACCCAGAGAAACGGGAAGTCACCCTGGGCCCAGTCGTTCCGCCAGTTTGTGATCATCGCCTGGAGTTGCAGGCCGTAGAGCTTGGCCGAGCTGCCACCCGCGTTGCTCTCACCCTGATACCAAATGCCGCCGCGCAGGGCATAGGGGACCAGCGGGGCAATCATGCCGTTGTAGAGGCTGGCAGGGCGGTGGGGGTTGTTGACGGGGTCGTACGGTCCGCGGGGCCTTCGCGGCGGGCGCTTGCCGGCGGCCTTGGCCTTCGCCGCGCGGTCCTTCCACACGGCAAGCTGCTTCTCGTACTGCTGTTTGGCTTTCTCGGGATCGTATTCGGCAATCCGCTTTTTCCACGAATCGAGCATCGGTTTCAACTGCGGCAAGGCTTCCTGGGCCGGCAGGCTGGTCCACGCCTGGACCGGAGTGCCGCCCCACGATGAGTTGATCATGCCCACCGGCACGTCGAGCGCCTTGTGCAACTCGCGTCCGAAGAAATAAGCTGTAGCCGAAAACCGGCCGACCGTATCCGGGCTGCACACGTTCCATTGGCCGGTGCAGTCGGTCTGCGGCTCTTCGGCCGTCTTTCGACTGACGGTGAACATGCGAATCTTAGGGTGGTTGGCCGCCGCCTTCTCCGCCTCGAAGTTGGCCGAGCCGGCGACCGACATCGCCATGTTCGACTGCCCCGAGCCAATCCACACTTCGCCCACCAGAACATCGTCGATCTTCAACGCGTTGTTACCCTTCACGGAAAGCACGTGCGGCCCGCCGGCGGGCATGGCATCAAGCTTAACCTGCCACTTGCCGCAGCCGTCGGCCGTGGCCGTCTTGGTCTGCTCACCCAGGGTAACCGTGACCTTTTCGCCCGGCTCGGCCCAACCCCAGACCGGCAGAGCCATGTCGCGCTGCAAGACCATGTGATCGGCGAAGACGCCGGGCAGTTTCACGTCAGCCCGGACAGCCGACGCCGCACAGACCGCAAAAAGCAATCCCACAACAACCTTGAACAACAAACTCCTGCGCATGACTTCTTACTCCTTGCGACAATGAACCGGAAGAATTGTAGATGGTCGAGGTACGAGACCCACGCGGGCGAAGACACAAATCAACAGGGACGTGGGTCTCGTACCTCGACCCACCCTACGACTACAACCGAACTGCGAAAAAGCATGCACGGTCGGGTGCCGCTGGCGTCTCGCCAGTGCACGGGCAAGAGGCCCGTAGCACCCTGAAATCACCGTGCAACGATTGTTCAATCCCACTAGCGGGGAATTCCCGACCGACGCATCCTACACGAACCGCCCGGGGCATGCAACCGGCCGGAGCCCTCGACGACCAGCAGCAGCACCAGCACGCCCATGCTTCGGGTGAGCCACCCGAACAGGAAGCTGGCCTGGTAGAAATCGAGCGTCACGAAGCCGCTCCACAATGGAAACACCCAGTCGCGACATCCGTCGAACAACGCCCCGCCGGCGATGGTGCTGGCGGCGTAACAGAGGCCGGTGACAGCAAAAAACGTGGCGATGTAGGGCGTATTCGACTCGCCCGGCGAAAGCTTCAGCATCAGGTTGGGGAGGCAGACGTTCAGACCCGCGTACGCGATCCACACAATCCACGCGCCGGCAAACCACCAGGGCTGCTCGGGCGTGGCGAAGAAAAAGAACAGCGGCCCGGTAGCCACCAGCAGCAGGCTGGCCATCATCACCGGCCGGTTGCCCACCCGGTCGGCCATCCGGCCCAGCCAGGGACTGACGGACAACTGTCCCAGCCGCATCATGGTTCGCAGCGAGAGCATCACGAAGAGGCTGATTCCGAGCACGCGGACCGGGTAGATGTTTTGGGCCGACTGGGTCACGCCGTTAAAGAACGAGAACCAGCAGCCGAAGGCCACCAGCCGCAAGAATCGGCCGTCGGCAAACGGGGCCAGCATCGACCGCAGCGTGGCCCCGGTCCGCACGATCCGGCTTGCCGCAATCCGGGGCATCATCCCCAGCGGCACCAGGGCCCACATCATGAACCAGGCACCCAGCCCGGCCGGAATCGCGTAGCCGATCCACCAGAGCGGCTTTGGCTGCGTCTGCTTCCACCAGTAGGCGAACAGGCCGCCGGCCAACATCGCGGCGACCTGTCCGGTGACCATCCACCGCTCGCGGCGGCCCAAAAAACGTCCGCGAATCCTCAGCGGCACCAGGTCGGCCAGCCACGACCAAAGCGCGATCGTGCCCAGGTACTCCAGTAGATGGTACACACACCACAGCACGATCAGCGCGGCCAACGAAGCACCGGCCGAAGGGAGCCGACCCGGTGCAGACGCCAACGGCAGTCCGAACAACACCAGCGTGCTCAAAAGATACGCACCCAGGCAGAACCGCTTTCGGTCGGCCAGCCGCCCGATAAGCGCGGGAGCAGCCAGGCGCAGCAACCCGGCTATCCGCGGCGCTGCCAGGATCAGGCTGATGCCCAGGCCGATCCGCCCGGCGCCAAGCTCCAACGCCAGGTAGATCACCAGGGTGCTGCTGGCCAGGCCGTTGCCGATCGCCCAGATCGCACCGTTCCAATAGGCCAACCGTCGAGCCCGTCGGCGCGCGAAAACCGGGAGTTGCTTGTCGGCGTTGGCGATCATTACCTGATAGGGTAGAGCACCGGCGGCGTTAAGGCAACGGGCGTCGCGTCACCCGCCGCCGGATTGCCCGACGCGGCAGCAAGTGCTAGCATACAGGCTCCAGTTTTCGGCTTTTGGCCGGTTGCACTGCGTGAAAGACTGGGTTGCCCAATGGTTCTTCCGTGTTTGGGTGCAAGGGCGAGCCGCCGGGTTTATCTCGGCGTTGCCTCGGCGCGGGGACAAGCCCCGCGGCTCGCTGATGAGCGACCGCTACACCAACGCGAGTAGGAGATTAGGCCGATGCGAGCAACAGGAAGCAACCGATTGCGAGTTGCCTGGTCGTTGGTTCTGTTGTCCGGCTTCTGTGGCAGCCAGGCTTTGGCTCGTCCGGCAAAGCTGGCCACGCGAAACAAGGACGGCTCGCCGCAGGACGGCTACGTCCCGGTGCGGCTCGATGCGTATGCCAATCAGCGGCTCGCCGCCGAATTCCCCGCCACGCGGATCTCGGTCGACGGCGTGCCGTTCGATCTGGTCGAGAAGCCCGGGGTAAACCACGTCTTTCTCAAGGAAGTGGGCTGGGCCGACTGGCAAAAAGATCCCGGCTCCTACTACAGCGACTACGACCGAAAACCGATGGAAACCGATCCCAATCGGGTGATCCTCCACCTGCCTGTGGCCGACTACACGGCCGCCTACCTGCTCGCGGCAACCGAGGAGGGCGAGCAATACTCGCCGGTGGTCAGTTTACGAATGGGCGCGATGGGTGCCGGGCACGGCGGGCAAATCCGCTACCATGATTTCTCGGCCGAAGTCCCGCGAATCTGCGAAAAGCCCGGCCGGCTGGCAACCGTTCCGGCCAAGGCGGGAAACCTGTTTCTGGTGCGGCTACCGCTTGGCGAGGCCATCGCCCAGGATTTCAAGGGCCGCTGGAACCTCGACGTGGACGTCACCAAGTCGCTACGGCTGGCCATACGGCGTCCCGATCCGGCCCGATTTCAGATCCGGCCGCTCGGGCTTCCCTGCGGCGTGCGCCTGTTCGGCATCACGTTCCAGCTCGCGGCGGTTCAGATGGAAGTCGCAAGCACCGAACCCGGCTACGTGTTCAACGAGCCGCAGGTGCCGACGTTCCGCATCTCGCTTCGCCGGATGCCGGGCCGGGTGCGAAGCTGTTCGATCGAAGCGACCGCCACCCACTACGACGGCGACGCGGTCACGGCCGGATTGCCCGAGGTCACGCTGGCCCAAGACGGAGAGCCGACCACGGTCTCGCTGCCGATCGAGGTCGGCAAGCGGGGCTACTACGACCTGGAGATTCGCCTCAAGTTGAACAAGCGGCTCCTGTTGACGCGCACGACCAGTTTCGCGCTGTTGCCACCCGACGGCCGGAAACACCGCGACCGGTCGCCATTCGGCACGTGGGATTTCAGCGGTGCCCACTTCACGCCCACCGACCCCGATCTGCTGGGGCCGCTTTACGTGAAGGCGGGTCTCCGTTACGGCATGTTCGGTCAGCCCGACGAGGTCCGGAAGAAATATGGCATCGTCAAGGGGAACGAGGCCAAGCCCAAGGCCGAAGCCGTGGCGGAGATGGCCGCGAAGATCAAGGAGCAACCCGGCGCGGTCCCGCCTAAACGGCTGATGATCTTCCACGAGACGGCCATTTCCGGGCCGCACGTGACCCGCGTCCCCAGTCTTTTCACCGGCCGGGAGTACCGGTTCGACGAAGCGGAAGCGAAGAAATTCCAGGAGCTTTGGCAACAGGCCGAAGAGACCGCCAAGGCCATCCGCCGGCATTTCCCCGCCACGGAGATCTATTTCGGCAACGGCAACCCGCAACTCCTGGAGGAGTTTGTCCGCCGGGGCTTTCCCAAGGAGCTTTTGGGTTCGCGGGGCAACGAAGCGGCCAACTTCGCCCGCATGCCGGAAACCCAACCGCCCGACTGGATTTCCAACGGGGCCGGCCTCTGGATGGACCGGCAAATTCTCGATGCCCATGGATACCACGACACACCCGTGCGCCAGTGCTACGAGATGTGTTATCCGGGCACCAACCCGGGCAACCTCGGCCCGCGGACCCAGGCCAATTATTACATCCGCCACATGATGCATTCGCTGGCGTGGGAGATTCCGGTGATTAGGGCGATGCTGATTGCCGACGTGGGCAATTCGTACTACTTCAGCAACTGGGGCTCCTCGGGTTTTTGTCATAGCCGGCCACACGTCCATCCCAAACCTTCATACGTGGCGTGTGCCACGCTGACGCTGATTCTGGACGGGGCCCGGTTCAGTCGCGTCGTGCCTAATCCGTCGCCGGTGGTTTATGCGGTCGAGTTTCGCAGGCCGGACGGCAAGTACGTCACGTGCCTCTGGACGATTCGCGGCACCCGCCCGCTCGATGTCCACACGCCGGAGCCGCGCACGGCCGTGTTGACCGACATGATGGGCAACGAACACCGGCCGAACACCGAAGGCGACGCCGTGCACGTGGAAATCTCGGCCGAGCCCGTCTTCTTGACCACCAACAAGCCGATCGAGAAGATCGCTGCCGGCGCCGCGGTGATGCAAAGCCGGCCGGAAGGCAAGAAGTTTGTGATCTCCCGGTTGGACAAGCTGGCCGATTGGACCGTCGAGACCGGGCGGAACCGCGAGCTGGAGGTCTACAGTTTCATGTGCCCCCGGCGAAAAGGCGACTTCGAGTACACCGAAGTCGATGCCTTCGAGAACGAGCCGAAGGTCCTCGGCGTGCGGCCCAGACTGCCGGTCGAAGGCCCCGTCTACCTGCCCATGTATTCGGTACTCCGGCACAATCAGGGCGTCGAGATTCCCGGCCAGCCCACCGAAATCGGCCTGATGCTCAACGGCAACGGTGGCTGGGGACGGATTATCTTCGAGCTGGAAGACGCCGCCGGGCAGCGCTGGATCTCGATCGGCGCCGAACAGCAGGGCCAACCCGCCCGATGGATGGCCGACTGGATGAGCAAACAGGAATTCGCCAAACTCAAGACCGCCGGACTGAACGACTGGAATACCGACGACCCCTGGGGCCGAAGCTATGTCAACTTTGAAGGCTGGCGCTACCTGGAATTTCCCTTGCCGGGCAACTATCAGGGCGAAGGCTACCACTGGCCCTACAGCAGCCAATGGCGCCACGACGGCGACGGCGTGGTCAAGTATCCCCTGACCTTCCGAAAACTGATCGTCACCATCCCCGAAAAGGCACTCCACCTGAAAGACTATCGCGCGGTGCCCAGGCAGGAGATCTATCTCAAGGATCTCATGGTCACGTACGAGCCGCCGGAGAAGGCGTTCGTGGCGCCTTAAACAACCTTCCAACTACCATCCCCCCCAACACGAGGAACCCGCCATGCGAAAGTTGCCTTTTGGTGTCGCATTTCTGACCGTCCTGGTTGCCTCTGCCGCGCCGCTTACGGCCCGGCCCGACGACCTCCATTCGCTGAATCCCGAGCAAGTCTTCGACAAGCTGGACCTGACGCGGCCGGGGCTCGAAGCCGTTCGGGCGAAGCACGAAGCGGGTGACCGGCCCGGAGCCCTGCAAGCGCTCTTGTCCTACTACCGGGCGAAATACCCGGTGCCCAAGAAAGCCGAGAAGCCGGTCGGCAGTGTACACAAAGAGGCCGACCAGGTCGTGAACCATGTTTTTCAATGGGGTCCCTACGAAGCGGCCGACTACGGTCAAGACATCAACTGGGAGTGGGACCCGCGCGGCGATATCGAATGGGTGGCCGCCGTCTACCGGTTCTACTGGGCGAGGCCACTGACAAGAGCGTATCGGGCGACACGCCACGAAAAATACGCCAAGGCGTTCGTCGAGCTCACCTCCGACTGGATCGCCAAACACCCGCTGGAAAAACGCGGCAAAACCCATTACGTCTACAAACGCTGGCGCGGCTTCGCCTGGCTTGAAATCCAGACGGGCATCCGGATCAGGCTCATCAGCGAGGCCTTCCCAGTGATGATCCACGCCAAGGCATTCACGCCGGAGTTTTTGGGCGTCCTGCTGGCCAGCGTCTACGACCACCAACTCAAAACAGAGCGGTTCCCCCGCAAAAGCGCGCACAACAAGGCCCTCATGGAGCAGCACGGGTTTGCCGCCACGGCGTCGACCTTCGCCGAGTTCAAGGAGGCCCGGCACTGGGTCGAGTTGGCCCTGACCCGGTCCCGCGAGAACTTCCTCGCGCAGGTGACCACTGACGGCGTGCAGCGCGAGTGGTCGTTCGGCTATCACTTGTGTGTCCTGAGAGACGCCACGGGAGTGATGCGCGTGGCCGAGTCGATGGGCGTCGCCGTGCCCGACGACTACCGGAGCCGGCTCCGCAAAATGAACGACTATGTTTTCTCGATTGCCACGCCCGATCTGGGCGGTCCGATGTTCGGCGACGCCTCCCGCCCGCTGGTCGGCGACATGGCTCGATCCCGCTGGCCGCTCTACAAGCTGCTTCTCGAAGCTTCCGACCAATGGGACGATCCGAAGTATGCCGCCCGAGCCAGGCTCGACCGGAAGCTCCTCCCCAAGCCGACGAGCCACGCTTTTCCGGAGGCGGGTATCTACGCCATGCGAAACGACTGGGGACCCGACCAGATCTACTTCGCGCTCCACTGCAGCCCCCCGGCACTGAGCGGACACGACCAGGCCGATAACGGAACGTTCGAGCTCTACGCCTACGGGCGATGGCTGATGCCCGACACGGGTTTTTTCACCTACGGGCACGATCCGCAGGGCCGGGCCTGGCATCGGCAAACCCGCGTGCACCAAACCCTGACCCTCGACGGCAAGACCACCCGCATCGCCGGCCGCCAGCTCCTCTGGCAAACCTCGCCCGAGCTCGACGTGCTGGCCGTCGAGAACGCATCATACAAGGGCCTGGTACACCGGCGGACCGTCTGGTTTGTGGACAAACCGCAGGGGTTCTTCGTGCTGTTGGACGAGGCGATCGGCGACGCCCAGGGCACGCTCGAACTGCATTTTCAGTTTGCCCCGGGCGAGGTGAATATCGACCCCGAGCGGCACCGGGCCACCACCGCGTTTGATGACGCCAACGTCCTCGTTTGGACTGACCCGAAAGGACCCGTCACCATGCACGAGGAAGAAGGCTGGTTCGGCTGGAGCTACGGCCACCGCAAACCTCGCAAGGCGTTCTGCTACCGACACGCGGCATCGGCCCCGGCGACCTTTCTGACTGTCATTTGCCCGTATCGGGGAACCGAGTGTCCGGAAGTCTTGGCCACGTTGGCCGAAGAGACAAAGGTCGGGGCCAACCGGGTCGAACTTCAGGCCACAGCCTTCGGTAAAACGTGGCGGCTGGGTCGCGACCTGGCGACCGGCAAGGCATGGTGCAACGCCGGGAGAGAATAGCCTTTCTCGGAAAACTGTTGAACGAACGATGACTGGGTGCCATGGGCGGCTTGTCCGCCCTTGCCGGGTAGGCTCTTGCGGTGGCAGACAAGCTGCCACCGGCACCCGTCTCGGGTTTTCCGAAAAAGCCTAACCCCAGGTCGCTCAGCAGACACCCCGCGTCTTCCCGACCGCTTTGCGAGATGCTGCGGTGGGCGCGGTCTTTTCGAGCTGGTCGACCGCCCGGCGAATATCCTCCAAAAGCATGTCGGCCATATCGCGGCTGAAGGCTTCGCGAACCACCACGCGCAAAACGGCGATGTGCTCCGCGTTGGGAGCCATCGTGTAGGCCGGCACGATCCAACCCCGCTCGCGCAGCGCGTGCGAAAGATCGAACACCGTGAAGCTGTCGGAATCGGCCAGCGCAAACGTCACCACCGGCAGGTCTCCAAGCTGGCTGAGCATCCGGAATTTGCCGCTCGACTCAAGTTGCTCGGTGAGGTATCGGGCGTTGGCTTGAAGACCACGAATGATCCGCCTGTAGCCGTCACGACCCAGGCGTAGGAAGTTGAAGTATTGGGCGATGATCTGGTTGGCGCCACGGGAGAAGTTGAGATTGAAGGTAGGCTGGTCGCCGCCGAGGTAGTTGACATGGAAGATCAGCTCGTGGGGCAGTTCCTCCTCGCTCCGCCAGCCCGCCCAGCCCACGCCGGGATGCACCAAGCCGTACTTGTGCCCCGAGACGTTGATTGAGCGGACGAGCGGTAATTGGAAGT
>Ga0180432_10005595_pt1 | contig 16644 bp, 24 predicted proteins | sample SS_ome_10_FD_132414 | JGI IMG/M metagenome (GOLD analysis project Ga0180432, IMG submission 132414) | Hypersaline lake sediment archaeal communities from the Salton Sea, California, USA - SS_1_MS_2 metaG | ecosystem: Environmental > Aquatic > Non-marine Saline and Alkaline > Hypersaline >... | reverse complement strand
GTCTGCTAATTGTTTTAGTGCATCAAATATAGACAAATGATTAAAAGATATATGCTCTATAACTGTCTCTGTTACATCTACATTAGTAGTAGTAATATCACTTATAACGTCCATAATGTCAGTCACTATTTCGCTAGTCTCTGTGTTATTAAATACCTCAGGCTCTATTTTAATATCTTGTAATCTAGCTGTTAAGTCTCTACCAGTAAGTACAATAATTTCTTTAGTACTACCTTGACCTTCAAATTTAATATCTTCTACTAAACCGTTAAATACGGTTGTATTAGGTGTAGTATCATCTATGTCAGCTTTAATAACTACACTATCATTAATATTAAAATCGTCTTTATGATAACCAGCAGTATTTTCAAAAGTAGCAGTAAAAGAACTACTAGAATTATTAGTACTAGTACTCTTATTAACTTCTACACTTACAGAGTCTGTGTAAGCTGTTCCTCCTATCTCTATAGTCATATATACTACCATTTATCTTATTTGTTCTGATAACACGTTTTGTAATGAATTAGCAATTTCTGTAGGGTCTGTTCCATATACATTTTCTATTATAACACTAATAGGGTTTCTTTGTGTGTTATTGCTAGTAACAGGAGATGCAGAAGCTCTATTATCTTCAATAAATAGACTTTTAAAATTTTTACTAGAGAATGATTGTTTTGCTTTTTGTAATCCACTTTTTCCTTTATCAACTATTTCAGTAGCTGCTAATGTCCAGAAAGCAATTTCTTTAGTTTTTCTTGCTTGTATTCCTAACTCTTTAGTTTGTGTTTGTAAAATATCTGTTTTTTTACTATAAAAATCTGTTATTTCTTTTTCAGATGCTAATATTTTTTGGCTTTCTGTTAATGTATTTATATTACCTTGTACAATGTCTTCTATTTGTTTTAAAGTTTTTTCATTATTTAACAATGTTTCTGCTTGAGCCTGACCTTCTAACTCTATTAGTTTAGCTTTATTATCTACATCTACTTTTCTTTGTAATTGTATAACTTCTAATTCTTCTCTTTGTTTTTCAAGTAATTCTGTTAATCTTTCTTCTTCACTTGTACTAGTAGACCTTACTATACTTACTGCATCTTGTAAACTTAAACCTTGTTTTTGTAATTCGTTTATTTTTTTAGTGTTTTCAGTTTCGTCAGATTTTTCTCTTTGTTGTAACTTTAATAGTTTAAGTCTAGTTTCATCAATTTGATTCATCTTTTTTTGTTCTTTCGCACTAAATGCGGCTTTACCTGCTACTGTTAATTTGCTTAATTCTTTTAAAGATTTTTCCACACCACTTATAGAATCTCTTGCACCTTGCATTCTCTTTTCTAATAATAAAGCAGCTTGTCCGTAAGCATCAAACGCTTCTTGTGCTGCAGGTGTAAGTTCTTGACTATTATCTATTTCTATAGCAACACCTCTAATAGATAATGCTAATCTGTCAAGAATGTTTAAAGTTTCTGTACCTGTATTTTGTGCTAAATCACTAAGTGAAGCTTTAAATTGTTCAATTTTTGTCAATGTATCGTCAGTTGCTGACTCCATAGCTTTCATTAAACTACCACTTTCACTTATAATACCATTTGTTATAGCTTGTTTTTTTTCAAACTCTGTCAACTCACCAACTGTTTTACCTACTGTCTTAGCATAATTTTCATAAGACTTATCTAAATCAAGTATAATACCTAAGTTATCTAATATTAATTTACTCTGTCTACCAATACCTATAGATATATCTTCAAAAGCTTGTGTTGCACTTATACCCATTATCTTAGCTCTTGCAGTCGCAACTTCCATAAGTTCAGGTAATTGATTTTGTGAGATTCCTAATGCTAGAGCTTTATTAGCTGTCTGTACTAAATTTAAACTGGAAATCATACCATCACTAGCTTTTTTTAAATCTTTTATTAAAGAGTCAGCCGTTTGTCCTGTTTGTAGTTCTAAACTTTTAAAACCTCTTTCAAATAGTAAAGCTTGTTTAACACCATCTTTAACAAAATCTGTAAGAGCAATTGTAGCAGAAGTCATTAGATTAGCAAACCCGAATCCTAACGCAGTTTCAGCTATTCTTTTAAAATCAAAAAAACTCTTTTTAGATTTATTTTTAAAGTCTTTAATCTCTTTAGTACCTTTTCGCATTGAAGATTTAAGTTGATTAACATCAGCTTCAATTCTTATTAAAATTTTATTAACGTCTACCATGTTTCCGTTTATTTATCCTCTCCTGTCTAACATTTTTCCTTTCTCTATTATTATATGTTTTTATTAACATGTTAATATCTTTGAAACTCATGTTGTCTACTTGATTAGGAGACCAGCCACAATTTTCAGCACACCATAGTTTAATGCTCCATTCATGACTCTTTTTTAATGGGAGATTTGTCCTCACCTACTGAATTAACTTTAGTAAATGCATCAACTATTTTAATTGAATCTTCTTTACCTATTTCTTCCATAAATTTAAAATCTTCTTCACTCATAGCTTCTTTATATAAATCTCTTGTTGTAATCTTTTCTAAAGCTTCTAATCTCATTTGAGCTGCAAAACTTGTTTCTTTAATTACAATTTCTCTATCTCCTATTTTAACTATTTCTGTTTTTAATACCATTTTACACCGCCATCATTATTCCTATAACTCCTAATAGCATAAATAACATAAATAATATAAACCATATTATTAAACCTACTAAAAAGAATCCTAAACCTAACTTTATACCAGTTACAATAGGTTTATTTATGATTACTTCTTGTATTTCTATTATATTATCTTCTTCCATTTTACCACGGGTTATATAACTCTATTGTATCATTAATAACAATGTCTACTATTTGAGGTTCTATAGTCAATGTTTGTTCATTAGTCCCTTCAACACCATGCGGTGAGTCCATATCAACCATGCTACATCCACTCATTGTAAGTATCATATCCCTACTACCAGTACTAGCGTCTATTGTTAGTTTAGCGTTAAATGTACTACCTCCTAAAAAGTATTGTTCATAGAAAGCTTTAGTTTGTGAACTATTACCTTCAACTGTTGCAGTCATACTATACTCTCTATTATCCATTGTAGGGCTAGATATCTCTTTACTTCCGTTAAGTAAATGTTTAGCGTCAGGATTATTAGCAATACTCCAATCAAATGATATTAAGTTTTGTACTGCTGTTGCTCCAATCTCTACACTACAATCATCCCATAAGAAAGGTCTAGTAGTTGTAGGTGTTAAAGCTGTAGCCGCTCCGCTTGAATATACAACACTGTTAGCTATATAATCTACATTGCACACTACTTTTTCTCCTTGTGAAGCTGAGATAGTTAAAGTATCTACATTAGCACCGTTAACAGTTCTGATATAATTCTCACCAGCAACTGAAGTCTTTTGGGCTACTTCTAAACCAAAACTCATAAAAGGACATCTTGTACCGCTAGTAAAAGCGTTACCTTCACCATTATCAGATTCACTTATTGTATGAGTGTAAGGACTAGGACTACCTGAGTCAACATTACTACCTAAAGCAAACATTAAAAACTTCCAGTCTTGAGGATTATAGTTTAAATTACCTGTAAACCCGTGAGGTCCGTCTAAGAATGTGCTAACATTCCTGCTATCTGTTCCTTGATATCTTTGCCTAATCCTGTTTAGTTCTTCATCAATAGGTGCTTCTTGTACTTGTCCTATCCAATGTTGAGTACCACTAGCATTAGCGTAAAGTCCTGATTCGTAAAAGAATCCTGTTTGGTTTTGATCTCCTTTATAAATTCCCATTTTTAACTATCTATTACTATTTTATATTCGTATTCCATTACACGACTTTTAATACCTTCTTCACCGTCCTCATCTATTGGTACAGCGCTAAGCAAATTAAAATCATGTAATTCGAAATCTGTAGAACTACCAGTTCCAAATTGGTTAGTCCTAAACTGTTCAAACACTTCCTGTGTTAATTCATCTCTTTCTTTTTCATTTCGTGCCCATACTCTTACTTCTATAACAACACTTTGCCATACTCCTTCACTTTGCATACCTAATCTGTTAACAATGTTCATTCCAACATTCTTAACAGTTATTATAGGATATTGTACAGTTCTACTAGGATAAGCTGTCATTACAAACTTCTCTCTAGAATTTCTTTTAGAAGAAATTGGGTCAGTTATATTAGTACGTAAATCATTTCGTATGAATAAGACTATGTCACTTAAAAAGGTTGAGCTACTGAATGCCATTTGTATCGCTTTACTATTGTTTTATTCTCGCTTGAATACCACAATTAATAATATATAGAAGTTAATGTTTTTAAATGTTGTTATTTAATAGCTAAATTAACAGCTTGTTTAAATTTGTTAACAACTTTCTTTTCATTCCTATCTTTAGTATTACCAAAATGCCTTCTAGGATTTTTCATTTTAGTAGTACCGTATTCCATGAACTTAGCAACATCTTCAGTAGTTGTGTCAGAATTCTTATACTTTTCTCTCTTAGGGAATATAACAGCACTTTCTTTACCTTCTAACTTTATATCTATAGAGTTACCTAAAGTCCCTGTGTCAACGCTCTTAGGCTCTGCACGGTTACCTATAATACTTTCTTGTACTTCGTTTTGGATAAAGTTAGCAGTTCTAACAAGTTCTATGTTTTTTGAAGTAATAATACGTTTTTGATTTTTCTGTAAACGTTGTAATACTTCATTAATACCTTGTATCTCTACATTAACTGAACCCTTTCCTCTACTCTTACTAACTTTAACCATTTATTCCTGCGGTAGGCTTCCTGTCGTTAAATAACTTAGATAAACTTTCTTATAAGCTACTTCACCGTTTGCTAACTGCCATGCAGTAACTCCTCCAGCGTTAGTAGTGTATTCTCTAGTAATAGGACTACCTAAACCTACTTTAAAAGTACCGCTAGTGTCTACATCACCTAAAACGTACATCTTTACATCATCTTGAAGTAATTTACCTTGTTCTAATAATACTGCGTCATAACTTCCTCTAGGATTATTTATGTTTAAAGGTTGTACTAGTCCTGAAGTCCATAAATCTGAGCCGCTTTGTGTTAATGTAACATCATTGTCGTAGTTAGCGTCAGCACCTGACTCAGTAAAGTATCTTAAACGAATCCTTGTTCCGTTAGATATCATTGCAGATATATCTGATTTAATCCCTGATGCTGTTATGTCTACCATGTTTATTCCTCATTAATTTCTTCTAAAACTTCTTCTTTAATAGGTTCAGTTGTTTCTCTTTCAATTTTTTCAATTGTTTCATTTAAATAAATATAATTACCTGTCTCTACTAATTCTTTAGCTTTAATATCATTAACTTCTATAATGTCTTTAGCTTGATGTTGTCCTATATATTGTATCTTAACCATTTGCCTTGAATGTTGTTATCCTCTTACCTATGCTTTTAAGTTCTTGCATTGCTAAGTTTGTTGAGTTCTTATATATTGTATCTAAATTACTAGAACTACCTTTACTAACTTTAAAATCACCTAAAGTAACATCAGACGCGTCAGTACCTAGACTCATCATAGTACTTGCTGTATTAGCCATGGTGAATTGTAGTATAGCTTCTTGATATTTTATTGGTATACTATTACTTCCTATAGTTGCTCCAGTAAAAGTTTGCACTCTTTCCCTTTGTCTGTCAGCCATCTGTAGTAATCTAGTACCACTAATACTAGGTGGGACATTTTCTATTAAGTCTAAGACTGTTTCAGCAACTGAATACAATGTCCAATCTCCCATTATCTATACCTCACGCTTACATCTAAACTAGCAGTTGTACCACTTAAAGCACTTCCAATATTTAACACTAATGTATCTGCAATATTAAAATTAGTTTGATGTGCACCAGCTATACTACCTGTTGTACTTTCTCCAAACTTTCTAGGTGAAGCTGTAGATATACTAGCACCACTTGGAGCATTTCTTCTCCAAAACTCTTCTCCTGTCTCACCGTTAGTTAAAAATACGCTACCTGATATACCAGTGTCCCAAAATACGTCTAAAATTTCTCCGTTTAAACCTTTATCACTTACTACACTACCTGTTGTAGTACTAGAAAAAGTTTGTGTCGGGAATTTGAATGTTTTTATGCGATTATCTCTTACCATTTATCTTTATCGTCTTTCGACATGCACTTCGGCATAAAATGATTTATAAAAATTTAAAATTATAAATCGAAGGCTGCCCAGTTGTGAACTAGCCCTGAAGTTCCTAAAAATTGAAAACTTCCAGCATTAACACCAGTAACCATACCAGGCTGTGTTGCTGCTGCTCCACTTGTTGCTAATGTTAATTGAACTTTTGGAACGTTAGCAAAAGTAGTTCCAAAAGTTACATTTACTGCTACATTAGTTGCTGCAGCAGAACCTGCTTGAATTGCTAGACCTCCAGCAATTTGATCAGGCTTATTTAGTCCATCATTTAAAGGATTAGTCATTCTTAATACCTCTAACTAGATGTTATCTTACACATGGCAGATGTTCTTAAAGCTTTAACTTTAATCCTTTGAGATACTGTAGCACCACTCATATCGTAGCTAGGTAAATCAAAGTTCTCTACACTAATAGGTCTTTTCTCTGCAATACCATAAGCTTCATTTTTATCAGTCACGTATGCTGTTGTAGCTGTCATACCAGCATTAGTAGACACTCTCATAACATTAAGTCCATAGATAGTTCCTTGGAAACCTTTTTGAATCATATCAGTGTTACCTACTTTATCAGCTTCAACAAATGTATCAATATTTCTAAGGTCGTTTAATACTTCATTACCAATAAATAAACTTGTAGGTGTGTAATCACTATCTTCAAGATATTGCATAGCTCTTGTAATATCAGCAATTGTAACTGCTGTACCACCAGCTTGTGTGTTAGCTGCACTGTCTAGAGCATCACTTATAACTAAAGAGTTCTCATTCTCAGCCATTCTTTTACCAGCTGTTCTAATATTCCTTTGCAATAAGTTCCATTGTGAATCTTCAAGCATTTCTTTAGTAATCCTAATAGCTACACCATATTTAACTGGTTTAAAGTTAATATTAGTATATTCTTGATTATCTAAAGGAAATTCTGCACCTTCAGCAACTGCTCTAACATCCATTGTGTTAGGTGTTTCTAAGTTAACGTCTACACTTGAACCTGGTATTTGTGCAGGTCCCATAAATTCAGCTGCTTCACTTCTAGGAATTAAAACTTTGTCTACTTCTTCAATCATAGTAGCCATAATCTTTCTAGGAATTAAAAGCTGTCCTTCTGTACCAATACTTGTATCTAAAAACGATTTAATATAGTCTGTCATTTTTTAGCTCCTCCCTACATCTACAATAGTAAATCCTTCACTACCAGCTGATGTATAAGCTCTTCCTACTGTTCTTTGATGTGCCAAATTACCTGCTACACTTCCTGAATTAGCTACCGCGTTAGCTCCTGCTGTTGATACTGGGTATGACGCTGTAACTGTACCGTCAGCTAATAAAATCATAGCTCCTCTAGTTGCTACTCCTACTGCTGCTCCACTTGCTACTGTTTGTAATGCTACACCCATAAACTGTGCTCCACTTGCTTGTGCTGCTACTGTAATGTCAGTTGACGCAAAACTGTTCAAACCTGAACTAACTACTGCTGCTGCTCCACTTGCAAATACTAACTCTCCTCCTGAAATTGCTTCTCTAGCATAAGCTGTTACAATTCTAGGGTTTCCTCCATCCACTACTGAAACATATCCAACTGGATTTCCTGCTGTTGCTGTCATTTTATCTACTTAACCTCGCATATTTATCACTGTACTCTTTCATGTACATTGTATAACCTTTACCTTCTCTCTCAAAAGCAATATTATCTTCTACAGATTCTTCAACTTTATCTTCTGCAGTGTCTCCTACTTCTCCTTTAGTCTCATCTACAGTCTCTTCAACAACTTCTTCTTTAGGTTGTTCTTCTTCAACTGTTGATTCAACTTTAGTTTCTGCTAACTTAGCTTCTACTCTTTTTGCAACTTCAGCCTCAAATTTAGCTTCCATCTCAATTTTATCAAGTTTAGCTTTTAACTCAGCATTTTCTTTTTGTATTTTTTCTAAATCTTCCATTTTAGATTCCTCTAAATGTTTTTCTTGTAATTTCTCGCTTGAAATTTCTTCAACGATTTCCTTTGGTTCGTTTGATTGTTTTAAATTAAAGCTTTGCATTATCGCTGTAGCTAAACCCGCACCTGGGTCAGCTGGTACAGCTACTAAACTTAGTTCGACAAAATCAATTCCTTTAGCTATTACATGAGTCATGTTTCCATCATCATCTAAAGCTTCTTCAAGGTCACCAACCATAGCACCAACGCTAACACTTTGAATAAGTCCCTGAGAAATCTTCTCTTGAATACTCTTATCAACAATCTTAGCTTCAAACTCTACATTCTCATTAATATCATTAAAATTAACGTTATCAGTCGTTCTTCCAACGATACTATCTATAGTGTTTGTATGGTCCTTTAATATAGGTTTATTACGTAAACTCATAGCACTTTTGCTTAACTCTTCAGAAATAAACTCTACACCGTTACGTGTAACTGTAGAATTAATTGCAATACCTTTAATAAGAAAGTCTTTCTTATTATCACTAACTGCTTGAGTAATAGGAACACTAAAATTTAACTGTTGCCAATTCTGATTAGATTTCTTTTTCTTATCCATATTAGGGTCCTCGTTTTTTAAAAAACTTATACAGCGAGAAACAAATGTTTCTCACCATAATAGAATTATAGAAAATATAGTTTATAAAACTTTCTTTTAAAATATATAGTTGTATATACTTAAGTATATATATATTAATTATCTACTAAAACTATATCAAATGTAGCATTTAAAATCCCACCATCTTTACTACTTATGGCTTTTACTGTAATATCAGTTTTTGCTGGTATAGGTAAAGGGATATGATATCTATGTTGAAAAACACTTGTACCGTCACTAATAGCACCAAATGTATGTTTTAACTGAAATACTCCGCCATAAGATCTCATATAAACATGTCCATCAATACTATAATCTCTTACTAATCCTACAATACTAGCACTCCCAGCTAACAAATAACCTATTTTACCTGCAGGGATTGTATATAAAGCCATTAAAGTTTGATTATTCCCGTTTTGTATTTGGGCGTAACTCACAGTTTTACCGCTATCACTTGCATGTACAATATTACTAGAACCTATATCTGTTGAACCTAAATTTTTCATTCTAAATACTCTCCATAAAGCAGTATCTAAAGCAACTACTGTAGTTCCTGTTAATGTTTTAGTTTGCACTACTAATTCACCATCAATATCCAATCCTTGTACTTCAATTTCTACAGTATCTGCTCCAGTAGAATAAAGATGAGTTATTGGTGCTGTTCCGTTTGCAGGCCAAGTGTAAGTTCCTCCTCCGTCCCAAATATCTTCATATGCTCCTGTTCCTATATCTTCATTTTGTCCGAACTTACTCACAAATGTTGTACCAGTAACATCTCCTTTCGCTATAGCAAGTCCGCTAGAATTATCAGATATTGTTAAATTACCATCTTGTGTTACATTAACATTTTGTACATCCCCATTTGGGTCAAGTCCATTAAGTGAAGCGTTAACTTCTTGAGACTTCTGTACAGTTATATTACTTAAACAAACCTCTGATGCAGTATTAAATTCTAATATAATACCGTTGAATGCTTTTGGTCCAAGCTCAGCTAAAAAACTATTCGGATCAGATGGTGTAAACGTTTTAGTAAATCTAACAGCTTCTCCACTACCTAAAAGTTTTACAGTTATTGATGATCCAAAACCTTTCGCTAAATTATCACAACCAAAACCAATAGAATGAGCATAAATTGTTCTATTAAACCATAATTTAATTGTTTTAGGATTATCTGATGTGGTATTGGTATTAATAGTTTTAAGACTATCAAAATAATCTGTAACACTACCACTAAAATCACCATTATCACAATTTGGTACATCTAAATCTTTTACATATATACTATCACCATCACAAGGTAAAGGATTTTGTACACTTACATCATCAGAACCATTAGCTTGCATTTTAACTTTACCAGCATTATCATCGTCAATCTTCCAAGCGTTATTACTCTCTCCTGTACCATCCCTAATATGTTCTGCCATTAGTCTAACCTCACATTAAAACTTACTTCTGTTTCCATAGCTCCCTCAATAGTAAACTGTAATCTATTGTTAAGCTTATACTTCTGAGGTGCATAGTTGAACTGTTCACCGTCTTTATTAACTGGACTTATTCTTATAGGTAAATATTGTGTACCTACTAAACTTATCACATCGTATAAAACTATGTCAGGATATTCTACTAAGTTTATTAACACTCTAACAGGTTTATTAGTTTGGATTATGATAGAATCAAATTCTCCTAATAAGTTATCAGTGATATGTGTAGCTGAGTTACTTTGTAACGTATTTAAACTAAAAAACAATTCTTCGTTATTTTGTTCTTCGTCTTCTTCAACTGTAGTTACTACAGTTAGTTTTTCTTTAACATTATCCATCTTTTTTCACCTCAATATATTGTAAATGCTTTCTTGACCTATATAAAGTTTTTATATTACCTCTAGATGTCAAGTCATGACTTACTTGTCCTTCAGCTCCTGCTCTAGTACCTTGCAACTTATTCTCTGCACCTCTACTAAAGTTAGTATCACCACCGCTACCGCCAAAGTCGTCATAAGTTCCTAACACTAAAACGTCATCGTTCTTTAACACTTCACTAGCTTCTGACTGACTACAGTCGCAAACATAATCACCTATATGAGCCATTACACTTGTTATCTTGTTACATCTAGGACATATTATTCTTGGCATCTTGCTTCCTCCAACTCTTTCTTAAACTTTCTATCTTTAGCTTTTTGCATTAACATAGCACAATCACCACAAACTGGTACAGTACCCCAAAATAATAAAGCGTATTTCCCACAATCACACATTATCCTATTATGTATTTGTTTATCCATTGTCACTCCTCCACAGGGATAATGCTGGACCTACAATTAATATGAGCAGGTGGTAAAGGTCCTTTACCTACTGTAAAGATTTTACCATGTAATCTTTGACATATATCACTAGTCCTAGGTCCTAACGTTGACACCCATTGATACTTTTCAACACCGCCAGCTTGAAAATGGTTTTGTGCTCCTATAGCTGATAGTTTAGTAGTTTCTGTTCTAGCTACTAATAAAGTTCTATTACTTGCTTTAGCTAATATCTTACCATCACTATTAACCAAATCTTTAATCTTAACCTTATCTACTAAGTCTTGTTGAATGTCTACTATCCTTTTCCCTTCTTTAAATCCATCTTTAAGAACTGATTTAAGACTTTTTATTTGTGCCTTACTAAACTTACCTTGATTAATCTCTTTCCTACTCTTAGCAGCTAATAATGTAAACTCTTCTTTATCAACAGCTTGTAATATACTTGCTAAGTATAACGTAAAGTCAAAGTCTAACCATTCTCTTAATGTAGCTTCAGGCTTGAAAGGGTCAGTATCTAACTCTTGTGCTTGTTGTTCATATATAGTTCTTTTAGACTTATCTATCTCATCCATATCTAACTCCATATTAAGCTTTTGTTGTTTAGGCTGATTGTTTTGCCCTGGTACTCTAGGCTGTTCAGTCTCATCAACTTCTGCTTTTTCTATGTCTTCAGGCTTAACTTCCTTAACATCTAAATTCATTAAATCAGCTAACTCCATTTGTAACTGTGCAGATAATTCAGGAGATAAACCTATAATCTTTAACAATTCAGTTATTTGTTTAATCCTTTCATTCTTTTCAGTATTACTAGGTTGTCCCCATTCGAATTCTACGTGTTCTTGGATACCGTTAGATAACAATACTCTCTTAAAGATTTGTTGTTCAATAACTTTCTCAGTCTCTGACTGTATAGATTGTATTCTTCTTTCAAACGCGTCCATCTGAACAGGTGCAACTGCTTGGTTAACGTCTTCACCTATTAATATTTTAGGTATCTGCACTCCAGCGAATATCATGTCTAAGTTATGTTGTATAGGGAAATCAAACTTCTCTCCTAACTTACCAAAGTCTATAGCTTTAATTTCTACGTTGTAAGGTGTAGCCCATTCATGTTTATTGTTAAGCCATTCAAGTTTAGAACCAAAGTTTGTAACATCATCATCAGTAGGTGGCATTTCGGCGTCTCCTAGTTTAGCGTGTATAGGAGCGTTAGCTTTTCTTTTCATAAGAATGTCCATATTAACTTCTAAACCCATTAAACTGTTAATATTATTCAAAGCTGGATAAACTATTCCCATACCATAAGCATCGTCACCTAATTGGTTAAAACTAATTTGTGCTACTTGGAAAGGTTCAAAGGTTATAACTTTTTCTTTACTAAAATTATCGAAAGCTCCTTTAAATTGACTGTATTTAGTTACTTTACCTTTTTTATCTCTAATAACATACATATACTTAGCATCAAGTATCTTCATACCCTTAACTGTTTCAGTCTTTTTACCACCTAACTCTAAAAACCCTGATTGTTTAACCAACGCCTCTTTAATCCATGCTCTAAGTAACGTATCAAAACTAACGTCTTGCATAAACTGATTAATAATAGCTTCTGACCTTTTAGTATCTCCTTTAACAAAAAAACCTGGTCCTACTATAAAATCTACATACTTGTCAACTATACCTGTAACTAATCCGTACTTTTTGTAAATACCTTCAGTTATTTTAGGGTCGAAAGGATGTTCTTCACCTAACACTGTAGGAAATTTAATCTCATCCTTTTCAACTTCTCCTTTAAATTGTTGTTTTAATATAACATCTTCTGGTACAGCTATGGTAACTTTGTTCATAGGTTTAACTTGTTTACTCTGCTTACCAGTCTTAAAATTAAGCTCCATATAAATTTTATAGTGTTATTTATATATAAATGTTTCCTAAGCTATTGTGAAATTAGCTCTCTTTTTAGGTTTAAAATGTAACGCAGCTAATGCTAGGGCGTCACAGTTATGAACTAATATATTGTTTGCAAAATATTCATTTTCTCCTTCTACTGTTATATTGTAAACGTTTCTCTTCATTATTTCTCCACCAGTTTCTTTGTTGACATTTATTTGAACAGAATTTAGTTTTTGTTTTCCTTGTACTTTCGTACTCTTTATCACATTCTTCACATGTATGCTTATATTTCGTAGCATTACACAAACTTTTCTTATAATGTTGTTTATGCCATTCACTCCCTTCCTCTGATTTATGCCATTCTTTCGCTTTCGGTTGTGCATATTTTCGTAAGTTCTTTCTAGCATCTTTCTTTCTTTCTTCGTTGGAACTATGTTTAGATTGATGTTCTCCTTTAGACATAATTTGAAGATTTTCAATATTGTTATTAAGTGAATTTCCGTCTTTGTGATGAATAACATATCCTTTAGGTATTTCTCCGTTTGCTTCTTGCCATATATCTCTATGCAATGCTTTAGGGGATTCTTTCCAACCTGAATGTCTCCAATAATATACTCGTAAATGTCTTCTTTTACTGTTTGGGTATCTATTATATTTCTTTCCATTATACTCAATTGTTTCTCGTTCCATACGTATAATAAATCTAATACGCTTACATTCATAAACTTTTTTATACCTTTTTTTGTTATAAATGGATGGTCTGGTGTGCCTGTAATACCAAACCTTGTTATAACTTCTGATTTTCTACTTCCTGTTGCTACTATTTTCCTGTAACCTTTTCTTGTCATAACTTTATCGCCTATTTTTAATTCTTCTATATTAATTTGTCCTTTATCTGTTAAAACTCTAGTACCTGCGATAAAACATAAATCGTCATGACCTCTCTCACTATGATGTATTTTTAATTGTCCTGTCCCTGTGGCTTCATATCTTAGGTCCATCAGTTGCATGATAAGTTTCTTATGGTTAGGTATTATAAGTCTACCGCTCTCCATTAATATCTTAAGATTACTATACATATCTTGTTTAGATTGTAAAGTAAATCTAATACCTTCAACTACTGACGGTAAATGTTCTTTTAAAAAATCTACAGGACCTTCACCTATACCAGTGTTATCACAATATATCTTTCTAAACTTGTAATCTATATTCAATATCTTAATAGTACCTACTGTTTGAGTTTGCTTAGTTTGTTTAGCTGTTAAGATGTTTTGTATTTTAATCTTACTTTCGTGTGTATACTCGTTTTGTTCTAAGATAATAATAGAAGCTTCATCCTCACCCATACCAGCAAAGTCTACACCAGCTACAAACATTCCTTTAGGATGTATAGGTTGGTTAAGTTCGTACTCTTGAACACATGATTTAATAAGTTCTGAATTAAAGAAACAGTCAGTCTCATCAATAAACTGTGCCATGTACTCCATAGTAAACTCTATAGTTGTTAGATTAGCTTTCTGTTCTTCAATAAAATCTTTAGTAATCCTAGGACAATGAGTATAATCATACTGATGTACTTTGTACTTGTCACTTAAACTAGCTTCATAAAAGTGGTTCTTAAAGAAAGGTGTACCTATCTGTATAATATCTCCGTTAGTAGCTGCAATCATTGGCATTATTACTTGGTTAACTATATCACTTTTAATATAAGAACTTTCTTCCATAATGATAAGGTCAGCTGTTTGACCTCTTATGTTATGCCCAAAGTCCCCAGTAGGCATCGCTCTAATATAACTATCGTTAGTAAATGTAATTTCTCTTTGTGTAGAATTCTTAATAAACTGTTTAATCAAACCACTATTCTCTGCAAAACCTCTAAGCCTTGCAAACAACTCACCAGCCTGTCTATCTGTAGGCGCTATGATTAATATCTTAAGCTTATCTATCTGTGTTGCTTTGTATATAGCAAACAAACTCATCATAGTAGTTTTACCTGTCTGTCTAGAGAATATGCCCACTACCCTTTTATTATTCCAGCAATCGTTAACGAAATTAACTTGGTACGGGTCTAAAGTCATGTCACTTACAGTTTCTATAAATGCTCGTAAATGCCCCTCTCTCGTTATCTTCTTATTCATTTTGAATCGGAACAAATCTAAGGCTCCGTTAAAGAACTTACGACGGACAAAATTGAAAACCAGCCGATTTTAATCCTTAGATTTACTTGTTTTATTCTTCACTGTATTTAGTAGCTAAATTATCAAACTTTAACACATCTATGTTAATGTTTATGTTAGTATTCTCATTCTTATGCTTTTCCCCATGATGTGCTTTATGTAAATTAATAGCAGTGTCTAGTAATGTTCTTTGATAATTTAAAGGCATATGTTCCCTTAACTGGTCTAACCATTGAGTTAAATGAAACATGTTAGTTTCAGGGTCTTCTAACCTTTCTAAGAACCATCCTACATCACTATCTTTTAACTTACGCTTCTTCATTTCACGTATTTTAGCAGCATACTTTTTCCTTGGAGAAACGACCGAACCACCCTTACTACCCATAGCCTGTGCTTGCTCTGTGCTAGTTATAGCTTTCCCCATTAAGGTCAAATTTTTTTCGTTTGCCATTTTAATCAATTATTTTATTATATTTAATCTTAACTACTGCAGCATAAGTAATCCATATACCATATATTATCCAAGTATAAAGGTTATCCCATAGATTGTACTTATACATTAACATTAAAGGTAATACTACTAAAGCTAAAGTTATAATGTAAACACAAATTATCTGTATAAGAGACATAATCTCTAAATTTGTATCATATATAGCTTTCACTAACGTCTTTAATCTGTGTTTTAAATCCATTTATCTATCCTAATAACCATTTGTATAATACGTACAGCATAAAACTAACTGCACTTATTATAAATAACATCCATATTATTCCTAATACTAATGCTATGTTTTGTCCTTTTTTAAATTCTTTATCAAAATCCATTATTCACTAATTAATGTTTTATTACCTTTAACACCTTTAAATTTATCATATTGTTCTAAGTTCATGAACATGCTATGTCCACATCCTCTTTCGTTACATACATAACTAACATTATATCCAATATGTTTAGGTTCGCTACTACCTCTTTGCCTATCCCATACTTCTGTTTCTGATATTAGTTTAAATCTGTTTTTATCTGAATACTTTTTTAAATTAATTTTAGGTACTTTAAGGTCTTCCTCTTTAACATTCCCTTCTTTTCTTTGTGCCTCTAATATAGTTTTATTATACAAATCTTCATAATCTAGTTTAGCACATCTAAAACAAAATGGTACTTTAAGTTTATTACATCTTTGTTCTTCTTGTATAAGTTCCTGTCTTAGCTTCTCTTTAGTACTTCTCTTCCTATCTTTTACATCTATGTAATCCTTATTCATCATTTCCATTCTTTTCTTCTACGCCTTTGTCTATCTGTTCTTTTAATATTTCTATGTTTTTAAGTTTAGTATCAAGTTCTAGTTTAGAATCTCTTAGACTATTATTCAATCTTTTCTTTTGTTCTTTATAGCTAATTTCAAAAGTTTTATCTAATCTACTTAATTGGAACTCGTCTCCTTCTATTAAGTATCTTAATCTATCAACTTCTTCTTCTGATCTTTTAATACCTTTTAAGTTAAACTCTTTTTCTTTTTCATCTAATTGTCTCATTTTATATGTTTG
>Ga0180432_10005592_pt1 | contig 16647 bp, 12 predicted proteins | sample SS_ome_10_FD_132414 | JGI IMG/M metagenome (GOLD analysis project Ga0180432, IMG submission 132414) | Hypersaline lake sediment archaeal communities from the Salton Sea, California, USA - SS_1_MS_2 metaG | ecosystem: Environmental > Aquatic > Non-marine Saline and Alkaline > Hypersaline >... | reverse complement strand
GAGGCCGAATTTCCGGATGGAGAGCATATAACGGAGATATACATCGAGGACGCGGACGGGAACGCGTCGAGGAAGTATTTCCAGGTAAAAGTCATCGCGACGCAGGAATAATAAGAGTAAGGTATTCTTTGTGGCGTTCCAGGAGGGGAGCGCTTCGATGGCGGATGAGGACGAAGATATAAACGGAGAAACGCTCCCTCATTTCGGGCCGGAGATGAGGTGAGGGACGGTCACTCGGAATAGAAAGACCCATATCGAATCTTTTGATCGATATGGGTCTCTCATATTTACGACTTATCTTGGACTATCAGGATGCCGCCGCCTTCTGTCTCTTGTCAAGCTCGGTCCTGACCTTATTGTGTTCGTCCCGAGTGATGGGGTAGAAGAATGAGACGACGATGGAGAGAATCAGCAATATCGCCGTAACCGGGCCGATGAGAAACTTGATGGCGAAGATCGCCGTATCGGTCTGTATCATGTTGGCCACGTATCCGGAGAATTGCAGGAAAATCCCGATAAGGAAGAGGGATATGGAGGATGCGAGCTTCTGGAGAAAGAGCGTGAATCCGGTATACATCCCCTCCCGGCGGGCGCCGGTTTTCAATTCATCGTAGTCGATGCAATCGATAATCATCGCCCAGGGGATCAGGTGCGCGGTGGACACGCCGATGCCCGCGAGAAAGCAGAGCACCACCAGGGTCGACAGGGGTACGCCCGGCTTCATGAAGAAGATAAGGCTCATCACCAGCGCCCAGAACGCCATGCCGAAGATATATGCCGGCTTCTTACCCAGCTTGTTTGAGACGAATACCCAGAAGGGAAGAAACAGCATGGCGGTTACAAAGAGGGTGCCCATGAGAAGCGGCACATCGTCAACGGTCAGCCCCATGACATAAGTGATGAAGTAGAGAAACACCGAGGCGAGGATATCCACGCAGGCCCAGCTCAACAGAAACACGATCATCGCGAATACGAAGGGACGGTTTTTCAGGGTTTCCTTGAGGGATTTCCAGAGCGGTAGCGACGCCATCTCCTGGAACTCCGGCCGCTCCCGGGTGCCGAAAAAAGTGATGAGGATCGGGATGACGGCGAACAGCCCGATGACAATCCCCATCATACTGTAGCCCGCAGAGAGGTTCGGGTAGGCGCCGACGATGATCATGGGCACCACCGCCGCCACCAGGCCGAAGACGATGGAGAAAAACATACGGGTGCTTACGAGAGATGTGCGGTCGTCGTAGTCCAGGGTCAGCTCCGGCATCAGGGCGGCGTAAGGGATGCCGGTTACGGTGAAGGACGTCCAAAAAAGGAGCGAAAGAATGGTGTAAGTGACGAAGAGGAGACCCTGGCTCCCGGAGGCAAACGGGTAGGTCTGCCATATCAGGATGTATGTAATCGCCAGGGGTATGACTCCGAACAAAAGGTACGGCCGCCGCCTTCCCCAGCGGGATCTCGTGCGATCGCTGAGGAATCCGACCGTCGGATCGGTGATTGCGTCCCAGGCCTTACCGGCAAGGAGTATGGTTCCGGCGAGGGCCGGCTTGAGGCCCGCCACGTCGGTGAGAAAGTAGAGGTAAAAGAGCATTGTCACCGTAAACAGGAGGGAAAACGATGAATCCCCCACACCGAACAGAACCTTGCGGGAGAACGGCAGCTTGTCCGCGGAGATCGATTTTGTGGTTCCCATGATTTCCTCACCATAAACTGACTATATTAATATTATGTCAACGTATACTACTGAAATGAAACTGCTATGTAAAGGTTTAACTTTTTTTAGATACATCTTTTTGATATAATCCTTTCCATGGCCAAGGAATACACCATAGATACCGGTGACGCCGTCAAGCGACGATTGCTGGACCGGATCAGTATAGGCGGTCGCATCAGCGAGAAAGAGCTGTCCTCTCTCACGTTCAACGAGCGTCTGTGGCTCATCCAGCGCACCCCGGTTCGGGGCAAGGCCCGTATTATCATCACATCGCCGGACACAATACAGCTTCTCAAGAAGCTCTCTCCCCAGGAGATCTATCTGACCGTCAAGGAGTCGTGGAGCGACGACGCCGCCCTTTTGATGGAGATGATCTCGCCGGACAAGCTGGCGTATCTTTTGGATATGGATATCTGGAAGCGGGACCGCATCGACTTCGACCGGTTCCTGGAATGGCTTCAGCTCATCTCCGAGGGGGGAGAGCGCCCGCTGATACGTCAGCTCTTCTCCCTTGATCCACCGCTGCTGGTATTGTTTCTCAAGGCGGTTATTGAGGTAACGTCCAGAAATCTCGACCAGGATCCCCTGGAGATGTCCGACGGTGGATGGACCAGCTTCGACGATATCTACTATTTCAAGCCGAAAAACGACGAGGTTGATCTCGATATGATCGTCACCGTCCTCACCCGGTTCTTCGAGCTGGAGCCGTCCTATTACCGGGTTATCATGGAGGGGATCAAGGGGGAGCTCCCCTCTCCCCTTGAGGAGGAGGCCTACGACTATCGATCCAGTCGTATGACGATGATCGGGTTCCCCGAGTTCTACGAGGCACGGGAGATACTTTTATATGAAGATCCCGAAAAGATCGCCCGGGAGCTGAAAAACGGCATCGAGAAGATCATCTACCTGGACGAGACCCAGGAGGACGAGCTTCCCCCCCACTACTGGTTGATACCGAGAAACGGCGAGGGAATCCTGGAGGAGCTGCTGGTGGAGGCCGCGGGGGCGGATGACGAGCGACGGATACTCTGGGAGCTCTCCTATCTCATCCACAAGCTCGTGGCCGCCGGGGGGGTGGATCTATCCGACACCGGGGAGATTGTGTCGTCGGCCCGGATGGCCAGGGACTACATCAACATCGGCCTCGAATATACACACTGCACGGCGAAGGACGAGGGGAGACGTATTCTGAGAGAAGTCTACCTGCAGCAGCTGTTTCGCCTCGGATACTGCGCCGCTCTTGATGTGATGCGGCGAGTATCATCCTTGTCGAAACATCTCGGAGAGCGGCTCGACCCGAGCCTGTGGGGGTTTATGGCCCGGACGGTCATCGAGGGGCTGTCCGGCGATCGGCCCTATTTCTACGAGGGATTGACGGGGGACGGCGAGGATTTCAGAAATTTCAGCACCATGGCCGACATCCAAGCGACGACGAAGTTTCTAGACACGTTGTCCCATTCCGTTCTGTTCATCTCGGAGCTGGTGGACATACCCGTGGAGATAGAATCGTACCTGAAGCGAAACGCCCCCATCCAGGAATGGGGGCTCGATCACCTCTTCGCCACGGCGATGGTCAGGCGGATGCTCATCGGAAGCTGGGAGGTGATCCCGGTGACGAGCGAGGAGCTGAGGCAGGTTCGAGACGAAATGGATGAGGGGGGGGAGATCCCTTCGGATATACAGAATGAGCTGGAGGGGGTGATCGATAGAATGGTTGAGGTGGCGGGGGGTGAATTCGGTGATGCCGCCCGGGAGCTGGTCCGGCGGTCCGCGGAGGGCCTGCTTCCGGAGCTTCTGGGCATGGCGCCCGGGGACATCGACGCCCGCTTCGTCAGCGGTGTGATCACCCAGGTCAGCCAGACGCCGGAGCCGACGGACGACTGAATCCCGTCACGGCCGGGAAGGCTCAGATTCCCGGCGCCTGTATGACGGTGAAAGAGAGGAGTGGGAAATGAGTGAGCGTGGGAAGCGGAGTCCGGGGGACGTCCGGGTGCTTGAAAAGCCCCCTATATGATGAAGTCCGTCGCCTGAGGGGATGATCCCGGGTATCGTCTACCGGGTAGGCTCGCTCTGGATCCGCAACACGTTGTCCCAGGGAACCTCCACGATGCCGTATTCTTCGGTGAGGAACATCACCGTCCCGGTGGGGGTCTCCGCGGGCCCGATGCCCTCCGTCCTGCTCTTGTACCATTTCACGTTGTAAAACGTGGTGCCGTCTTCCAGGTATACGGTAAATGAGCCGTGTCTGATCAGGCCGTATCCGCTGCAGCCGAGAAGCCCCACTAAAAGAACAAAAATCACGCTCAGCGCCGCCAGGCGTTTCATATTTGCCTCCTTTTTCGGTAGCTTATACTATCTTACAAGAGGGGGGTGCCGGTGTCAATGGTGAAAAAACGACGTTCATAACGGATTATCCTGTATAATAAGATAAATAGAATAATGTATCACACAGCCGCCGATGAATGCGCCGGGATGTTCACGGATGTGTTGAGGGGATTAGAGGGTGTCTCTGCGCATGGCTGATATCGGGTCGCTCAGGGGGGCAGATCGAACATGGCCGATCCGAAATACTACGGGTATGATCGAAGCGCCGCACACGGCGCCGCCGTAAGGCGACTCCTCGCGGCGGTCGTGACGCTGGCGGCGACGAGCATTGTCATCTTCTCAATATTCGTCATCACGTTCGGTTCAAGGCTCCCGGTCTTCATCGCAGAGGAGGCGCTGCTGTCCCTCTTCGGAGTGGAGGTACAGGTCGAGTCTGTCCGTCCCGCGGGCCTGTTCTCTTTTTCCATAGAAGACCTCTCCATAAAAAACGAGCCCTTCGATCTGACCGCCCGTACCGCGGTGTTAACCCTCAGGCCGTCTCTCGGGGGTGTTCGCATCTCCCGAATAGCCCTGGTCGATCCGGTCATTGTCATACGAATGAAAACCAGAGGTACCGGAAGGCCGAAGCTCCAAACGCTTCTGGATCGTTTGGAGCACGTATCACTCAGCATCTCGAACGGCCGGGTCATCCTCCAGGGGGATGACCGCTCGATGACGTTTTTCGATCTGGATGCGGTGCACCGGCGGTTTTTCGACGTCGGATTCGTCACGGCCACGGGTACTGTACTGAATAACGGCGATGGCCGAGGCATCAACCTCTCGGGGGAGGTCACCGCAACGCTCTGGGTCCGAGGGCCGAATGGGAGGCGCACCCTCTCAGGCGTCGTGACCGGCGAGGGGATCGGCTACGGTGTCGGCGGGTATCTCTTCTCGGGGGATGCTTTTTCGGCCCCCCTGACGCTGGACGGTGACGAGCTCTCCATCGACGGATTTGCCATCGACGGCTTCGGTGTTCGAAACGATGATCATGACATGCGTTTTACCGGCATGACCGCCGGGGGGGACATGCGGCTCTTTTCCCTCCCGGACGATCAAACCAAGCGGGGGGCGACGTTCTTGGACGTCTTTGTCGTCATCCCGGAAACCGGGGAGGTCGATCTTGAGCTCCTAGACATCCGGGCGGGGGAGTGGGAGGTGATCGCCCGGACCGAGAATGCGTCGGTCACCCCCGGCCTGATACGGAGCCTCGGGAGTGTGCTGCCCGGGGATACCGGGACGTGGGAGTGGGGCGGCAGGATGGCCGGGGAGGTGATTGCCGGGCACGACGGGAGCGATGGGGCGAAAGGGCGGGTGGATGTGACGTGTTCGGGGCTCTCGTTTTCGTCCCCGGAGTGGACCTACGTGGTGGACGGCATCAACGGCGACATTGAGGTCACCTGGCGGTCCCCGGAGTCGGGGAAAGTGACGTCGGAGACGACCATCGAGGCGAGGGGATTCCAGGCGCTGGTGGGGGATATCTTCGTCGATTTCACCGACCGAAGGCTATCGACGTTCTGGACGGGCACGCTGGTGGTGGATTCGGGCATCGAGGATATGGAGTGGACGCTTACCGTCCCCGGCGTACTTCGGGTGAGGGCTGCGGGGGATGTAATTGTTGAAAAACACCCCGCCGTCGGAGACCTGAGTCTGAATCTCGAAGTGATAGACCTGGGGGAGCTCTATGATCTCGTAATCAGGGACTACGTGGGCGGCCGCATCCCGAAACTGGCCGACGGCTCCGTGGCGGGGAGCGCCGGGGTGCGGGTGGACGTCTCGGGCAATCTCACCGCACCCCGTCTGCGGGGAGACGTGGCGGTGGACGTGTCCGAGGCCGTATTCGGGTCGGGGGCGGTGGAGGTGACAGTTCTGAATGTTGTAATGCCGTTTCGCCTCGATGTGTCGAAGGATGCGCCCTCTATTGACTCCCCGGATGTCTCCCCGGGGGATCGAGGCACGGTGAGCCTCTCCAAGGGACACATGTTCGGTGTGGAGGTGGGGGAGACGGCCCTTTCCGTGTCGCTCATGGACAACGTTTTTCTGCTCCACGGTCCGGTGACGGTTCCGGTCTCCGGCGGGGAGGTGCTGGTGGATGGGTTCACGGTACGGAATCCCCTCTCCCCCGACCGGGAGGCGGAGGCGGACTTTGCGGTGGCCGATTTCGACCTGGCGCCGCTCTTCGCGTCGATCTGGGATGTGGAGATGGGGGGGACGCTCTCGGGCGGATACGACTCCGTGGAGATACGGGAGGGGAAGCTCTCCACGACGGGCGGGATGACCGTGGACATCGCCGACGGGGAGGCGGTGATGACGAACCTCTGGGGGGCGGATGTCTTTTCTTCCCGGCGACGCATCGGGATGGACATCGCGTTCGAGGATATCTCCCTGGAGGCGATTACCGAGCCCACCGACGTCGGGCGTGTCAGCGGCGTGGTGTCCGGGTCGCTCAAGGATTTGATCATCGCCTACGGCGAGCCCCAGCGGTTTGTGTTCGATGCCTACACCGTGGAAAAACGGGGGGTGCCCCGGCGGGTGAGCGTGGACTTCGTGGACAACATCTCCATCCTCGGCTCCGGCACGGACATCTTCACCGAGGCCCTGAACAAGGGCGTCAACCGCTTCGTGGGGGAATATCGCTACAGCGAGATGGGGATTCACCTGGAGCTTGCGGGGGCGTACTTCACCGTCAGCGGCACGGTGGTTGATGGCGGCACGGAATATTTCATCAAGCGCTCGGGCCCTTTCGGCATCAACGTGGTCAACCGCAACCCGAACAACAGCATCCGCTTCCACGACATGATGTCCCGCCTCAAGCGCATACAGGTGGAATCGAAGGAGGATATTGTGATTGAGAAGTGAGGGTACCAGAGTGGTACACCATGAGAGATGAGAATGAACCGGCGGAAGGCCGGTATTTAGTTGTTATAGACATACATTGACACTCGGTTGTGGATATGGTACGCATGAAGAGATATTTATTATAATACATATAGGATATTACGGAGGAATAATATGAAACATCGTGATGTGTTTATATGTCTGTGCCTCCTCGCACTCGTCGGTTTTTCGGCGGCGGCCCCGGGTCAGAGCGCCGATGACTGGTACAACCTCGGGTATGACTGCATGATGTCCGGTGAATACGAGGAGGCTGTGGAGAACTTCACGAAGGCCATCGAGGCGGACCCGACCCCTGTCTACTTCTACGACGACCGGGGCCGCGCCTACGCCAACCTGGGAAGATACGACGAAGCCATCGCTGATTATAAAAAGGCCATCGAGATCGATCCGGACTATATCTTTCCCTACGGCGGCCTTGCCTTTGCCTATTACGACAATGGCGACCTCGAGAACGCCCTGGAGAGTTTCACCGTCGCATTGGACATCGACCCGATGGACTCCTCGTACAACGCCCGGGCGGACGTCTACCGGCAACTGGGGCGATTCGACGAGGCGTTGGCGGATATCGAGGAGGCCCTGGCCCTCGACGGTAACAACCCGCAGTGGATATACACCCGGGGGCTCATCTACCGGGACATGGGGGAAATGGAAAAGGCAAAAGCCGACCTGGGATATGCCTGTGACGAGAGCATGTCCGAGGCGTGCGACGCCCTGGAGAATATGAAATAACGGGACAGCATTCCCATTTCATCGAACCGACCGGCCCCGGGCCGGTCTTTTTTGTCGTTGTCATGGGGCGGCCGACGGTGGTACAATAGGGTCCGTACATCTTCTGATATGCTGCATGATGAATGGAGATAGTTTCAATCAAAAAAATCTGGAGCATGCGCCATGTATAAGAAAATCGCTTTGGTTTTCGCTGTTTGTTTCGCGCTGATCACGGCCTGCGTGACGGTGAATATCTACTTTCCCGCCGAGGCGGTACGCCGGGCCGCGGACGAGATCGTGGAAGATGTCTATGAATCGGACGATGCCACGTCGATCCCCGCCCTGCTCAAAACGGCGTGGACTGAGCTTCGCACGGAAGCGATGAGTACCGGCATCTTCGTGGACACTGCCCTGGCCCAGGATGTGGATATCAACATCAACACCCCGGCCATCAGCGCCATCCGCTCGTCACTGGAGGCGAGGGCGCCCCAGCTGAGGCCCTACTACACCGGCGGCAACATCGGCATCACCAACCGGGGGTACCTGGAGATCAGATCCATGACCGGCCTCGACGTCAGGTCCCAGGCGGATTTGAAGGGGCTGGTGGATGCGGACAACAGCGACCGGAGAAATCTCTACTACGAGATCGCCGTGGCCAACAGCTTCGGGTCCGAGGCCGTCCCCCAGATCGAAACACTCTTTGCCGACAGCTGGCGGACGAAGGCAAGTCCCGGCTGGGTGATCCAGAATAACGACGGAAGCTGGACGACGAAATAGCACCATACCCGAAAGAGCAATACACCAATGCCCATATACGAATACGCCTGTGACGAGTGCGGACACGAGTTCGAAGTGCTGGTGATGTCATCCACCACCGAGGTGACATGCCGTGCCTGCAGCTCGAAAAAGCTGACAAAAAAGATGTCCGGATTCTCGGCGCGAACGAAGGGGAGCGACGGCGCCGTCTCCTCCACCACTTCAAGCTGCTCCACCTGCACATCCAAGAACTGCTCCTCCTGCCACTGATAGGCGATTCGTCCGAACACCGAAAGAGAAAGGTGCGGCCATGAAACGGCTCTGTGATCGACCGGCGAGGTGCGGACTCATTCTTCTCCTTTTGACGGCGACCCTTGCCGTCTGTGTATCCGCCTGTGGGGCGGAGGTCCGGGAGGCGGCCGTCGCCGGTATGTTCTATCCGGATAACCCCGACGAGCTGGCGACCATGGTGGACATCTGCATTGCAGGCACCCCGGACACCGCCGTGCCGGGATCCATCGTCGCCGTCATCTCACCCCACGCCGGGTATATTTATTCCGGAGCCATCGCCGGGGCGGCCTATCGATATCTCGATTCCGGCGACTACGACACCGTGGTCATCCTCGCCCCGAGCCATCACCTTGCATTCGACGGCGTCTCCATCTACGACAAAGGTCCCTACGAGACCCCCTTGGGGCAAGTGCCCCTGGATACAGAGCTGATCGTTGCTATAAGGGAGAACGGGACGCGGATCGACTATGCCGCCGGGGCCCACGTGAAGGAGCATGCCGTGGAGGTGCAGCTCCCGTTTCTCCAGCGGAGCCTGGGGGATTTCGAGCTGGTGCCGATGGTCATGGGGAGCCAGGACTACGACCTCTGCGTTGAGACGGCCCGGGCCGTGGCGGACGCGGTGAGGGATTCGGGGAAGAAGGTGCTGCTGGTGGCCAGCACGGACCTCTCCCACTATCACGACCAGGTCGAGGCGGCGAAGCTTGACGCGATCTTCAGGAAGCTGGTGCTCGCCGACGACCCGGCGGGCCTCTATGACGCCCTCTTCCGGGGGACGTGCGAGGCCTGCGGCGGCGGGCCGGTCATTGCCGTGCTCTTGGCGGCGAAGAGCCTGGGGGCCTGCGACGTAACAGAGACGGCGTCGGGGGACAGCGCCGAGGCCTCCGGGGATTACTCCCGGGTGGTGGGATATTTCTCCGGGGTGATCACAGAGAGCCCCGGGGACGACTGCGGTGACCCGATGGAGAGCGGGGATATCGCCCTTTCCGACGACGACAAAAAGGCCCTCCTCGACATCGCCCGGACCGCTATTGAGCGGGGGCTCACCGGCGACCCGATGCCGGAGTTCGATATCTCTTCACCGGCCCTGACACAGCTGTTAGGGGCGTTTGTGACCCTGAGGAATAAGGATGAGCTCCGGGGATGCATCGGGTATACCGGCCAGGACCTGCCGCTCTATCTGGTGGTCATGAAGATGGCCCCGGGAGCGGCGTTTCACGACCCGAGGTTCTTCCCGGTCACCGAAAAGGAACTGAAGGACATCACCGTGGAAATCTCCGTCCTGTCGAGCCTCTCGCCGGTGACCTCGGTGGACGACATCCAAATCGGCGTGCACGGCCTGGTCCTTGAAAAGGGATATTCAACGGGCCTGCTTCTTCCCCAGGTGCCGGTGGAGCAGGGGTGGGATCGCGATACGTATCTGGAGGGGCTGTGCCGAAAGGCGGGCCTGCCGTCCGGCGCTTGGATGGATGACGACGCAAAGCTCTCCTGGTTTACGGCGAACGTGTTTTCCGACGACGATTTCTAAGGGGGGGAGAAGATGCCGGAGTGGACCAGGAATGTGATCGAGATCCCCGAAGCCGATCCCGCCCCGGGGCTGACAAGACGCTGTTTTCTCCGGGGCGTGTCGGTCTCGGCCCTGTGTCTCGCCTCCCTGAGCCTCCCGGTGTGCACTCGGGCCCAGGGAGACATCCCCGGCGGCGATGAGGTGGATAGGATCTCCGGGCCGACCCGGGGCTACATCGAGGCGGTGGAGTCCCCCTACTACATGCCGCTCTCTGGCGATCGAGTAAAGTGTCTCCTCTGTCCCCGGGGGTGCACGGTGGACGAGGGGAAGCGGGGATACTGCGAGGTCCGGGAAAACCGGGACGGAAAATACTATTCCCTGGTTTATGCCAATCCATGTACATATCACGCTGACCCTATCGAAAAAAAGCCGCTATTCCATGTCCTTCCCGGCACACGGTCCTTTTCCATCGCCACCGCCGGGTGCAATCTGACCTGTGTATTCTGCCAGAACTTCGAGATATCCCAGGCCCTGCCGGAAGACACCTTTAATTATCATTTGACCCCCAAGACCCTCGCGAAAATGGCCGGGGATTACCTCTGCCGATCGGTGGCGTATACCTACGTGGAGCCGACGATCTTCTATGAATATATGATCGACTGCGCCAGGGAGGTGCAGGCCGCGGGCCTGATAAACGTCATGCACTCCAACGGCTACATCAACCCCACGCCCAGAAGCGAACTGGCGAAATACTTGACCGCCGCCAACATCGACCTGAAGGGCTTTTCCGAATCTTTCTACTCTGAGATGAGCGAGGGAACCCTGGCCCCGGTGTTGGACTCCATTGCAGGATACAGAAAGGCCGGCGTGCATGTGGAGATCACCAACCTCGTCATCCCCACAAAGAACGACGACATGGCGATGATCAGGGAAATGGCCCAGTGGATAAAAAACGACGTGGGAGCGGACACGCCGCTCCACTTCTCACGGTTTCATCCCATGTATCGGCTCAAGAACATCCCAAACACCCCACTGGAAATCCTGATGGACGCTTACGCCGCGGCGAAGGAGGAGGGGCTGGAGTACGTTTATATCGGCAACGTCCCGGGCAACAAGTATGAGTCCACCTACTGCCCCGACTGCGGAGAGATGATACTCTTTCGGGCGGGATACTTCGTGGGCGAGGTGAAGATAGACAAGGGGAAGTGTCGCTTCTGCGGATATCCGATCAGCGGCGTATGGGAGATGCCGGAGGGATAAGCTGAATCAAATATCCAGCATTTTAAATATATGTAGACATGTATATTTGAAATGTGGTAAATGTGACTTGTGTTGATTTTATGAGGAAAAGGGGGGCTTCTGATGAAAAGGTTGTTGGTGTTATGTATTGCATGCACGTTCGTGATCGCGTTCTGCGTGGTGGGACATGCAGCGGATATCGAACTCTCCGGGGCGGGGGCCACATTCCCCTATCCACTGTATTCGAAGATGTTTCATGAATACTCTACTCTCTTCCAGGTGAGCGTCAACTATCAGGGCATCGGCTCCAGCGGAGGCATAAAGGAGCTTACCAACAAAACCGTTGACTTCGGCGCCACAGACGCCTTCATGACCGATGATATGCTGAGAGCGGCAGGCGGCGATATCGTTCATGTCCCTATCTGCCTAGGTGCGGTGGCAATCACCTATAACCTTCCGAAAAAGACGATGCTGAAGCTTTCCCAGGATGTGCTCGCCGATATCTTTCTGGGGAAGATCGAGCAGTGGGATGACGGGCGCATCGCCGCCCTGAACGAGGGAGTTGACCTGCCGGATCTTCCCATCATCGTGGTACATCGATCCGACGGCAGCGGCACCACAAATATCTTCACCGACTTCCTCACCCAGGTCAGCCCCGAATGGGCCGGCACGGTGGGGATGGGGAAATCCGTTGAATGGCCCACGGGTCTGGGCGCCGCCAAAAACAGCGGCGTCGCCGGTATGATTAAACAGACTCCCGGCAGCATCGGGTATGTGGAGCTGGCCTATGCCATGGAGAACGATATGTCCGTGGCAATGATAGAAAACAGCAGCGATAATTATCCGCCGCCAACAATTTATTCTACTGGAGCGGCGGCTTCAGGGGGAATACCGGACGATACTCGGGTATCGCTGGTAAATACCACCGCGGATATGGGGTATCCAATAAGCAGCTTTACCTGGATAATCCTGTACAGGGAGCTGAATTACGACGGAAGGACCAAGGAGGAGGCAAAGGCCCTAGTCGATGTGCTGTGGTGGATGACCCACGGGGGGCAGGCGTATTGTGAGTCGCTTTTTTACGCACCTCTTCCCGACGATGCCGTTGGTGTAACCGAGCGTATCCTGAAAAGCATCACATACAATGGAGAACCGCTGCTTTAGTAGATACATCTATAGAAATGATATGATCACAAACCCGTGGGGTGAGTTTCCGCCCTACGGGTTTTCTCTATGATTTAAGATGGTATGCGGGATAGAAACCCGACTAGGAGTCGTCCTGTACCTCTTACAGCGAATGTGACCCTTTACAGATCAAATATTTATACCGGGGCGGGATGGAGGCGGGAAATCCTTTTTTGTTGCTGTGATAGCGAATCGACCGGCCTGGGATATCGCCGTTTTCATATTACAGCGGCCTGATGTGGTCTTTGATCTTTCCGGTCTCCACCAGCTCCAGAAACTCCTCCCCCAGTCGCTCGCTCTCGGAGGCGACCCGCCGCCAATAGACGAGCCGTTCGGAGTCGTCTTCGATGAACCGGCGGAAATCCTTGCGATCCGGTATCTTCCCGTAGGGAAGCCGGGAGACGAACTCCAGCGAGGGGCACAGCATCAACAGCCGCTCCAGACGGTTTCGTGGAGGAGTGCGTCGGGGATGGAACTTGTCGAACCAGCCGGGGATGATGCGGTCGATGTAGTGGGGAAAGAGAACGATGCCGCCGTCCGCCCCGGGGATGGTGACGTGGTAATCCACGAGCCCCCCGTCCCGGTACATTCCCTCCGGGGCGCCTGGAATGCCGGTGACGCCCTCCATCACCATCGGGATAGAGCCGGATGCCAGCACCGCCGGGCGGAGGTTGTTTCCGGTGAGGGGGATGGAGACCGACGGTACGGCGTCGGAAAAGCCGTCGGCACCGATGGGGGGTGGGCCGGACCTCCGGTCGAAAAACACCGCCCGGTGGAAAAAACGACCCAAAAGGCGTCGGGAGACCATGCTTGCCGCTCCCGCCAGGAGCATGGCCGGGCCCAGGATACGGGGGGAGTCGGTACGGGTCGGCCCGTGAGACGTAACCGCCAGGATCGAGAGGCGAAAGACCGGGTGCGTGAGGATGCGTTCGACGCCGTCCTCATCGAAGAATGCGTCGAGGATCTTCAGCCCCTCGACGGTCACGTCCCGGGCGGTGGGGCCGCCGGGATAGACGGTATAGTCCTGGGCGATGTACGCCTCCTCAAATCGATCATACGCCCCCAGCGGATTTTCCGGAGTCCCCTGGGCCAGGGCTGAAAATCGCCACGCCCCCGCCGATGCCCCCACCAGGTCTACCGGGGATTTCGCCGTTTTGAGGAATGATCCGAAGATCGCCCGGTCCAGACCGCCGAGGACGAGCCACTTAGGACCGCCGGCGGCCCCGGTGACGGCGGTGACTATATCGGGAGAGAGGCCCCGTTCGAGGATAAGGGATCGGGCCGTGGGGCCGGCGAAGAGATTCAGAGTGGCTGTCATATCATTATTCGGAAGTATACGGCCTTGAAAAGAGGGAGTGTTTTACCGATATCTATTTCGGTCGGCACGTCACCGGATACTATCAGCTTCCGCCGTTTTCTGCAACAGAAACCGGTGCGACCAGGCCCCGCAGACGATCAGGAGGGCGGCGATGAGATTCATCGCCATCACCACGGCGGCGGTGTGGACAAGGCCGAGTATCGGGATGAAAAAGGCGGTGGCCGACATCGCCCCCACGGAAGACCCGAAGATGTCCGTACCGTAGACCCAACCACCGGAAAAGCCGGGGGACGCCCCGGTCCGGGTGACGAGGTCAGAAGCGAAGACGAAGTGCACCCCCCCAAGACCGCCGCCGACGAAGCTCAGGGCGATGAAACCGGCGCTCAATGCATGCCAGGGGACGGCGGTTGTGTTCATGCCGGCGGCTCCATGAAGGAGCGCGATGAGCGACAGGCAATACACCCCGTAGAAGAGCTGTATCACCCAGAGCCGCCGCCATACCGCCGGGAGGTCCGGGCCGTGCATCTTCCCTGAAACGAGGCTCCCCACGGCGAGACCCGCCATGAACGCCGTGACGATCAACCCCACCTGGTAATAGACGTAGCCGTATATCGTCTGGAAGGCGACGATGATGATCACCTCCAGAGCGATCTCGGTGAAGCCGGCCGTGAGGACCGACGGCACCAGGGAGAGATAGACCACCCCTCGCCGCCAACGCCGAAGTCCGCAGGTTAAAATCATCGCCAGACACAGGATAGCCCCAATCCCCAGGACGGCCAGCACGGCGCCGGGAGTGACGGCGGAGAGCTCCAGTATGGCGAGCTTCGTCCGGGGGGTGAACGAGAGGCTCCACAGGATCATGTCGTAAAGAAAGGCGATGGGCTCAGTGTCGGTGTTGGGGCGGACGTGGGAAGCGGTGTCGATGACCGATGCGATGTACTCCGTTCGCTCACGGCTGAGGGCATAGGGGAGATAGTACTCGGTGACGAACGCGTTTTCTATCCCCCGATCGAGCATACGCTCGATGAGGATGTCGGAATCGCTTTCGAGGGTCGTCTCTGTATCTCCCATGACGAAGAAGACCCGCTCCCCGGGGATGACGAATTTTTTCGGATAGACCCGGTCGATGGTCATCGCCAGGCATCCCAGAAACGATGCCAGGGTGGGGCCGATGATCTCCTCGGCCCCTCCCACCGAGAGGGAGACGACGCCACCGGGGGCCAGGATGCGTGATGTCTCCCGGAGGAACTCCTCTGTGTAGTAGCGATTGATCCGGGCGTTGATGGGATCCGGGACGTTGATAATGATCACATCGTAAAACAGGTCCGTGGTCTTGACGAACCGACGGCCGTCGATGTGGAGGACCCGGACCCTCGGGTCCGAGAGGGTGTCGGTCGTGTCCTCCGGCAGGTGACGGACGGCCAGATCGATGAGCAGTGGGTCGAGCTCCACGTAGTCCACATCGGTCACGGTGGGGTGCTCCAATATCTCAGACAGGGACGAGGCGATCCCTCCCCCCACCAGGAGCACCCGGGCGGGATGGGGATGGATGAGCATCGGGTAGGCGACCGACACCTCCGAGGCGATGACGTCCGGGTGGCTGAACGATAGGACGCCGTTGTCGTAGAGGGTGACCTGGGTTCCCGCCCGGGTCACGGTGAGATTCCCGTAGATGGAGTCCTCCGACGCCGCCACGTTGAATCCTCGCCACTGGAAGGTCCGGGCGATGTCGTCGATATTCGGTACCGGATGGATAATCTGGATGGCGAAGAAGAGAAAGAGCGCCCCTACGACCAGGGCGAATACCCTTTGCCTTTTCATAAAAAGCAGGACCGCCGCCACAGCCAGGGCGACGGACCCCAGGATGAAGGTGACGGCCAGGGCGTCGAAATATCGCACCAGGAGGAGGCCGGTTATAGCGCCGCCGACGACCGAGCCTGCGGATTCGAAGAAATACGCGATTCTCGGCGCCCGGGGAGCGTCGGATTCGGCGGACAGGGCGTCCGTGACCAGGGGAAAGAGAAAGCCGCCGGTGAAGCAGAGCGGGAAGAGCGCCGCCAGGGTGATCGCCGCCGTGATGCCGATGCCGATGATCTCCCCCTGGGAGATGCCCAGGAGCGTCTTCGATATCCTGACCAGGACGACCGTGACGGTGGCCAGGACCCCCAGGAGGGCGAGAGCGCCGGGAAACAGGCCACGCCGCCTCGTTATGCCGGGGAGTCTTCCCAAGCAGATCGTGCCGGCGTAGCTTCCCAGGGACGTCCAGAGGAGCCAGATCATCAAAACAATGCCGGTGGAGAGCTCGTTACCGTAGAAGAAGACCATCATCTCCCGAAGGAGCACGATCTGAGCCGAGGTCGCCAGGAATCCGACGCCCGCGACGATCGGGCGGGCGTCGCTTTTCAATGGGGGATGTACGGGAGACATATCATCGATTATCCGTTCGGCCCCGCCGCAAGTCAAGGGAAAAGGGGCGGCGGCATCCTTCCCAGTTCATGCCGGATCGTCTTCAGTATTATTGTCTTGCTAATGGCGCTGAAATATGGTAGTAAAAAATAGGTGATTACTCAAAGTTTGGCCAAAAATCTGTAAGATATTTGACGATGATCGGGAAGATATCTTCCCTTCTATGGTTGTACCTGAACTCCATTTCTTTGAGGTAGAGAGGGAATCGCCGTG
>Ga0180432_10005589_pt1 | contig 16651 bp, 27 predicted proteins | sample SS_ome_10_FD_132414 | JGI IMG/M metagenome (GOLD analysis project Ga0180432, IMG submission 132414) | Hypersaline lake sediment archaeal communities from the Salton Sea, California, USA - SS_1_MS_2 metaG | ecosystem: Environmental > Aquatic > Non-marine Saline and Alkaline > Hypersaline >... | reverse complement strand
CTCGGACCATGGCCATGATCGGACCCCAGATGTCCGTGTTGATCACAACCATGCTTCCGTCCTGCAGGCCGTCCTCCTCGTATATGGGCTCGGAGAACACGTCCCAGGATGCATCCATCACATCTCGGGGTTTGCGCACCTCGTGCGGTTTCATAAGCATCTCCTGTTGAAAAGGGAAAGAGACCGGGCCTTTGCGGTTTGGGTTTTTCAGGGAACGGACGGGATAGGTCCAGGGCCGCGTTATGTCACGACGACCTATTCCCTGTAGGAGGGCGCCCGGTCTCTAACGGTCGTCTCCATCTCCGTGCAGCTGGTTGTCTTCGGCCCTAGACTTCAGCTTCGCTATGTTGCTCTCGCACACCTCGCGAAGTGAGGAGCCTAAGAAGTCTGCCAGCCGCTCAATGATTATAACCGCCTCGGGTATGTAGACGCAAATGGCGCCTCTGATGTAGCTCCTGCTCTCCCCGCTGCCGACTTCATACTTGAGGTAGTTATTGTGAACCGTAATCTGGATATCTCCGATGCAACCTAGCTTCAAGGCCTGAGCCCCAAGGCTGTGTGCAATAAGACCGGTGTAGGAGGCATATCGACTCAAAACCGACAATTTCAAGTCGTGGCCACCTATCATGTTCATCCGAACCCAGGACTCCATCACCTGGCCCAGCTTGCAGTCCAGCTCCGTGCAAAGGGCAGCGAAGTACCACATCAGGTCCCCAAGCTCCTTCAGCATCGCTCGCCTGCGCTCTTCAGTCACCCGACCTCCGTCGTCCCTGTACACCTTCTTCACCTGGTTCTGGAACTCCCCGACCTCTCCAAGGCCGAGAGCTGCATACACCAGGTTGGAACCGGCATTCGGGTAGACTGCAAACTCCCACGCAGCTTGCTGGTACTCATTCAGCGTCTCCAGCTTCACTGTGCCTTCGTCGCCAGCTTGTGCGCATCCCATCCAGCTGCCTCCTCGAGAGATCCAGCCAATCGGATAACCTCGCGCTGCTCAGTGATGTAGTCGACAGCTGCAGCGTAAGGTATCACCTTGGGATTGTTGTGCTTCAGCTTCCTACAGGCCTCTTGAGCCTTCTTTTCGGTATCAAAGCACATGATGTGGTCAGGCGTGTCTGATGTCCACCAGCGCTCTGTCGTCTTTCTCCTGTCCACCAGAGCAAGGACGAAGATGCCAAGATCCACGCCCTTTCGAGAATCGCAGATGATCGCGTGCATGCAGCCTCCTATAGGGGAACGCTATTCCCCTTCTGGTTGACAGGGCCGATGAGCCTTGCATCCCTCATCAGGACAACTCGCTGCGGAAGCTCGATCATCAACTTGTCTCTCTCCGGTGCACTGTGGCGCTGGAAATACCACGGCTCCACGGGATGGGGCAGAGGATCGCAGTCCTTCACGCCAGCTTCAACTGCGTAAACCCTGCACTCCCGCAGGGACAGCATCTTCTTCTCCTTGAAAGCGTTCTCCACGCTTGTGTGCACAGACTCCCCCTTGTGCACGAAGGGGTCCTCGTCCTTGTTTCTGAGGATCCTGTCGTAGACATCGGGGCTGCCTAGCTTGAACAGCATTCAGTCCTCCTTTCCTCTCAGGTAGAACTCCGGAACGCACATCTTGGCTGGATCCGGCTCCTCCGGCTCCCAGCTGTCGCATGTGGCTATGGACCCCTCTATGAAGACGCTCACGTCAGCGTAGAAGTATCCGTCGTAGTACACCATCCCCTGAAAGAAGTGCACTTCCAGGCCGTCTTGCTCTCCCTCTTCCATGGCAATACGGAACATCCCGCAGCTTATGTGCGCCCAGGAAAGAGGTCCGAAGATCGGCCCGTCTCTTCCCCAGTCCTTCAGCGGCTGCTTTGGATGCGATCTTCCATGGAACAGGCGCATGTACATTTTGCCTGTTTCAAGAGCCATGCTCCTCTCCTCCTTTGGCAATCGTCTCGATTACTGTCTTGTGGAAGTTCTCGTGACCGCACTCGGCACCTAAGTCTCTGAAGAACCCAAGCTGCTTGAAAAACTGCACGAAGGGAGCAAACAGGGGCCTGTTTGCCAGGTCTTCCAACTGCACCCACTCCCACGTCTCATGCTTGTCTGGCTCCCTGTTCTCCAGAGTCCCTCCAACCGTCTCCGCCAGGAAGAACAAGGTAACGAAGTGCTCCCCCTGCTCCGGAAAGAAGTCGTTGGTGAAGCCCAATGGCAACACGCCGTTGATCTCCAGGCCAGTCTCCTCAAGCACCTCTCTTCGGCAGCAATCCCCGAACCCCTCTCCATACTCGAGCTTCCCGCCAGGAAGACCCCACTTGCCCTTACCAAGATCTCCTTTGCGAAGTCCGAGAAGGACAGTCTGGTTAGGAGCTGTCGATTCGAGAAGGGATTCGCCAAACATAATCACGCCTACGCCCACTTGGGGCCTACTGTAGCTTGTCATCTACTCCTCTCCTTCGATTCTGGTTACCAACACTACGTGTCTGCTCGTCTCAATCACCTGATCCACCTTGTACCTTGGATATGCATTGATGACGAACAGTGCCTCAGGCACCTCTGTGGGGAACACACAGATAACCACCTGACTCCCCTTGGCAGACTTCAGCTGATTCTCCACCCTTGTCTGCAGGCGTGTGTCTTCTTCGTGCGTCTTCTCCCATCTCCTCGACACCGCCACACCTATGAAGGCGGGCAGCGCTACACCGAACACACCAATCAGCAGCACTAATTTCTCGCCCTTACTCGGCATCGCTCGCCTCCTGCGTGTGGTTGAAGTAGGGGTCCAGAACCCTCACAATCGGTATCTGCGCGAAGCCACTGGCGACTCTCCTTCCTGTGTCCTCGCAGAAGCCGATGCTGGTAAGCAGATTGAGTATGCCCTCAAACTCGGAGTAGTTCCTCAGGAGATGCTCATCTTCCGCCAGCTCGATCTCTGGAAGGTTGACGCTTATCGAGGCGTCCCCTTCCTCGTCTTCCAGGACTATGGCCGTACGTCCGCTCCTGTACTTTCGCCTGCCTATCTCGTAGCAGTAGCCCTTCCACCACAGCCTTCGCGGCTTCTCACTGTCGTCTCCTGAGCGCTCGATCAGCGCATAGGCATACTCGTCAGGATCCTGCCCAGTCTTGGTCCTTGTATGAGAGCCTTCGTACCACTTCTTGCCTTCACCCAACTTCAGAGGAACCACATCGGTGGTCCCTATGTCGTTGAAGGCTCCATCTGGTCCGGAGATGACAACGCGCATATCCGGTGGCAAACCCTGAAGGTTGGCCATCAGCTCACGCACTGTGATCTTGATAGGCTCTTCCTTCTTCTCTGTCCTGGTATGCACTACCTTGAATCCTTTACGATCATCCGGCATCCGTGTTCTCCTCTGCCTCTTTCTCTACCTTCGGAGGCCTGGCTTTTGCCTCATCGTACTCGTCCACGGGATTCTCATGCAGCCCGCGATTCTCGGAGATGTATACCGAGTAGTCGCCGTAGTACACTCCATCGTAGTAGACCATGTCCTCCACGTATAGAAGGCGCATGTACTGTACCTTATCCAACTCCGATGGCTTTATCTCAGCTTTGAGATCGGTGGCATACGTACCCTGCACATAAGCGACAGGGCCAAACGTAGGCCCATCCGACCCCCAGTCTTCAAGGACCTCGTCCGGGTCTTTCCTGCCGTGAAAGAGGTGGATATACTGCTTCCCATGTTCGGTAAACCTGCCCTCGCCCTTCTTTCGACTGAGTGCAACAGACACATGGTACAGCAATATGATGCACCACGCAGTCAGCTGTATCGCCACTTCCTTCAGCTTATCTGCTTTCGTGTAGTCATCCTCCTGCGTCCCCAGTCCAGCCGCCGACTGTAGGATCTTCCGGAAGAAGAACGCCACGCTGTGCCGTGGACTCCCTGGACGCAGCCTCTCCGACTTATACAGACGATACATCTCCTGGAACACCGGCAGAAGAATCTGGAGCAGGGACGTCTTGCCTCCACCCTGAACCATCTGATCCATCATCCTCGTGAACACAAACAGGTCATCCATCTTCCTCTCCATTCAGCCAGGAACTGGTGTAAGCCCCAATCTCTACATTGTCCTCCCCTCCTTCACCCGACTCGTTCGGCATCTTGTTCACATCGAAGTCCATCCAGTAGATGCCGTTGTTCTCGGAAGGATCAGCCTTCCGCTGTCTCACTGCCTCCTGATCTCTTTCCTCTTCCGACTCGAATGGACCCATCATCTCCGGGTCCAAGTCCCCAAACACTACCAGCAGGTAGTAGAGCTTCCTCTCGGGGGCATCCTTGAGGTCGGCTTTCCGTATGCCTTCAAGGTTGAGGACCTGGTAGCAAGGGACCCCGTCTATGACAACAACGTTCGGGTCCCTCTGCAGATTGTGAACGGGCGTGGAAGGATCCGGAAACCACACATACGTAGGGTACTCACACTGGGCAGGACAGTGCTCGCACCGGAAGAAGATCCTGGTTTCCGCCGAAGGCTCATCCGGTGTGATACCATCCTGCTTCGTATAGTACCGGTTCACCGGTCCTCCACACTCCGCACAGGTCAGGGTGTAAGTCTCCCAACACGTAGGAACACCCTTGATGACGTCCCTGGTCTCACCGGCACAGTACGCGGTGTACCAGTAGTGCCCCTGGCGGCGGTGCTTCATGAACTGCCTGTTGCACTCTCTGCACTCACTACGCCACCGGGTGTGATTGGTGTCCTCCTCTTCGCCAGCATCGAGCAGGGTGGTCTCCCGCGAGATGCAGTTCACGTTTTGGCTGCCACAGTAGGGACAGCCTATGTCTTTCGGTATAGGCCTCTGGACAATCAGCTCCAGAAGAGGATCTATCCTGATCCCCTCCGGAGCCATGATCACCGGAGCTTCCCATTTCGGCACTGGAAAATCCATCACTCTTCCTCCGCGTTGTCGTTGACGTAGTCCTCTACCGTGCTCAAGATGAAGCCGGCGATCGCCTGCTTACCTCGTTTCCACATTGCCGACAGCGATACCACACAAAGCTGCCCAACACTCCCAGCTTCACGAACTGGGTGCTGTTGCACAGCCCGCACTTCAAATACCTCTTGGTATTCTTCTTCTCCTCGTCATCCATGGCAGACTCCAAATAGAACCTGTGTTCGAAATCACTTCTTGTTGGAAGGCATCAACACCTCAGTGTGGGAGTACTCCATGTCCTCCCCGCAAGGACACATCGGCGTTCCATTCTCTGCGTACCAGTCAGGGGACACAACGGCAGTATCCGGACCCTCACCGCATTCGTCGTCTTCCGCCTTCTTCCAGACGTGCCTGACCCTGTTGTCAGGCAGCTTCGTCCATACAAGCTTTCCCATAGCTTTCTCCTCAGAAATAGAACCTGGTCTCGTCACAGCTCACTTGGCAAGGCCTCCACATCCTTGTTATGGATGGCAATCCTTGACAGGAGGTAAACCTCCGTCCACTCGAAGCAGCAGCGCCAGCAATGAGTCGGGACGCGAATCCAGTCCTGGTCACTAGCGTAGTTGTCGCTGCTCTCAACTTCTCGGCTGCCGCAGAATGGGCACTCATGCCCCATACGCTCAACGTACCGGGCAGATGCCCGCTGGAGCCTGCCCTTTGCGCCCTCTTCTACGTTGGAAATAGACAACACACGCACTTCGCCCACTTCATCACCTATCTCATTGCTGTGAAGGATCAGGCCCCCCTCCTCCTTCAAGAGCACTTCACGGGTAAACCAGGCCTTAGACTGTGGGTCGCTATCGCCACTGTGCATGAGTTCGTCGTCATACGTCAACTCGATCTCTAGCTTCAGCTTCTTCATTCTGTGCCTTCACTCTGGGCGTCTTGATCGGCAATCGCAGGATCCGTCTTTCCTGCCTTGGCAAACACATCAGCGCGAAACCTGTCGCACAGTTCGGCAAGAGCTTCAGCGTCCACTTCTGAGATGTGAAGCTTCATTCCTTCTTGAAACCCCTCTTGCCTCGGGCGTGCGACCCTCTTCGGTATCACATAGCTCGGCACCCGCCAGGGCTTCAGTTCGACTTCAATCTTCATGCGTATCTCCTTATGCTTTTCGCATACGTAGCTGGGTCCGTTGACAAAAACCTCCCCTTCGCGGAAGTCTATACATGCGCCGCAATAGGCACACGTAATGGCAAGCGATTGCGCCGGATCCGTGGGGACCGTACACGGTAAACATCCCTCTTCAGAACGTTGCGGGTGATAGATGTCGCAACCCACAACGCCGATCGATTCCACATAGGTATCGTCGTAGGAGAAACCCATATCCTCTGCACGCTTCAGCGCATCCAACACAGCCTGTCGTGCGCTTTTTCGCATGATGGCAGCCATATCTCCACCCGCAGATCTAGGAAATACGTCGCCAGGGTCAACCTTAACTTTCACAAGCAGATCCACTTGCACCTATTTCTCCTTCGAGTATGGTCTATGAAATAGAACCTGGGTTCGAGATTACTCTGTAATCCCCAAGCACTCCCTGGCTTCTTTCAGAGTAACGAAGTTCTGGCAGTGAAAGCCGTTGAGCACTTGAGTCACCCAAGTCGGAGCCTGACTGATGACGTGGGTGGTATGCCCTGAAACAGCGTCCTGAAAGACAACCATCTGGGTAGGACGCTTCTCGACAGTATCCACCCACACTGCCGTCTCCGGATCGTAACACTCTAAGTCATAGTCCAGGATCACGACGTTCAGCCCTTCATCCGTGGTACGGTTGGATTCCACGGAGGCGACCTCTCCGTGCGCTATAGACACCACTACGTTCAACGGCTCCGGAGTCTCCTTGCTTACTACCTTGCGAACATTCTTAGTGTCGGGATCTCCGGACCCGAATTGATCCTTCGGCACCAAGTATCTCCAGGTAGCATAGCTGCTCAAGAAATGCTTCAGGCAGCGCTGCTTCAGCGCATCCAAGTCCACAGGGGCATGCTTCACTTTGTACTTCAACAAGGCGGCATACCACCTCTGAAACACTTCCTCCACAAGCTCTACATCTTCCTGCCGGTCTCCCTTGTCTTGCGGCCTGAAATGCCTGAGCACGTAGCCTTCGAACTCCAGACACGAGTAGCGAACCAGGATCTCGTTCGACGCTGCTACCAGATCGACGATGTACCTCGTGTATACGAGGGGCTTCTCTTTGTGCAGCCTATCAGCGACGGACATGCACCAGGATGACATGTTCATTCTCAGCTTTTCGCCCAGAGCAAACAGTCCCTTGATGGCACACGACAGCACGACAACGAACGCCTCTTGCAGTTCAATCACGAGTAGTTTCCTCCTTCATTCCCTCCAGAAGACGCAGTTTCCCAATCGACTTTCTTCTCGGAAGACGCCACTCTCCGGTTGTTCAACACGAACACCCATCCCGGAAGCTTCTTCTCTCCCGCCATGAACTCGTCAAGCAACTTCGTGGGCCTCCAGAGTCGGTTGTAAGACTCTGCCAATCCCCAGTGCCTGGCAAAGGAGTAGTCGTTGTCCACCTGGTAGGGCCTCAGATCCTTGTAGTGAACCCCGTCCGGGCCTACAAACATGGTATTCAACCCGACAAGCCAACTGCATATGCTCTTGTTGAGATACCTCTTCCTTCCTTTCATAGGCCTGTAGCACACTGGACAGGAGGCCCCTTCATCGGACTTCGCCTGGGCCTCAAACAGCGCCCTCGCCTCTCCCACCGTGTAGTTGTCTATGTCGGAAGCCTCCGGCACCTCCGGATGCTCTTTCTCCAGCTGGACCACCCTGGCTCCTGTGCTAACCACTGTCTCCAACAGTCGCGCTTCCCTCGGGCTCAGCCCGGTAACATCTCCATTCTCGACGTAAGGAGCAAACATCTCTCGAAGCTCCTCTTCGGAGTAGGGCTCTTGACCTACAAGCCCTCTGGACCATCCCCACAGGCGCTTTTCCAGCTCTTCATTCGTATCCATCAACGCCACGATCGCTTGAAGCATCTTTTCGACCAACCACTCTGGGGACCCAAGCGCAGGTGCTGAGTCCTTGTCCTTGGCCCTATCAAGAAACCTCTGTGCTTCCTTCTTGAGCACACTCAACCTATCGCTTTCTCCGCTCATCACTTCTCCTTAGCTAAAACCTGAATCTTCCACTTTCCTCTTTCGCCAGACCAAGATCCTTCAGGTACCTTACGCACAGCTCATCTTCCGGCCAGTAGCTGTCGTCTTCCGAACGCTGCAACTCCTCTTCCTCATCCAGCATCTTATCCAGCAGCTTCTCAGGCCAGTCCTCTGGAGCATCGTCTTTGACCATGTCGCCCACTATCCAGCGGATGTTGTCCAAGCTCTGAGCCCGACAGGCTTCATTGAACCGGTCCTCGTCCAGGCAGGTGCAATCCTCATGCAGCGTGAACATAAACTCGCACAGGCGCTTGAAGGCGCCTGTTACCTTGCTGGGGTTCTTCTTCTCATATACCCTGACGCACAAAGCTGTCAGCCATCCGCTTGCCCAGTGCTTGTGTGACTGCACCATGACATCGTCTTCGAACTTCTGCATCTCCTCGCAGAGGATCTCCCCGTTGACAGTTTGCGTTATGCTGCTGTCTTTTATGCAGGGGTACATGATCGTCCAATTACCCGGATCCTCAGGCTTGCTATGCCAGCCAAAGCTCTCGAACTTCTTCCAGTTGCCGCAGGTCTCTCTGGCGAGCGCCTCGACATCCTCTTTGGTCACTTCCACGGTATCAATCATAGGTAGTTCTCCACTCCAAATTGAAGATTACTATCTCAGCAGCAGATCTGTTGCTGCCCAGCCTCAGGTATATCCTGGCGCCGGGAAGGACTTTGTACAGGTTCCTGCACTTGTTGATGTAGTGCATGACCATGTCAAACCGGCTGGAGCAGCTTCCAAACCTCACTTCCAGCCAGCTCTTTCGTTCATAGCACTGCTTGCCGGGCAGCGCATGGTTCATCCACACCGGGAAGTTGGTCGGTATGATCTTGGAGTAAAAGTTCTTTCGGATGTACCCCACACGGCTAGGAAGCATCAGAGTGCCATTCACCGACATGAAATCCGTGGTACGCACCGGCTCTCCATTTACACCTACCAGGTAGGCATAAGAAGCAATCACCATCTCGTAGTCCGTCCTCACCTTCATCACGTCCAGCACGCACCCTACGTCTACCTCATCCGCGTAGTGCGCCAGGAACGCGCATGCGACAGTGACAGGATGAGCATACATGCTGCCGAAGGCGGCACTCAGAGGAGACGCGCAGGAAGATCCTGGTCGTATGAATCGTACGTCCCACCTGTACGGAAGTTCCCACTCCGGAGGATCCGTAGTAGTGTCTTCTTCAAGCAGGTGAATACCCGCAGAAAAGAACTGGGGGTAGTTTGATTCTTGCATCGACATTACTCCAGTCTGCAATAGGGACACCACAAAGGCTTCATCCCCTTGCCCTTGTGTTCTCGGTGCACAGCTCTACTGTACAGGTCATCGTAGATCTCCTCTATCCTTCTCCAGCTATCCCAGAAGGCGTTCCACGCGAATTTGGCCTCAGCATTGCCCCAGTTGTGAACCAGGAGCTCAAGCCCCTCTGTGGCTGGGTGGGCTTTCTTTGCTTCAGCCGTGGCAGTCTCCAGCATCCTCTTGAAGATCTCCTTTCGCTTCTCCCACACAGCCTTGGCGCCCTTCGACACCATCCTCTCCATCCACTTCTGTCGTGGATCCATGCATCCTCCTTTCCATCTCTTGTCTGCATTCCCGGCAGCAGGCCCACCACTTGTCCTCTTCGCCTATGTGGTGCTTGTCGTGGTGGATTTTGGCTACCCTTCTGGAGATAACCTCGGATATCTTCTCGTACCTCTGCATGTACTCGTGCGCTACAGCTATCGCCTCGTCGTTTCCAACCCTTTTCAATGTGCTGAGTCCGAACCCTCCCCTGAATATACTCTTGAGGAATGGGTCCTTCTTGCCGGCCTCACGCAGGGCAAGGCCGTGCAGCTTTGACCATATCCTGTTGTCCTGCTGTCCAAGCTCATGTATGCTTTTCATAGATACCTCCTCGGGATTACTTGCTGTCGATGACCTCTGAGTCGGTCATCTCGAAGTCTTCCACGTCGGCGCAGCCTGTGGTGTCGAGCAGCTCCACGTCCAGTTCATTCACTACATGCTGCACCTCTATGCCTTCGTCGATAGTCATACGAATGCGCAGCTTCACGTCCACCACTACTTTCCTCATGCTACTTCCTCCTTATCTTGAGATGCTTGATCTCATTGCTGCTGATGATGTAGAGGCCGCCATCACCAGCTTGCAGGTGGCACGACCCATTCACGTAACGCGCCGTGCTGTTGAACGTGACGAACTCAGGAGGGCTATCGCCGCTCACAGTGACACGCTGGATGCCGTCGTCTGTAGCGCACATCAGGTGGTTCCTGCCTGCGCCGCACTTGCCCCTCAAGCGACCCAGCCAGCAGTCGTCTCCTTCCTTGGCGTCCATGAAAGCCAGGCACTTGCCCTTGTGGTCAAAGACGCTGCACTTGTTGACTCTGTACCTTCCCTCTTGCGTCGTCGTGAGGAACCATACAAGCTCCTCGCTGAAGTAGGCAACGGCATCGATCAACTGGCCTGAGATCTGGTTTCCCACATCCCGGCTTATGGAGTCATTCACTCCGGGCCTATCGGGACGGAACAGGTAGCCCACCTGGAAGTTGCCAGCTCTGTAGAGCCCAAAGCCGGAGCTGTTGGACACCCACAGCATAGACTGTCCCTGCAGGGATCTGCCTATCTCCACCCTCGAGCACAGCTCAGGGCACCCAGCCAGCTTCACACTGGTGATGTTGCCCTGGTCAATGGTGACCAGCCACTCGTCGTTGGTGTCGAAGCAAGTGATATCCTTGCCCTGCAGCTCGTCGGCGTAAGCCACTTCCTTCCTGTCCCACAGGCCCTTGGAGTTCGACCACACTCTGCCCTCAATGCCTGCAAGCAACTCCGCGCCATCGCCGAACCGTAAGCGGGCGTTGGAGTGACTGTCCAGCTTCGAGGCACTGAACGTAAGGTCACACCTGTTCTTGAAATGGATGACCTTCAGGAAGTCGTCGTTGTCGACAACCGCCTTCAGACATCCCTGGTGATACCTGGCATAGATGACCTTCTCCGACCTGCTGGACATGAGGTAATTCACTTCTACCTCCTTGGCGACAGTCGCAGAAACCACGCCGGTCACCTTCGTCACCCCACAGCAGTCCGGGCATGCGTTCCGGTAGTGCTCCATACCGCAGTCAGAGCACTTGGTGAGCTTCAAGGTTGCAAGCTCTCCCGGATCGAACACCCGCCTGCGATCTTCTATGAAGGTCTGCCTGAAATGCTCGATGGCATAGTCCGTGAGACCAATCCAGGGCCTGGAAGCCTTGGGCGCTCTCACTTCGTCGCTGAAGATGCTCAACCTCTCCAGTGGCCGAAGCTCTTGCTTCAGCGGCACTCCATTCTTGGGCCTGTGCACTCCGCCGTATGGCCCGGTAAGCAGGAGGGCCTGCATGAGCATCACCGACCAGGCATACCAGTCAGTGGCCTTGGAATGGGCCTGGGTCATCATCAGATGCCCATCCCAGATGCTGCAGATGAGCGGGTCCACGAACTTCACGTTGAACATGTGGCACTTGAAGGCGCCGTACTGGTAGCTGTCTGCGTCTATGAAGTAGACCTCTGCAGCGCCAGACTTGTTGACGCGGAACAGGATGTTGAGGTCATTGAAGTCGCCTATGACAACTCCAGACTTGTGCACACTGCCCAGCACACGGTGCACCTTGCTCATGACGCGAGCAACAGCATCGCTGTGCAGTCTGGACTGGAAGTCCTTCCTGCCAAGCATCGTCAGCAAATGAACGTGCGTTGCGCACGCCATGCTGTAGCCAACGATCATGCTGTTGCTGTCTTCGCCTGCATGGGCCAACTGGTCAGGAACGATAACCCCTGAATAAGATGCCTTGGGATTACCCAAGCCCAGCAAGGGCAGCGAGGGGAAGGCCTTCAGTTTCTTCTGGTGCTCTCGAAGTCGCTGAGATGCAGCAGCCTTCATCTCTGCATCAAGGAAATCTGCCTCGGTCTTGAAGATCTTGAGGGCGCTACTTCCCTTTCTGTATACCACCGCCTCTCCGCCTTCCCCGAGAACGTCTTGGGGTAGCAGAGTTACTCTCTTTCCTCCCAGAAACACGTCCATTCAACTCTCCCTTCGGCTTTGCAACGGGCCTCTCCTTCAATGGCAGATTTCTGCCCTCTGCGTAACCTCCAATCCAAGCCCCTGATGTCCTGTCAGGGGCAACGTCCACCTTCAAGGTTCTTGGGTGGTTCTGCTGCATGTACTTCTGAAGCGCAGCATCTTTGACGTGGACCAAGGCATTGATCCTGTCATCCTTCCTCGCTTCCACTTCTCTGTCCTGCTTCGCCTGGTCCTTGATGCCTTCTCCGGCTCCCCACATCCAAACCCGGACAAGCTCCGCCAGCTCGTCCTTGGCGATGTCGTCTCCCTCTTCCTCCCGCACAGACTCTACTGCTCTGTCGTGCAGGATGTTGGCCCATCTGTCAAAGAAGAACGACGCTACTGCAGCGTCCTCCCGCAAGCCTATGAACAGGAATGACGACCCCTTTCTTTTTATGGTCTGGAAGTGTGTGCGGAGGCACTCACAATCGAATGCCTCCGCAACGTACGTAGCAAACAGCCATGCCCACTGCGGCGTGGCTGACGTGAACGATGCAGCCGACTCCTGCTCCACAAAGTCGTTCTTCAGGTCCTCTGTCTGCACGTCCATCAGAGTCACTTGATGCTTGTCCATCAAGGCTCGGGCTCTCGAGGCGGCAGCCTTCGCCTCCGCAAGAGTGCCGGGGCGATCTGACAGAGCAAGCAGCTTCTTGATCTTGCTGATGATGTCTTTCATGGGTCACAGAGTGCCAAGTCGAGCCCGGCCTCATCCTCTATCTTGTGTTGCAGCATGTTGTCCCACAGCGCATAGTAGAAGTGGAAAGGAGGCATCTCTACTACTCTGAAGCACTGCTCTATGGTGTATACGGCAAAGGTAAGGTTATTGTCACGAATAGCTCTCAAGACAGTCTCCGCCGTCTGCTTATCCATGACAGGATCCCCTTCTCCGTCTATGTGCGTGTCCACTTCCTGACCGTCCTTGTACACTCTTGCAATAGGCTCTCCGTAGGCTGTTACAACAAAGCCCAGCCCCATTGCCTTGCACATCCTCTCCAGCGCCGGAAACCCGTCATCCCGATGCTTCCAGTCGTTGACGACCAGCATGCCTGTGCTGCCAACACACAGAGCCCTCAAATCCTCCAGGGTGTGAGGACCCTCATCTTCCGGATCGTGTATCTCGCTCCTGATAAGCTGGGCAAGCGCCAGAGACGCTTGGTACGGAAAGTTGCCGCTTATCATTATCGTCTGGTTGGTAGGCTCCATCAGGCTCCTCCCTCCATCTCGCTTCGCATAGAATCCATCCCTTCGTACTCGCTCCGGATCATCTCCATGAGCTTATCCTTAGAGAACAGGTTCTTCAGCATCGGATATACCGCTTCCAATGCAACGATGCATATGGCTTGCAGTATCCCGTCGTTGAACATCTTCTCATGCTTCTTCCTCATGAGCCAGTTGTGCTTCAGTGCTACAAGTGCAGCGTTGCATCTCTCAGCAGCGTCCAGCTCACGAACGAACTTCCGAAAAGTCCCCACATCCTGCATGGCAGCCCCGCAATGGCAGCAATAACCTATGGGCAGCGGCGTGACACACCCGTTCTCATCCATAAGCCACCACCTGGAATTCTTGCCTTCTTTGTCTCCTACCTCATCCACCAGAAATGCTGACGCTCCGCTCGTATCGAGACTGTCCTCAGTTATGTCCTTGCGTCGGGGATCCTGCAGCATTTCCACCATCTTGGCGCACGCAACGCGCTGGTTGATCGACGTCACCTCCATCGCCAACTCCGCAGGTAGATATCGCCTAACCACGTACCTGTGTGTATAGCTCATTCTGATTTGAACCTCAACCAGAAGTGGTCTGCGGCAATATGCTTCGCAGACTCTCTGTCCTTCAACCCTTGCTCAACCTGGGCATCCATCACCGCCTCGTCTCCACTGGAGACATCCTGTATCACCTGGCCAACGAGGATTCCAAAATCCTTGCCGGTGCCTATGATGGCGCCGCAAGTGGACTCGGCGATGTGCCACAGGTTTTTCTTCCTGTTATGGAAGATATGGCCTGTGCGGCCTTTGCCAAGCATCACAATGCATACCGCTGTATCCCTCGTCTTGATAAGCGACTCTGTTCCGCCAAAGCGAAACGGAGCAGTGCACCTTGTGTAGATCTCAAGATCCAAATCCATCACTCCTCCTTGCTCTCCCCGTCCGACAGGACATGATCAGGGAGCTTGCGAGCCATGATGACCGTAGTGTCGTCTCTCAACAGTCCTTCTCTGTTCTTCGCCACCCCCTGTATCCTGTTCAGCATGCGCTGCAGGGAGGCAGAATTCTCGTATGGCCACGGCATTCCACAGCTGTGACCGAAAGACGGAATGGCCTGGCAAGTGCCAGGTATCTGACACCCCACCTTTCCAATCAGCTCAGCAAGCCCGTCCGTTCCCACCATAATCGCACTGATTCCTACGGTGGCAGGCGTGAACGTGTAGTGGGTGATGAAGTGCGTGTTGTTCGCCTTCTCAGTCCCAGCGAGGCCAGTGGCATGAATCAGGTAGGGCGGCTCGTTGCCACACTCCAGCAAGGCATACCACTTCGCGTCTCCTATCACTCCATCGCCTAAGGAGAACACCGCAGCCCCGTACTTCGTAACGAGGAACCCTACCAGGGTGGCTGTCATGGGCACCAGCACTGAGTGTTGGTACCTGGCAATGTGCAGCAACTTGTCCCGGATATCCTCCAGGCACGACTCCAGAAACGTGGAGGTGACAAGTGGGGACCGCATCAAGTTCTCCATCGCCCAGGAGTTCGAGCTGGCAATCCTGGACTGTATGGAAACGGCCAGCAACCTCGGAAGCAAAACGGCGCCTGCCTCCGAGTTCTCTACAGAGCCGCAACCATCGGAGACGACGCCTATCAGAGCATTCAGGCTCTTGTGAATGTAGTAGCTGTCTTGGTTATTCCTCCACAGCTTCCTGTGATCCGTCCCCATGACGCTGGCCCCTGCTACTTGCCAGTAGTCTCCGGAAGGTGACGACCAGTCGTTCTGCGTGTTTTTCATCGAATGTCCATCCAGGCCAGGTTTCGGCGACCATGCGTACTTGGTCATAGTCTACATAGTTGTCAACGTCGAGATCTTCCGGCCATTCCAGGGGCACCTTCTGTGAGGTACGGTCACACCTGACAGCCAGATCTTCCATGAACTCCCTGGTGAATCCGTAGAACGCGCTGTTCTCGAACGTCAGGGTCTTCAGGTCCTGAGTGTCTTCCAAGGCCAGGGGGTCATGGTTCAATGGCTTATCGCCATCCCACACCCTCTTCTGAAAGGCAGACACGCCTACGATGCTCCGGCATCTCCCATCCATCAGCTGCTTGGCTGCACCCTCCAGCGTGGACTTGGATACGAACGGGGATGTCGCATGCACTTGCAGGAAGAAGCTTCCATCCACCTCCCGAATCGCGTGCATGATGACGTCGTTCATCGACTTCCCCGCCAGGCTGTCCGGGCGCATGACAATGCGGGTGTCCTTGAACCCGCACAGCACAGCCTCCGAAAACTCAGCCAGCTCTTCATCGTCCGTGGTCACCAACACCCGGTTGATGTAACTGGCCTTGCACTGTATGAGAGTCTGCATGATGAACCAGCACAGCGGGTATCCGCAGACCATCTTCAAGTTCTTCTTCTCCAGCCGGTCAGAGTACCCCTTCATGGGGAGTATCGCCGTTACAGGCTCACTCATTTCCTTCTCCTTCTCTGTCTCTGTTTTGCCTCTGGTTTGTCTATCAACTTCCTCACTCCGTAGCGCTCGTGCCCTATCCTGGCGAACTGCTTGCTACGAAGCCGCATCTGCCTGTAGTGCTTCGTCCTCTTGGGATCATGCACTACGGTCACCTCAGGAACGTAGCCGACCTTGAAGCCGGCCTTCTGGACGTTCAGGAAGAACCACAGATGCTCTCCAACCTTCAAGTCTTCGTCCCATCTCACAGTGCGGAAGATTTCCGTGCGTGCCATGAAGAAGTTCTCCACAGCATCTACTTCCTTGCACCCGCACGGGGAGACGGACTTGAACTTGCCTTTGTGCCGGATAAGGTCGGGTCCCTTCCGCTCGAAGCAGCAGGCATACACCCGCTTCCTCTTCCTTTTCACCGTCTGTCCGCCCACGATGTCGAAGCCGTCCTCTACGATAGGCCTCTTCAGCTTCTCAGGGTCAGTCTCGCCTGAGAAGACGAAGTCGTCGTCCAGGATCATCAGGTAGGGAGTCTTCACTCTGTCCACCATGACATTCCTGCCTACGCTAAGGCCTACGTCGTAGGGCAGCTTGATGTGCTCTACTCCAGCGACAGCTATGTCCTGCTTCTGCGCACTGTCATCCGCTACCAGTATGGGAATCACTCCAAGGTACCTTCGTATGGAGAAGATCAACTTCCTGACGCACTCATACCGGTCAAACGTCTTGATGCACATCGTCACGTCATCCACAGAGAACTTCCTCCACGGAAGCCTGGGGAATTGGAAGTGCAGACCGTGG
>Ga0180432_10005588_pt1 | contig 16652 bp, 14 predicted proteins | sample SS_ome_10_FD_132414 | JGI IMG/M metagenome (GOLD analysis project Ga0180432, IMG submission 132414) | Hypersaline lake sediment archaeal communities from the Salton Sea, California, USA - SS_1_MS_2 metaG | ecosystem: Environmental > Aquatic > Non-marine Saline and Alkaline > Hypersaline >... | reverse complement strand
CGAAGCCCCTGCATTGAAATAGTGTCCATCCATAAATCTTTATCGGGCACAAGTTAAGTTTCCGATATAGAAATAAGACGTTTTGCAAATATCACATGAGGTCTGTCCAGCCCCTGGGGAATAACATAGTATGCCGTTAAATTCCAGCCCGTATATGGCATTTACCCGTCAACTCATTGCCGATCAAATTTTAAGACCCACCCAGAGATTTTTCAGAAAACAAGTTGCAAGCAGCGTGTTACTTCTTGCGGCTACGGTTTTTGCCCTGTTTTGGGCCAATTCCAATATCGCCGAAACTTATCACAGCTTCTGGCACACCAAAATCTCATTGGATTTCGGTGAGTTTCATATTAGCAAATCATTGGTCCACTGGATAAATGACGGTCTAATGGCTCTATTCTTTTTTACCGTGGGCCTGGAAATCAAGCGCGAGCTTCTGGTGGGAGAGCTGGCATCACCTAAAAAGGCCTTGTTGCCGGTATTCGCAGCTCTTGGGGGGATGTTGGTTCCCGGCCTTATCTATATTGCCTTTAACTTGGGTTCCTCAACCTTAGACGGGTGGGGTATCCCCATGGCCACGGACATTGCCTTTGCTTTAGGCGCCGTCGCCATATTCGGTCATAAACTACCTGTAAACCTGCGAATATTTCTTGCTGCTTTTGCCATTGCAGATGATCTGGGTGCGGTCTTGGTTATTGCCATATTCTATACCAAGGAAATTGTTTGGTTTTATGTCTTTGTCTGCGTCATGCTTACTTTTTGCCTTGCCATAGCCAATCTTCTTTGGATCAGGTGGACACTGGTCTATGCGGTTTTGGGACTCGCCATATGGTTTTTTGTATTGGGCTCAGGAATTCATCCGACAGTGGCAGGGGTCATTGTTTCCCTATTCATTCCGGCCCGTGGCAGGTATGATACCGATCGTTTTTTGCAGAATGTCAATCAAATAATGGCAAAATTCAAGTGCGAGGACCAAAGCTGTGGATACTCAATTCTTCTTAATCAAGAACATATGCATGCCGTACATGCCCTGAAATTGGCCTGCAATGACGTGGCAACACCGTTGCAGAGACTCTTGCACGTTTTACACCCATGGGTTGCGTTTACGGTTTTACCTTTTTTTGCCCTGAGTAACACGGGCCTGAATTTTCATGGCGTTAATTTTTCAGAAGTGGCCGCACACACGGTAAGCTTGGGCATTTTTTTCGGACTGGTATTTGGAAAGCCATTGGGAGTCATGCTTTTTTCTTTTATAGCGGTAAAAAGCGGAATGGGCTCCTTACCCAAAGATGTCAGATGGTTACATATTCTTGGAAGTGCGATGCTCGGAGGAATCGGTTTTACCATGTCCCTGTTTATTTCCGATCTTTCATTCTCATCGGTTGCCATGCTCAACTATGCCAAGATGGCCATTCTGTCGGCATCTGTAATGTCAGCCATAATCGGGATCGGTTTCCTCGCCATCATCAGTACCATAATAGCTCCGCCTAATTCTTAACCCCATAGATACTTATATCCTTTAGAAAGCGCTTTTTCTTGTGTTCCGAAAGCTATTCATGGGGATACCAGAACTTGAAAAGATACTTTTCTTCGCCCACCTTTAGCAGACAAATCACACCATACCTGCCTGTTTTATTAGCTGAAAAGTTGGCGGCAAAAATCCCATTATAGTTTTTCAGGCTATTTGTTTGTTCCTTGCCGTCGGGTTTGATTATTTTCACCTTTCCTACAGCGTCTTTAATCGGATGATTCATGGAATCATGAAACAATTTTACCATAACGTGATGGGTGTCGCCGTTTGGATCTTTCATGTTCATACTTGCCAGGCTCATAATTTGGAACTCTGCCCGGATATTTTTTTCGATCATTGTATGTTCAAATGTACCGGTCGGGGTTGTCTTTCCCATGGCATCTGATACTGCCCCTTCTCCATGCTTTTTATGGGGTGTTTCTGTTGCTGTCAGACTTGTCAAACCCCAGCTCAGGACCAATAAAGTTATAAATAGAGCAATTCTTTTTTTCATGATAATTTCTCCTTTCTATCTTTTATTCGAGACCTTTGAAAAACGCCCTCTTTTGCCCAATTCCGGCGTCAGGCTCAAATTGTAATCCTCAAAATACTCAATGTATTCCTTTGGTTAAAATTTTCGCCTTCCTTGGACTTGAACAAAATTGAACATTTTTCAAAGGTCTCTATTCATCTGTCTCTTGGACAGAATAATCCTTCGGTAAATTCCATTCCTTCCACAGCCCGTAGATTGCCGGCACCACAATGAGCGTCAAAATAGTTGCGCTGACCATTCCTCCGACCATGGGAGCGGCAATTCGCTTCATCACTTGGGATCCGGTGCCATGGCTCCACATAATAGGCATCAGTCCGGCCATGATGGCCACAACCGTCATCATTTTTGGTCTTACGCGTAGCGCCGCTCCCTCTTCAATCGCTTCTTGGAGATGTCGCTTGCTAAACGCCTCACCGTATCGGGATTTATATTTGCGATAGGCGATATCCAGGTAAATTAACATCACTACTCCGGTTTCCGCTGCAACGCCGGCCAGGGCGATAAAGCCTACCCCCACCGCAACACTCATGTTATACTCCAAAAGATACATCAGCCACAGCCCTCCGGTTAGCGAAAAGGGCACACTCAGCATGATGATAAGGCTCTCGGCAACGTTCTTGAAGTTGAAGTAGAGCAGCAGAAAAATAATGACCAGGGTCATCGGCACCACGACCATCAGTCGTTTCTGAGCTCGGACCATATATTCGTATTGACCGCTCCAGATCATACTGTACCCGGGCGGTATTTTTATTCTCTCACGGACAACTTGCTGTGCTTTTTTGACGTAAGTTCCCACATCGATGTTTGTAATGTCGACATAGATCCAGGCGGTATTCCGTGCGTTCTCACTTTTGATGACCGGCGGACCCTTGACGATCCGAATATCGGCAAGATGTGTAATGGGGATCTGGGCACCACTGGACGTAGGGATTAGAATTCTTCGAAGTTTTTCAGGGGTATCCCGCAACTCCGAACCGTAGCGCAGGTTCACCGGATAACGTTCCAGTCCTTCCACTGTTTGAGTGATATTCATCCCGCCGACAGCGGTCATAATAATGTCCTGGACATCTTCTACTGTAAGCCCATATCGTGCCGCTGCCTCCCGCTTAATGTGGTAGTCGAGAAAATTACCACCGGTGACCCGTTCCGAATAGACGCTAAGCGTGCCGGCCACCTGACGCATCACGGCTTCGATTTTTTCTCCCAGATCACTGAGCACCTGCAGGTCTTCACCCATGAGTTTGATCCCAACCGGTGTTTTGATGCCGGTAGAAAGCATATCGATTCGTGTTTTGATGGGCATGGTCCAGGCATTGGTCAAACCCGGAAATTGGATGGCTTTATCGAGTTCACTTACGAGCTTTTCCATGGTCATCCCCTTGCGCCACTTGGACTCGGGTTTTAGAATAATGGTCGTCTCGATCATGGAAAGCGGTGCCGGGTCGGTGGCCGTCTCGGCCCGGCCGATTTTGCCGAATACGTTGTGAACTTCAGGAAAGGTGGCAATAATACGGTCGGTTTGCTGCAGAAGTTCTTTGGCCTTGGTTATCGAAATGCCCGGCAGCGTCGTGGGCATATAAAGCAGGTCACCTTCATTTAACGGTGGCATAAATTCTGAGCCGATGCGCTTCCAGGGAATATAAGTCACTACCAAGACCACCACAGCCAACAGAACCACCAGAATTTTGGCTTTCAGTACCAGCTTGATAACGGGATGATAGATCCAAATCAGAAAGCGGTTTACCGGATTTTTTTCCTCGGGTCTTATCTTACCACGAATCATATAACCCATCAGAACCGGAACAATGGTCACGGACAGCAGCGAAGAAGCAAGCATGGCGTAAGTCTTGGTATACGCCAGGGGTCTGAAAAGTCGTCCCTCTTGGGCTTCCAGCATGAAAACCGGTAAAAAGCTGATAGCGATGATTAACAGCGAAAAGAACAGAGACGGTCCGACCTCCTTGGCGGCGTCTGCTATTAAATCCCAGTGGGGTTTTTTCCCGCTATCGTGTTCGATATGCTTGTGCGCGTTTTCAATCATTACGATGGCTGCGTCCACCATGGCACCGACAGCAATGGCAATTCCTCCAAGACTCATAATGTTAGCGTTGATTCCCTGCCGTTCCATGATGATAAAACTGATGAGTACGGCGACCGGTAAAGTAAAAATTCCAACAAGTGCACTGCGAAAATGGAGCAGAAAAATGATACAAACCAATGCCACAATAATACTCTCTTCGATGAGGGTCCGTTTCAGATTGTCCACAGCGCGCAGAATAAGACTCGAGCGGTCATAGACGCTTTTCAAATGAACCCCTTCGGGAAGCCCCGATTTGAGCTGATCCAACCGTTTTTTGACATTTTTGATCACCTGTAAGGCATTTTCACCATATCGCATCACCACAATACCACCCACAGTTTCGCCGGTACCGTTATCGTCGACAATTCCTCGCCTGAGTTCCGGACCAATATTGATCGTGGCAATATTCCTGAGTAGGATGGGCGTTCCTCTCTGGTCCACTCCTAAAGGAATGTTCTTGAGGTCATCAGTGCTCTTGATATAACCCAGCCCCCGGACCATAAACTCGGTTTCTCCCATCTCCACCAGTTTGCCGCCCACATCCTTATTGCTGCGCTGAACGGCCATTTTGACTTTTTGGAGGGGAATGTTGTATGCGATCAGTTTGTTGGGATCAACAACCACCTGATACTGCTTTACATATCCGCCGATGGATGCGACCTCGGCCACTCCGGAAACGCTGGCAAGTTCATAGCGCAAAAACCAGTCCTGAATAGAGCGAAGCTGGGCCAGATCATGCCGATCACTTTCCAGTGTGTATTCGTAAACCCATCCCACACCGGTAGCATCGGGCCCCAGGGAAGGGGTTACCCCTTGCGGGAGACGTCCGGATACAAAATTCAGATACTCCAATACCCGGCTGCGGGCCCAATACAGGTCCGTACCGTCTTCAAAAATGATATAAACAAACGAAATACCAAAAAATGAATAGCCGCGAACCACTCTTGCGAATGGAACTGAAAGCATGGCCGTTGTAAGCGGATAGGTGACCTGGTCTTCCACGACCTGGGGCGCCTGGCCCGGATACTCTGTAAAAATGATCACTTGTACATCAGAGAGATCCGGTATGGCATCCAGGGGCGTTTTCAACATTGCATAAGTGCCGGCAGCAATTACAAAAACGGTCATCAGGATGACAAGAAACTTGTTTTTTATGGATAACTCTATGATTTTTTCTATCATTTTAACCCTCTTTTTCAGGTTTTAAAACCACTTCTATCAACGATCCATTCAGAAATATCAACAGGCTCATAGCTTACTCATGTTGATGCGTTTTCGAAGTTTCAGTTGTGTCATCCATCGTCATGTCTGACATGTCGAGATCGTCCGCTTCCATCTTCATGGGTTCAGCAGAAGCCGGGGTTGAGCTTTGCTGACGGACTTTCAACATCTTTTGAATGGCCTCTCGAAGACGGCTTTCAGAATCGAGCATGAATTGGGCCGAGATCACAATCTGTTCATTTTCATGCAGACCTTCTAATACCTGAAACTCGTTGTCATTGCCTTCTATCCCTAGCTTGACCTCACGGGGCTGAAATTTGCCCTTGTCCAGTGCTACAAAAACAATTTTGCGAATGCCGCTGTCAATAACCGCTTCCTGGGGAATAACCAGGACATCTTTCGCAATAGCAGATTCCAGCTCCACATTGGCGTACATATTAGGTTTCAGATGAAAATCGGGATTGGGAAACTCTAATCTGAGTTTAGCCGTTCGGGTCTTTGCCGTAAGAAACGGATAAACGTACAGGACTTTACCGGCAAAGATCTTGCCCGGGATATAGGAAAGTTCCATCTTAGCGGGCATTCCATTTCGAATCCAGGGAAGCTCGTACTCATAAATGTCCACATCCACCCACACCTTTGAAAGATCAGCGATTTCATACTGGTGTTCGCCCGCTTTTACATAGTGACCCTGAAAGGCATTCTTATTGATGACCACGCCCCTTGCCGGAGAATAGATGGTTAGAGTCTTTTGGACGCTGCCGGCATTTTCAATTTTCTTTATCTGCTTGTCGCTCAGGTCCCAGTACTTCAGTCGGGTACGAGAGGCATCCAAAAGGCGTTGGGCCCCTTCACGGATGCTGGCGTAAGGACTTTCTTTTAGACTTTTGTTATGCTGCACGGATAGAAGATATTCTTCCTGAGCCGTTACCAGTTCCGGACTATAAATATCAAAAAGCGGTTGACCTTTTTTCACCGCTTCACCGACAAAGTCCACATACAGTTTTTCAATCCATCCGTTGAATTTGGTGTTGACCGTATAGATTCGTCTTTCATCGTAGGTAATGTTGCCAAACGTTCGGATATATTTGACCAGGGGTTTGTGTTTTACCCGCGCAAGACGAACGCCCATATTTTGAATGGTTACCGGATCAATTCGGATGGTTGAAGCCGGTTCTTTGTCTTGGCCTTCTTCTTCGTAAACCGGAACCAGGTCCATTCCCATGGGAGATTTCCCCGGCTGGTTTCGGATATACGTCGGATCCATGGGGGCAGCCCAGTATTTGATCTTTTTACCGGTTACGGGATCTATCATTCCCGATTTTAGTCCCTTTTCCGAAGCCAGTGCTTGTGTAACCGTTAGTTTCGGTTCGCCGGTCTGATTCATGTCAAAACCCGCCCCGGTGATCTGTACTGCCAACACACAGATTAAGCCAAGGGGTGTTAAAAATATTGATCTTTTTATGAATCGTTTCATGATGTTTTTTCCTTCTGCAAATCAGATATATTATCACCAAGATTCTGAGACAAAAGCGGTTCGCCCAGAAGCTCTTCAAGTTCTGCTCGCTTTATATAGAGACTGAAAAGATAATTTTCTGACTGAAGTTCGAAGCGGAGCAACCGAATTTGGGCATTGATCATGGTGTTGAAGTTTACCTTACCCACCTCATATGCGGTTAAAGAAGACCGGGCCCACTGCTCTGCCTGTACGATCAGGGCATCCGTAATCAGCCGGTAGTTCTTCCGGACGTTTCGGATATCGGTTACCAGAGCGTCTATTTTGTGAGGAAGACCGTTTGCTAAATTTTGATAAGATTGCAAGGCGGCCTGATAACTCAATTGGGTTGCTGCCAGTTTTTTGTCCTGTCGGGTTTTCTTCCAGAGGGGAATATTCATGACAACAGAGGTTGAAACAAAGTCCGGTAAATCCCGGCCGTTGAAGTCTTCTTCCCGTTGGCCATAAGCCACCTTGAAATCCAAATCCGGCCAATAGTTTTTTCGCGCCAGCTCTATGCCCACGCTGGCTATCTCGATTTCAGCCTGTTTAACCTTGAGCCAGGGATTCATCGCCAGTGTTTGGGTTTGCAATTCCTCCATTTCCAGTATCGGATCAGGATATGGCAAGCTTTGAGGCGGTGTTACCGGGATGAAACTCCCCCGATTAAGCAGGCCGTTGATTCGATCTTCCAGTGTTCGGCGCTTTTTATCCAAAGTGATCTGCTCATCCAAAAGTTTGCTCAGTTCCACTTGGGCTTGCAAAACATCCTGCTGGAGACCTTGACCCGATGCATATCTCGCCTCAGAAACCCTGAGCAGCTGGGTCAACATTTTAATTAGTTTTTCATTGGTTTTCTGACTGTTGGCAACAAAACCCAGTTCATAATATGCCGTGGCTATTTCCCGGGAAAGTTCCAGCCGTTTTGCTTTTAGGATCGCCTCTTGACGGATCGCTTTCATTGCAGCCTGTTGGGACCGGAGACCTAATTTGCCGAACCACGGTATTTTCTGAGCGATGAAAATCTGCTTCTGAGTCATTGGTTCCTGATCGAATCTGAAGTGATCTGTCGGGATATTCAGTAAGGCGATGCCAATGCGAGGATCGTTCAACGAGCCCGCGAATGAGATCTCTTCTCTAAAACTTTTCACCTGGGATTCCAGACTCTTGATATCCTGGTTATTGGCCAAACCTTCTTCAATAAGTCTGGACAGTGCTTGTGGCGACCAGATGGAAGTAACGGCCGATGATCTGTTAGGAAAAATGAAAGCAACCACTGCCAATACAAACGTTAACGATAAAAATTTAAGCAAAAACTGCTTCATATCGTGCCTCCTATGGTTACTGTGAGAAGGGCGCCCGGAGCAGGCCTTAGAATCATACAAATGGGATGCACGCCGGAAGAGAGAAATCCGGGCGGTGTCGATTAAATTGTGTACTCCTTAATAAGTCCGCTTTAATAAGGACTCATTTTATTCAAAAAGCTTTTTGTATCCACTATATCCTTGTTTTTCTAAATCTTCTTTAGGTATAAACCGGAGGGCTGCAGAGTTTATGCAAAAACGAAGGCCTGTAGGCTCAGGTCCGTCCAGGAACACATGACCGAGGTGGGAATCTGCGTATTTACTTCTTACTTCAGTCCTTACCATAAAAAGTCCCTTGTCTTCCTTCTCGATAATATGATCGGGTTCCAAGGGTTTTGTAAAACTCGGCCAGCCCGTTCCGGAATCGTATTTGTCAAGAGAGCTGAAAAGAGGTTCACCGGAAACGATATCAACATAAATTCCATCTTTTTTATTATTCCAATATTCATTATCGAACGGCTTTTCCGTACCATTGTTCTGGGTGACCTCATATTGCAACGGTGTTAATTTTTGTTTTAATTCTGCATCGCTCAACTTTTTGTATTTATGATGATGATCTTTTTGAATCCCACTTTTCATCTCATCCGTCCAAATTTTATTTAGATATCGATCACGGCCGGAATGATGCCTATAGTATTTGTAACGAATGGGATTGTTCTTGTAATAGTCCTGATGATAATTTTCAGCTCTATAAAATTTTGAAGCCTCTCTTATTTTTGTAGTAATTGGTTTTTTGAATATTTCCGATTTTTCCAATTTTTCTTTGGATTTTTCAGCCAAAGTTTTTTGTTCTTCACCATGATAAAAAATCGCAGTTGTATATTGAATTCCTCTGTCAACAAATTGTCCCCCGGGATCTGTGGGATCGATCTGTCTCCAGAATACATCAAGAAGTTCTGAATAAGTTATTTTAGATCCATCATAAATGATCTGAACGGCTTCCAAATGACCGGTTCCTCCGGATGAGACTTCTTTGTAAGTCGGATTTTCTTTATGACCACCGGTATATCCGGAAACAACTTTGATAACCCCTTCAAGTTTTTCAAAAGGATGTTCCATGCACCAGAAACACCCGCCGGCAAAGGTCGCTTTAGAATAATTGTTTTTAGAAAATGACCGTATGGGTAACAGTATCAAGAAAAACAATATGCATAAAATTAAAATATTTTTTTCAATCATATCTTTGTTTCCTCAGTTCTTTTAATTATATGAAATCAAAATGTATTGTAAAATAATAATACCACTTTGTGGCCCTGTCAAATTTTCAGAAAAAATTGATATTGGGCCACATTGTGGTATGGTAAGAAAAAAACAATCAGCGATGTTTGAATGGAAAAAAGGAATTAGCAGAAGTGAGTAGCTGTTTGAAAAAAACTCAAAAACAACGATCACGATTGATTGGCATTTTTCCAAAAGCCATAAAAAATCTGATTAGGGATGGATGGACATTATATTGTAAGGGAATGTCCTTATTATCCCCCCCACGGCATTTTGGAATAGACGTCGGTAAGCTTATCCCGATATTCCCGGAAAAAAAGTTCGTGACTTTTTTCCCAGCCAGAAAGCATACGAAGCGCGTCTTTGGCTTTTCCTGACGTTGAATCGGCCATTTTTCCATAAAACTCGCTCAAATCTTTTTCTATTAGCCATGCGGTGTTAAAAACGGTCACATCCGGAATCATGGATTCCTCAATACACTTTTCTAGAAACTCAGATTTGGAACGCTCATCAAAATAGTTGGTGGGCTCTATTACTATTTCCCTAATCTTTTCTGGTTCAATATCGGATCCTTCCCTGAGATCTTTCAGGATGCGACTGATGAATTCAATATGCTTCGCTTCTTCCTCAATCAAACGTTTAAATGCTGAAACCGCCGCACCGACGCCCATTCGCTGAATAGAGACCTCAAAAAAACTCTTTCCGGTTTCCTCCTGATTCAGAGCATATTCAAAAATTTTAATTAATTTTTTATTGGGAACCATGGTTACCTCCTTTTTATTCATTAATTTTCATGCAAGGTATTACATCATGTCTTTATCACTCTCCTCAATGGCTCTATCTATTTCAGCCTTCAATTGAGGGGGCAATCCGGGAATGTCCACACTCAAGAACCCTCGAACAATGGTGGACGTCGCTTCATCTTCGGTTAGACCCCGGGACATCAAATAGGTGATTTCTTCCTGGGCAATTTTGCCCACTGCCGCTTCATGAGACATTTCAACACCGTCAACAAGTCCCTCCAATTCAGGAATGGCATGAATAAGCCCACCATTCAGAATCAGGCCGCGGCACTCCAGATGGGCTTTGATTTCCGGCACCTCCCCGATCAAATGCCCCCTGGCAATAATTTTTCCGCCGTTACTGATGGCTCGAGCCACAATTTCGGCTCGGTTGCCCGGGTGCTTGAGAAATATTCTGCCGCCCAAATCATATTCCGAACCCGGACTTCCCACAATAATACTATAAAACCGTGCAACAGCATCTTTCCCGACCAAATGAGTTGTCGGATACATTTGCAGAGAACGGACAGGTTTCATACATATATAATTGTTCATAAAAAGTCCGCCTTCTTCTACTTGTGCTACTGAACGGGGACGTACAATCATTTCCTCTGCCCAATTATGAATCATGGTAAAAGACAGTTTGGCATTTTTCTTAACAAAAAATTCTGAGATTCCCACGTGGGCGCCTTTTTTCAGATGGGGCGATGTGGCACATCCCGTAATAATATGGAGTTCGGAACCTTCTTCTGCGATGATGAGGTTATGCACATTTTGCTGAAGTCCGTCTTTATCCAGATAAAGACAGGCCTGAATGGGATAAATGGATTTGCTTCCCGGCAGCGCCCGGATGACATAGCCGTCATGCAAGCCGAGCTCTGCGGCAGCCGTATATTTGTCCGTATCCACAGCCACCAGCTTCCAGTAATAATCTTTTATCCAATCATATTGCTCCAAGGCTTTTTTAATGGGGATGACCTCAATGCCTTCCTGCTGGGTTTGACAATGGATAACAGAGGTATCTTTCTGAAAATAGGTAGCCCCCCTCTCTTTTTTGGTGACATCCAGTCCGGCCATAATAAGCCGATCCTGCTCTTCTTGAGGCAGGTCACAAAGATCTTCATCTGCCAAGTAAGAATGAGGCACCGGCGCTTGATCAAATTCATCCAGGTTTATATCCGGTCCGATTGCTCCCTTTTTATCTCTTGCCTTTTTTGCTTTTTCCTTTAATTCTTCTCTAGTATACATCGTACACACTCCTCATATCCGGATTCTTCAATGCAGTTTAAAATCTCTCTGGGGTTGTTTGTACAGCTTAATATGCCATCATAAAGAACCTGTCCCTTATCAGCCGCTACATACTCCAAAATATATCCCGTGTGTGTAATGATCAGTCCCATTTTTGTCCGTTCAAGCTTGGCCTGCATTCTTGTCTTATTTTCTATGGCTAAAAGGTTTTTCTGCAACAGAGATGCAATTGTTTTACCCACCAAAGAGATATTTTCCATATCAACTCCCGATTCCGGCTCGTCAAAAAGCATCAACTCGGGGTTTTGCGCCATCAATTGAAGCAATTCAGAGCGTTTAATTTCGCCTCCTGAAAATCCGGCATTCACGTCCCTGTCTAAAAATTCCTCAAAATTAACTTGTTTGGCCAGGTTTTTTTCATCCACCTCGTGTTCTGCACACAATTTTACCATCTGGCGGGTCTTTAATCCATTGATCGTGGGAGGACGCTGGTAAGACATCCCGATGCCCATCTGAGCCCGTTCGTTTATGGGCATATGAGTGATATCTTCCCCCTTGAAGAATATTTTCCCGGCCACGACTTTATATTGCGGATAACCCATAATGGTCATTAATAAAGATGTTTTACCCGATCCGTTTGGACCAAATAAAATATGGGTTTCACCCGGATGGATTTCAAGATCGATGTGTTTCAAAATTTCCTTGTTATCGAGCGTAACTTGTAAATCGTCAATTTTTAACATATCTTTTCTCCTAAGGGCTCACTCAAAGATACTTAATAGTTTGGATGCCGATACCTCCCGACTGGCTATGTATTGATATGCCAATAAATCATCCGGGTTCAGGGTAAATTATTCACGACATCCATTATGGCTTCATAGTCAGGTTCTTCAGTAATTTCCTTGACCATCTGAACATGTCGGATGATGCCTTCACGATCCACTACAAAGACACACCTGGCCAGTAAGCGGAGTTCTTTGATTAAAACTCCATAAGCGGTGCCAAAAGATGCGTTGCGGTGATCGGACAGAGTGACGACGTTATCCACACCGGCTGCCCCGCACCACCGCTTTTGGGCAAAAGGCAGATCCATGCTGATGGTGAGTATCTGAACGTCTGCATTTAGGTTACCCGCCTCTTGATTAAATCTTCGGGTTTCCATGTCACACACAGGCGTATCTAAAGAAGGGACTGAAGAAATAACACAGACCTTTCCACTAAACGATGAAAGCTTGACCGGCGAAAGATTATTGTCAAGAACTTCAAAATCAGGAGCGGAATCTCCCACCTTAAGCTCTTTACCCATAAGAGTTAAGGGATTGCCTTTCATTGTGATGATACCCGTACGTTCTTCCATGTTGTCTCCTTTCTTTGAACATAAGACTTAAGAATAAATTTTATTTTAAATTACAGCTTCACAAAGAAGCTGAGATAGCCGTTCACTTAAAAACATGATGGACTCAATATCCAGATGCTCCGTAATGGTTGCATCAAACAACAATTTTACTTCAGCTTCAAAGCCGTCGATTTTATCTTCATCCCAGAACACAAGCATTACAGGAATTCGAGGAAGCGGTCTGAAAAAAACCGCCAAATCAGCCGATTTGATGTTATCGGTCATGTCTAACCCGCCGAGCGGTTTGGCTGCAGCAAGCAGTTCATCCGGTTTGCCTGAAAACCTTTCTATCAGAGGGGTCTCAACATGTTCGATCATGGATTTTATCTTAGAGACAGTATTGGGAAGCTCAACAAGACCTTTCCATTTTCCGGAAGGAAGTTTGCTGCCACCCTGCGCCATATGGTTATATACAAAAACCTGTTCCCATCGGGTAAGTTCCGAATCGTCTTTTTTTAAGATACCGTTTTCTGATATAAAGATGGAATCCGTAAAGTACGGAAGTTCCAGAGACACAGCGTCATCTTTAGTTATCAACTTTCCACCGATTCTGTCCGGCAAATCCGAGATTTTTACGGAAGCAGATCTTTGTTTTGCCCATTCCAGAGCGTCCTGGGCCATATCTCTTTTTAGCCATTTACCGGATGTATACTGTTCATCCAGCTCTTTTTGACATTTTTCAACTATACCGCTTTCAATATGAGGGCAGTTGCCCAGCGGTAGTTTTTCCGAAACCACAATGCTGGCAAAAGCCAAGCATGCAGGAAAGCCGCAGTCTCCGCAATTTGTTTTTGGAAGAATATCTCTATATAGATCCACGACAGATAATGGCATGGTATATGTCTCCTCTTTTAGAGTATTTTAAACTACAGCTCTTTTTTATTCATATAATACGTTGAGCAATATATGTGCCACCATAAATTTGCTGAGAGCATAGGTTGTTTGTGGAGTGCATCCCATTGATTTTCATGAGAATATTTAGATCCATTGCTGCAGTTATAGCCTTAATCTGTTTATGTGCATCTGAATAAAGAGTTTAAAATATGTCCTATGAGACATTTGTGTTTCAAACTCAATATTGATACATAAGGAAATATCATTTAGCTTATATCAATACACAATTTAACCTGAGGGGTCGGGGAGTCTTTTTAATTTAACCGCTCCATGAATAATCCGCAATGACACCGCACAAACTCATACATAAGGGCTCTTAACGAAAAACTCCCCGAGCCCTCAATTTAGGTTTAAGTGTATTTCTGATAGATAAAGGGAATAAAATTTAAATGATATATAATTTGGCATGGCCTTTGCTGAGTTAAAGGTACTTAAACATTTTTGCAGAGGAAATGAAGTGTACAATTTATGTCCTTGGCTTCGATTAGAATAATGGAATAAGGGTGATAAAAATGAAAGAAGTAATTTTGGTTTTACTTGCAGCACTGCTTGTATCCATTTTTCTCATAATTTTTTTATTCAAGAAAAGAAAAGCCCGAGATGATGTCACTCATTATGTTTGTGATATCTGTGGTGAATTTGACTGCATTTGTCACAGAGTGAACGACAAATCGAATAAATGAATATTTAATTTCTGGTGATACAAAATGAAAAAGCATGATATTATTGTTTTCAGACCGTATTCGTTCACCGTCGGTCAAAAATTGCACATTGACGGCGGACCGAGAAATGGTGACTGGGAAGTCATCGGTGTAAGTGATCGCAAGGTTAAATTCCGCTGTCCGGTTTCATTACGTGAATTTGAATGGAACCGTTTTTGCTACTTTGTTGAAGAGCGTTCAGGGGTTATTTGGCCTCAAGGGAAAGAATAGGTTAACGCACATAGTTGTATCTCAGGCGTTGTGAAAGTTCTGTGACAACTTTAAAAGCCTTTTCAACGGTTTTTTCTCCGTCGGGATTTACCAGACAGCATGTAGCCGGAGAAATCAAGCTTCTCGATATTAAAAATTCCCTGTCTATGCCTTTATCAACCAGAAAATTCCATACTTCTACCAGTCTTGCTTCCAGGGTATTCAAATTTTCAGCTTCAAAAGGTTCAAAATTTGTCGGCACGATTCCCCATGCAATGACACCGCCGCGATCAAGGAATCTTTTTATTGATTTCGAATATGATGAAAATATTTCTCCATTCTGAAAAATATCAAGGGAAAGAATATCAAGATCGAGACCCAGAAGAAAATCCCAATCCGGATTTCCGCACAAATGGACACCTCTCGGCCTTTGTATCATGGAAAAAAACTGTTCCATTTCGTTTTTTGCTTTTGTGCTGTCGTAGCCTGAAAGAGCACTAAACAGAAATTGCAGGCCGGGTTCATCAACAAACATAAACGCATGGGGATTCATCTGTTTAAGCCGGTCGAGCTGAACATTTATGCGCCGTGACATAAATTCGAACATAAAAGGTCGTACCGTATCATCAAAAAGAATCGGCCTCTTATCCTGGTCAAGGACATTTAAGCCAAAACTTATAGGGCCTTCCAGCTGGCCTCTTATGGCGGGCCTGTCGGAGAGGTCCATTTCAAGGAAACGATGATAGACCACCGAATAGTCTTTGCTGATATCAAAATATTCCGGTTCATTAAAATGAGCCATGGTTTCTTCAAATTCAATGATGAATTTTTCCATTGAAAAACCAAGGGTTCGATTTTCCATGTCCAGTAAAATGCCGGGAAAGTGCTCGGCCGCCTGAACATACATGTCTTCAGTGTAGCTGACATGAGGAAGTTGTGGCCAGAATGGAATGTCCATGGTAAGAGCCAGATCCAGCGCCCTGTATATATCTTTATGGGGCATTACCGCCATTGCCGTAGTATGAAGATTTCCGGGAACTGTCATTGTACGATTACCTCATCGCTTAACCCTAATATTTCATTTGAATTTTTAAGAGGATTTTTGTTGGTACAATTAAAGTTTGTACAATAAACGTGCCAAGCTATAGAATAAATCCCTAATCAGCGATGATTTAGGATAAAATTTTTTTCATCGTTGGCATAAACTTTGCGATAGAGTTACAATAATCAATTGATAAAAATTTTTTTAAACAAGTAAATGGCAACACAAGGTGTCCGATTTCATTTTGAATGGCATATTTAAAACAGGTGAATAGCTTGAAAGTAGCGGTTCAGGTTTTACAAAACACCGGCTAATGATGTTTCCCGTTCTTTAGCCAAAAATATTTTCTATTCCTGTCTCATGATACAATTATGTATCATAAACAATTACAGGACGCTTTTTAACTTTATCTTACGTGAAATGAACATACTCTTTAGAAAGAGATGTTGATAATCGTTATTTTTGTATGGTTGATTGAACCTCAGATCAATCGATTTTAAATTTTGCATCAATCTATTGGCGCATCAGGTGGCCACGAAAATCCTGGCGATATTCATCCCGTTATATTTTCGGGGCGGTTTTTGCGACCCTTGTGTATCAAGATCACTAAATCATTTCTTCGCATAAAAATGTAAAAAACTTATTTTTCAAAGTATTTTGTAAGTATCATATCACATTCATTCTTGGCACGAATTTTGATATTTTTGATAGCGAGTTAAAAATATAATTTTAAATAATTTATAAATGGAGAAAAATTTCGTGCGACCCTGCGATAGAAATATCAAAAAAACCCTTCAATTGGCAAACAAAATGATCGAACTTGCAGAAATTGGAGACGCCGAAAGAGAAGATACCGGTTGCGGTATTCTTTACGGTGTTTTGCTTGACTCTGCCTATAAACTGAAAAGACTTGCGGAAAAAGAAAAGGAAAAACACAT
>Ga0180432_10005583_pt1 | contig 16660 bp, 13 predicted proteins | sample SS_ome_10_FD_132414 | JGI IMG/M metagenome (GOLD analysis project Ga0180432, IMG submission 132414) | Hypersaline lake sediment archaeal communities from the Salton Sea, California, USA - SS_1_MS_2 metaG | ecosystem: Environmental > Aquatic > Non-marine Saline and Alkaline > Hypersaline >... | reverse complement strand
GTCGATACTCAAGTCCTTTGTCAAGCCGGAATTTTTTCAATGGAAAGATCATGCCATTTGGAAGGACGATCAATTTTGTGTGGACTTTCGCATTGAAAGCTTCGTCGCCAACAACCTCTATGACCTGTCCGGAACCAATTATTTCACATCAATCGGAGATGACAAGACCGAGATCAAGCTTACGTTCAATTTCGAAATTTACCCGGAGCGATTGCCCGGGGTGCCCAAATTTCTGGGCAAGCGGATAAAACCGGCCGTCGAACAATTGATCAAAAGGATGCTTACGCCAAACCTCACTTCGCTCGCAAAGGGGTTGAACGAATACTTCGCCGCCAATCCACCTGCGAAAAAGCCTGCGGCAAAAAAGGCTTCCGGTAAGAAGTCGGCGACCGGGAAAGCCTCTGCAAAAAAGCCGGCCGCTAAAAAGCAGCCCGCCAAGAAAAAGAAAAGTACATCGAAAAAATGAGTGCCTGTAAATTTCAGGGGCGGCTTTCCGTCTACTCTCCGGCATCGAACAGGGAAACAGATAATGCCTTTTGAGGTTGTAGCTTGCATTTCGTCTCACGATTCTCTGGCGTATCACTATCTCGCTCCGATAGCCCGCCATCCGGACGTATCGCGACTATGGATAGTGCGTCCTCAAAGGAGTCTGTATGGCGATATTCCGAAATCGGAATACGTTCTCGCACCTGCGCGATTCAGAATTTGGCGTTTCGTTCAGATGATAAGGATCTGTTTGCGGCTCGGCGGGCGCAAGGAAGTCCGCGCGTTTGTCTCGTTCAATCCTTTCCCCTACGGTTTCATCGCCTACATTGCAGCGCGCCGGCACAACAAGCCCATACACTTCGGTTTCATAGGATCCGATTGGTACCGCCACGCAACGGGAATACTTGGCCCCTTCCTGCTTCCCGTAGTTAAAAAGGCTCGATTTATAACTGCTACCGGGGAGCGGATGCGGGCTGAAATGATCGAGCGAGGTCTGGATTCCCAAAAGGTGCATGCTTTACTCCATTGCATCGATCTGGACCGTCTACTCGTCAACAATCCGGGAAATGCAAAGTACGCCTGCGTTTATGTCGGAGAACTTATCGAGCGCAAAAGAGTGGACTTGATTTTAAGGGCTTTCGCAAAAGTGAAAAACTCCCATCCCGATGCCAGACTGTGTATAGTGGGCGACGGCCCTTTGAAAGGAAATCTTCGCGAACAGGCGCGCCGATCGGGCATCGAGGAAGCAGTGGACTTCGTCGGCTTTACCTTCGATGTCAGGCCGTACCTCGCCGACTCGAAGATTATCTTAATAGCTTCGGATATGGAAGGTTTTCCATTCTCGATGATCGAGGGAATATGCGCCGGGCTTGTGCCCGTAAGTACTCCGGTGGGCACCATTCCAGACCTGGTAGTGGACGGTGAAAACGGGTTGCTGTTTCCTCGAGGCGATGCGGAGGCGCTTGCCGATTGCGTCAACAGGTTATTGGACGAGCAGGGCCTGTACGAAAAGCTTCGCGCCAAGGCCCTTGAATTGCGCAACAGATTTTCTTATGACGCCGCCACCGCAGTCTGGGACAAGTGGTTTAACGCCCCGCCGAGTTGATTTCCCGAAGTTTGTTACCTGCCGAGATTAAAGGTATATTACGCAGTGTGAGGAAATTCCACGCCCGAAATATAATCCGTTTTCTCGAATTTCAGGGAGAGCGCTTGCCATGAGTGACCGAATTCGGCTCCTTATGACTATTGCCGATCTGTATGGCGGCGGTACTGAGCGGGTGTTTTCTAACCTCTTGCACCGTCTTTCGCGCGACAAGTTCGATATTCACGTGTGCCTTTGGAGGCCGGTTTTCGATTACCCCTGTCCCGACGATTTGCCGGTACACATCCTCGGGAAATATAAACCGTGGCACGCCTTGCGCACAGTTTTAAGGATGCGACGCCTGATTGACGACCTGAACCCGGACGTCATTTTCTCGGCGCTACGGTACACAAACATTTTAACGGGCGAAGCGCTCGCGCGCTCGAGCCGAAAACCTCGATGGGTGTGCCGGCTGGGAGGCGCTCCTCAACACGAGCTAAAAGGCCCGATGAAATTATGGGCACGTCGCGCCTTGGGTCGGGCCTCCCGAGTGGTCTGCAATTCAAAAGGCATCCACGACGCTGCGATAAAATACCTGCCGCTCGACCCCGAGCGTGTCGTTACGATCTACAACCTGGTGGAATTTGATCGGATCGAAAAACTTTCGCAACAACCTCTCCCGATCAAGCGGCCGTCCGACACGTTCGTCGTCCTCCACGCCGGTCGTTTCCACCCCCAAAAGAACCAATCGATGCTGCTTCGGGCGTTTTCCCACATGCAACGGAAGGATTCAGAATTATGGATTTGCGGCAGGGGCGAACTCGAGCGCAAGCTCAAGGCTCTATCCTCGCGGCTCGGGATCGGCAGTCGGGTTCGATGGCTGGGATTTCAAAAAAACCCGTTTCCATTTTTTCGAGCCGCCGATTGCTTCGCGTTAACAAGCAACCGCGAGGGATTAAACAATGCGCTTATCGAGTCGATGTACTGTGGTACTCCCGCCGTATCCACTCGATGCCCGTATGGGACGGAGGAAATTATCCAAGATGGCGCAACCGGCATCTTGACGCCCCTGAATGATGTGGCAGCTTTCAGCACTGCGCTTGATCGTATTGCCGCCGCCGGCGATCTTCGCGCTCGAATGGCCGAGAATGCATATGGATTTGTCCATGACACTTTCAATCCGGGGCGGATTTGTGTACAATTCGAGTCGCTTTTCGAGGAATTGGCACGGAATACGGCGCAGTGAATATGCCTGCTGCCGTAAATTTATCCGTGATGAATTGCCAGTGTAGTGTCTCAGAAAATTTCAAGAAGTATTTCGGGCCTGATATGCAGGTAATAATGAAAGGCGTCCCCGAGATTCCGGTAGGGCCGTTCGGCAAGCGGCAGTATGTTATAAGTAAGGTATCGCCGAATTTATAATTATCGTTGGTTCCCTCTATTTACATTTTGGGTGCCATGTTCGTAGGGGCGACCGACCGGTCGCCCGTACAGAAGGGGATGAAGGAGGACAGGATGAAGGAGTTCGTCATCGAGAAAGCGAAACCCGAAGACCGGGATGCGATCCTCGAAGTGATGCGTTCCTGGAACATGCATTACGTGCCTTCGCCGGAGATGGAAAAGATTGAAATGGACCTTGATGAATACATGCGTAAGGAGGATCGGATCAGCGCGATGCGTGAATACATTGCGCGCAACGAACCTCACCCTCTGGCTCCGTACCCGCCGTTAGTGATAAATGTTTGTTTGACCGGTTCCGTTCCTACGAAAAACCGGACGGAGTTCGTTCCCATCACTCCGGAGGAAATAATCGAAGATGCGGTAAAGGTCTACGACGCCGGGGCGCGGATAGTGCACATCCACGCGCGCGACGAGGATGGGAAACCTACCTGGAAAGCTTCTATATACGAGAAGATCCTGAAAGGAATTCGCCGCGAGCGGCCGGAGCTGATTTGCTGCGTATCGACCAGCGGCAGACGCTGGAGCGAGTTCGAGCATCGGACCGAAGTCCTTCAATTAACCGGCGATGCGAAGCCGGACATGGCCAGCCTGACGCTCGGATCGATGAACTTCCCCACCGGGGCCAGCGTCAGCGACATTGATACGATCGGCAAGCTCGCCGAGACCATGAATGAAAAAGGTATCCGACCGGAACTCGAGGTTTTCGACATCGGGATGATCAGCATCGCAAAGTTTTTCGAGAGAAAGGGTACTATCGAGGGCCGGAAATATTTTAACCTCCTCTTCGGTAACCTCGGTACCATGTCGGCGACCATCGGGAACCTCGCCCAGACGGTAGCCGCTCTTCCGGACAACTCGACATGGGCTGCGGCTGGAATAGGTATATTCCAGCTTCCGATGAACATCGCCGCCGTCGTCGCCGGAGGCGGTGTGCGCGTCGGCATTGAGGATTCCATATATTACGACATTGCCAAAAGCAAACTTGCCGATAATGAGCAACTCGTCCGCAGGATTGTGCAAATAGGCGAAGAGCTCGAAAGAAGTGTGGCTACGCCCGAAGAAGCGCGTGTTATAGTCGGACTTGAGTAACAGGTGAATATTTCCGATGCTTGATTCACGCCCTTCTCATGCCGTACGCGGCGCCGCCAAAATCGCCGCAGCGTCCTATCTGGCAAATTTGGCGGGCATTGCTTCGGGAATAGTCGTCCCACGTTTTCTCGGCAAGGAAGCTTATGGAGAATATGCATTTCTGGCCGCCGCTTTCTCGATGGCGGTGGGGTTAAGTGAACTCGGCCTCGGGTTGGTGATAACGCGGCATTTCGCTCCCTTATACGACAGCGGCGAACACGAAAAAGCGACGGGGCTGTACAAAGCCATATTTATCAGTCGATTCATCAGCGGTTTTATTGCTTCCGTCGGATGTTTCATTTTTCTCGAACTTTCCAATCCCTTCCAATCTCCTCTTGCGGCATCGATCATAATCCTATTCCTTGTTTTGTTATTGAACGTCACGGATTCGTTATTCAGACTGCAACTGGGCGCGCAACGCTACGGATATTGGGGCTTGATATTTCCAATGCGCTCCTTCACCCGGTTGTTGCTGGTAGTACCGGGGTTTCTGATAGCCGGAATCCCGGGCGCGGTCGGCGGACTGCTTTTGGGAGAATGCTTTATAAGCATGATGGGCTTTCGGCTGAGCCGAAGCGTTATTCCTCATTGGAAAGTCAAGGCCGATTTCAAAACGCTGCTGTCCCACACAAGCCTGGCTGGGTTAAACTACACGAACCAGTTGATAGGCGTCCTCGAGCGATACATCGGCGTGATGATGGTGGCGTTTATCACCTTCAGCGCGGATATGACGGGTTACTATTACCTCGCCATGAGACTTGTTTTGCTCCTTTTTTCCGCACCCATGCAATCATTCAATTCGCTGACGCCGACGTTGTCCATACTTCACGAGCAACGGGACACGGAGCGGCTGTCGGCCTGGATAGGACTAGCCGCTCGATGCGGCATACTGGCATTCATCATGATTTGGGGTGTTTTCAGTCTCGTGGGCAGGTCGGCTATTTCGTTCGTTCTCGGAGAAAGTTTCGAGCCGGTTTATTCGCTTCTCTTCATCCTGCTGTTATCCTCGCCTTTCCAATGGCTGGGGACCATCTTTTATCAGGTATGCAACGTTTACCGGCGACCGGGATTAAACATACCCGCCGGAGTGGTCAGGATTATAATCTTTGTACTATTGGGAATTTGGTTTTTGGAGTTATGGGATGTGACCGGACTGGCGGCGGCATACTCGATATCCTTCGTTTTGTCCTGCGGAGTGACTTACCTGTTGGTGTGGTTGATTTTGGGTATGCGAATATCTCCGATGCGCTTTATAATTTTATTGTTATGTGCTTTACCCTATATAGGAGGCTTACTGTGGGCCGAAGGCTTATGGGAACGCTTGGCGGCCGCCCTTACGGCCTCCGCCATCGCACTGGCCGTGGCTCATATAACCGGAGCATTGCGGATAAACGATCTGTCGAATTTATATCGCTCCCTGAAAGGCGACGGAATTAAATAACACACGGGAGTCTATAAAGAGCACTTTATTATGCGTATTCTGGCAGATATAACTCATCCGGCGCACGTGCATTTTTTCAAAAACGCTATCGTCGAACTGCGCGATAGAGGACATGAAGTGACTATAGGTTCACGGGCGAAAGATATTACCACGGACCTGCTCGATGCGATGGGCTTCGAGCATCTGATACTTTCGACGGCTCCAAAAAACAAGGTAATCACCGGCCTGGCTTACGAAATGATTGCACACTGCGTGCGGCTAACTAAGTTGGCGCGCAAAACCGACCCGGACGTGTTGCTGCAAGTGGCGGGAACTTTTGTGGCCCCCGTCGGATTTGTTCTCCGAAAACCGTCCGTCGTTTTTTACGATACGGAAAACGCCAAATTATCGAACGTCATCAGTTATAACCTCGCGACGGTCGTGTGCACTCCCGAGTGCTATGAGGGATCGGCGGGTGTCCATCAGGTGCGTTATCCGGGATACCATGAATTGGCCTATCTGCACCCGAACCGCTTCAAGCCCGACGCAGGCGTGCTCGAAGAATGCGGCCTGTCGCCGGATGAAAAGGTTTTCATCTGCAGATTTGTGGCTCACAAGGCGCTGCATGATTACCACGAAGAGGGGTTGACTGAAGGAGACAAGCTCAGGATCGTCAAGGAACTGGCGCGGCACGGAAAAGTCATTATTTCGAGTGAGAGCGAGTTGCCCGACGAGTTGGAGGAGTACCGCTCTCGCATTCCATTCGAGAAGATCCATCACGCGATGGCTTTTGCCGCTTTGATGATAGGAGACAGCGCCACCATGGCTGGCGAGGCCGCCGTTTTGGGAGTGCCCGGTATCTTTATATCAAAGAGCGATCGGGGCTACACCAACGAGCAGGAAAGACGATACGGTCTGGTAAAAACTTTCAAACCGGGCAAACGTGAGGAGTACCTTCGAGCCACCGTCGAGGTCGCCAACCAGCCCCTCGATGACATCCGGCTGGAATACGGAGCAAAGCGCGACTTGCTGTTGACGGAGCGAATCGACGTAACCGCATGGACGGTCGACTTTATCGAATCCGGGTTCGGAAGTTGATAATACCGAGAAACAACGCGTGCGAAATATGGACGTACTCGATATATGCAAACGATCCTTGAGCTGGGCCGGGGAGAACAATTACGCCGGCTACAGCAAATTCGACGCATTGAGCAGTCCGTTGTTGAAGTGGATGTCGGGCCGGTCGTTTTTTCTTCGCGCCGGGTTCACTTTTGCGCTCAGCCGAATGCCCATAAACCTGCGTCCCGTGCTCCTGGTTAAGAAAAACCAAAATCCCAAGGGGTTGGCGCTTTTCGCGCGCGCCTATTTCAATCTTTTCGAGGTGACGGGGGAGAAATTTTTCAAGACGGAAGGATTAAAGCTTCTTGATATTCTACTAGGCTTGTCGAGGGTCTCGCAGTACTCGGGCCACTGCTGGGGCTACGATCACCCGTGGCAGAATTCCGAATTCTTCATTCCCGCATACGAGCCAAACACCGTGGTCACGTGCAACGCAGCGAGTGCGTTTATGCAAGCCTACGATATTACCGGTGAGGAGCAATATCTCGAAGTATGCCGCTCGGCGGCCGAATTCATAATTGCCGACCTCAACTATATCGATGTCGGTGAAAACATGCTTTGCTTAAGCTACGATCTGCACAGTTCTTGGAAAGTGATAAACGTGAACGCAATGGCCTCTTCGTTTATGGCAAAGCTATATAAAATAACGGGAGACGCTCGATATGAGCGCCGTTCTCAATCCATAATGCGGTGGGTAATCTCGCAGAGAACCCCTTACGAAGCATGGTACTACACCGATCCGCCGGAAGCGTCGTCGATCACCCATGATAATTACCACACGGGGTTCGTTCTGGATTCGATATTCGATTACTTAACCGTTTTCCCCGGTACCGATATGAAAAAAGTCTACATGAACGCTCTCGAATTTTATAAACGGGAACTCTTCCTTCCGAATTGGGCGCCGAAATGGATGTATGACCGTGATTATCCCAATGATATACACGGATGCGCGCAGGGCGTGATAACCTTTGCAAAGGCTTCGGCGATTGATGCATCATATCTGGATTGCTCGCGCGATATCCTCGAGTGGACGATAAGAAACCTGTATTCCGCGAGCGAGAGCCGCTTTTATTATCAAAAAGGAAGGTTGGGAACCAAGAAGTTTACATTGATGCGGTGGTGCCAGGCATGGATGTGTTATGCGATAAGTTTGTTTTTGAGAATCGAAGCCGATGAGAAGGATAAGGAAAAGCCTACTTTTACTTCTTGAGCTTATTTATCAACTCCAGTTCCCGGCGGTAAATATCGGCGACATCAGTCTGAAAGGATAATGCGTTCGGGTCGTTGGGGGATAATTTTACGCAATTCCGGCTTGTCCCCACAAGCAAAGGCAGGACACGGGGAGCATGGAGCATTGTGGGGAAGCGGGTTTGGCGCAGGCATTGGTAATAAATCCAGAGTATGTTTCGCATGAGAAACCATGCATTGCGATTTTCCGGCTCGATTTTCGCCGCCATTCCGAGTTCCTTGTAAGCAAATGCCAGGGCCCCCTTTCTCATGAATTCACGGGCTCTCGATATATGAATCCTGGCTGATCCGAGATTCCGCAGGGGAACCTCCTCCTGCCCGCATTTATAAACCGATATAACCTTCCTATACTCGGGAAAAAATCGGCTGTAAATGAGACGTGCTCCCGGCAGGGGATAAAGCGCAAAAGACAGTCCGGCCAAACGGGGCCTGTAAAAACCCAGGTTATTGCTGTCCGCCACTACATAATCAACGGCGCCCGAAGCGATGAGTTTTATCATCTCGTGCACTTTGATGGGAATAAGGTCTCTACCGTAATGAGGGTTATAAGCATTGCCATCCAAGTGATAAACAATAAACGGCTTGCGCGCCCAAACGATTTTACCCGCCGGCACCAATCCGAGTGCTTTAATTTCTTCAGCGGCAGGCTTATGGCCGGAGCTGGATAAAGTGTAAATTCTTTCAGGAGCCCATAAACTCCTCATGTACATGTAATCATGCATTTGTGAAAAGAAGACCAGTACAATCAAAAGCACCGAAAAAAGCCATTGAGATCGCCCGGCAAGAAAACCTTTTCTTAAGCCAACCTTGAAAATCAAAGCAAAACCGACACCGACAAGAAGTGCCCCGACGAAATCCACCGAGATATATGGTTGCCCTTTCGTTCTTATAGCTTCATTTAAAGCGGTCCCTCCCCACAAGACCAAGACGAAGATGCCCGAAATTATTAACATAAATGACGCTATCACTGCTTTTATCGTTGAAGAGCGGTTTTCGATAAACGTTTCAGACAAAAGCCGGACGGCGGGAACGGCGGCCATAAAAAACACCACCGACGCGCCGGTGAGTGGGAATAGATCGAAAAGCTTCGGGTGAATTGGATATAGGTTCCCGAAAGTTTTAAGGCTGTATGGGTCGAGAAAACAGGGAAGGATTGCGATGTAAGCGACTGCCGCCAACAGCGGAAGCAGGATTTTTGCCGAAGTTGTCGTCGTTTTGACATTTCCGGTCTCGGTCATTTTTACGCCCAGCCAATCCGAAGCCGTGTACAACCCGTGGGCGGCAAGCATTATTCCGGGGATCATCAACGGGTATATATAACGATCGTCCCTCATGTGAGGTGTAATAAGCGCATACACCCCCAGGAATTGAAGTATCCACACGACTACCCAAAAGGCCATGAAAAGGCGCTCGGCATCTTTATTTTGAATATATTCACGAATTGTGGCGACCAGTCCGATCAACAGGAAAAGAAAAAGGAACGGTCCTAACCTGATAATCATCGCGCTCCCGTAGGAGATCGTGTTCATTACCAGTTTAGCCGATAGTTTCGGCGCAATTTTTAAGAAATCCGACGCTTTTTTCGCCTCTTTATCACCCAGTAATGCAACTCCCCTATGTTTGCCCATCTGCCGGTCTCGATCAAACCGGCCTCCTCCGTAAAGTTGAACCTGTCTGGCAATGCTCTTGTTGTGCATCCGGACGGAAAGCCTCCACTCTCCCGTCCTGACGCGATTGTGGATAAAGTACGGCATAGAAACTGCAAAAAAGGCCGTTATCATAGCCGCCGAAAGAGCTATCACGCGCCGCCGCCGTATTTTGTCGAGAAACCGGAATTTGATAAATGCCCCCGCTGCTATCATCCAGACCGCCGTAAACCCTACATCGCGCGTTAAAAATAATAATGAAGAGAGCACTCCGGCGAGAATAAAGAGTTTAAAAGAAGGTCGTGTCAAGGCATAGACCGACACCGCGATCACACATATATACAAGGCGGAAAAAGTGGCTTCGGTGAGAATGCAACTCGAATACCACAGCGTGAAGCTGTTGAAAGTAAGAACGGCCGCCGCAATCAAAGCGGTTCGCCGCGAAAATACCAAACCGGTGACCATATACAGCGGAATAAAAGTCAACATGCTCATGAGCAGGGATATACTGATGGCCACATGCGCGAGGTTGAACTTGCCGCCCGCGAAAGGGGCCAGCATAAACGGATAAAGGGGCGGAACGCGACGGGATTTAATGAACCCTTCGTAAATATCAAAATCCTTCCCGAAAAAAACGCCGCTGTTGATCTCTTTCGCCAGATGCATATATTGCGTCGCATCGGGATACCGCAAAGGTGTCCAGAGCGCCGTCGATAGACGAAAAAGGAGACCCACCAACATCAGGAAAGCCAATATATGCCAACCTGATAGACGGCCCCAATATCGCTCGTGAAAATCGGGATTTTCGGAATAGTCATTCATAAAGTTCTATTGAATTTCGTTGAAAATTCATCAATTGGCAATTACCAACGAAAAATTGTAATTTCATCTGAAAGGAAAATTAAACTTCAAAGACGAAGTAAATTTGCAAAGGCCTCTTTATATCGAATAAACAGGGAGGAAAATATGTCCGAAGCAACGATAAACGGAGCGCGGCTGTATTTCGAAGATCATGGAACGGGTTTCCCGCTGATTATGACCCATGGGCTTGGAGGCGACCACACCATGTGGATCAACCAGATCCCCGCTTTCAAAAAGAAATACCGCGTGGTGGTTTGGGATTGCCGTGGCCACGGCCAAAGCGAGGTGACGGACGAAGGATATTCAATCAACCGGTTTACCGAGGATCTGCACGGCCTGATGCGACATCTGGATATCGAGCGCGCGCACATCGTCGGGTTGAGCATGGGCGGCTGGATATCATATTGGTTTGCGCACAACTATCCCGAAGCCACCGCATCGCTCGTTTTGTCCGACTCCGCCGGTATGTTCGCCGGATTCTCGGATAAAAACCGAGAAAATAATCGGAACATGTTCGAGGCATCGGCTCACATTGCGGAAAAGTACGGGCGGGAAAAGCTGGCCGATACGACCCTTTCGTTGATGTTTTCGGAGAAGTTCATTGAGGAACAACCTGAAGCCATCGAGTTGGTGCGGCAGCGGATAGTAAGCGATTCCGGTGTGGGCTACGCACGCACCATCAAGGGAGTTTTCGCCGAGTACTGGGACAAACCGGTAAAAGAGTTCGAAGAAAAGTTATCGGAAATATCGGCGCCGACGCTGATTATCGCGGGTGAAGTGGATAAGCTCACACCAGTCCCCACCCAACAAGCAATCCATCGCGCAATTCCCGGTTCGCGGCTCGAAATTATCCCCGGTTCCGGGCACGTCCCGCCTATCGAGCAACCCGAGTTCTGGAACAGTCTGGTGCTCGAATTCCTCGAAAATGTACATGGCTGATCGCAATCGAACCGTCTTGGCAAAAAAGGACTAAATGTGGAAATAAACAAGATCGTGAAATTTCTGGGCCTGAAGCCTCATCCCGAGGGCGGATTTTACGCCGAAACTTACCGAAGCGGGGAAAAGATACCCCGAGATGCGTTGCCGCCGCGATATAAAACCGACAAACAGTTCAGCACCGCCATCTATTATCTTTTAACCCTTGACACGTTCTCAGCGCTTCACCGCATAAAATCCGATGAAATATTTCATTTCTACCTTGGCGACCCGGTCACAATACTCAAGCTACATCCCGACGGACGGGGTGAAACGATAACCTTGGGACACGATATCGAAGCCGGCCGACATCTCCAATGTGTCGTCCCGGGCGGGGTTTGGATGGGTATGTATCTCAACGCAGGAGGAAGCTTCGCCTTGATGGGAACCACGGTCGCTCCCGCATTCGATTTCGACGATTTTGAACTTGGAAATCGCGGCGAGTTAATCGAAATATACCCGAATTATGAAACGATCATAAGACGCCTTACCCTCGAATAGTCGGCTATCTTCCTAGTGGGGAGGGGTGTGCGGGTCGACGCCGGGAATATCGGGTAGCGATTTTAACTCTCGGCGTGCTCTTTCGAATTGCGGATCGATTTCGAGGACTTGCATGAAGTATTGCCGTGCCGCCGCGAAATTTCCTTCTTTGCGCGCTATGATGCCCATTTCGTAAATAGCGGGAATATAGTTCGGTTTGTATCGAAGTGCTTCGGCGACGTGTTCACGTATTTTTGTGAGATTTCCTTTTTCGTTGTAATAATATGCGAGCTGCATGCGGTTGGTCAATTTGCCGGGGGTGTGTCGCAGGCTTTCTTCGAGCACCTCGATAGCGTCGTCGTAGCGCCCCATCAATTCCAGGCAAGCGGCCAATTCGGTTTCTACCTTGGGGTTTGCGGGGGTCAAATCCAGTGTGCGGCGGTATATTTTCACGGCCTCTTCATATCGACCGGTGATATGAAGCGCTCTACCCATTCGATATGTAAAGCTTGGGGAATGGGGAACACGTTTTACGTAGTGGCGGAAATACGGCAACGCTTCTTCGTAATTTCCACGACGCGAAATAGCGCTTGCAAGTATCGGCCAGGCAGGCAGAAAGTCCGGATTAATGCGAATAGCGGTGCGAAGCGATTGGATGGCCGGGTCGATCTGATCCGTCAGTTCCAAACTCCGGGCCAAAAGGAAATTAATCAGCACGGAACGAGGATGGGACTTGAGAGCTTTTTTAAGAGAAGATTCCGACTCCTTGAGTTTCCCCTGAAATAGGTGTACCAGTCCTTTTTGAGTATTGGTCAACGGCGCGTCGGGTATGGATGTCGATGCCGCGTTGAAGTGGACGAATGCCCCGGCGAAATCTCCGTCATTGAGACTTATTTCGCCGAGTAAGTGTCGAGCCGAAGCATTTTCCGACTCGTTTTGCAGCTTGGTGAAATGCTCGCGAGCTTCATTCCACCTACCGGCGTCAAACGCTCGAACGCCCATCGACCACTCGTCCTCGGGCGACTTGTTCCCGGCGGTAACGATAACGCAACACAAACCCAGTAAAATCATTCCCAGGTATTTAGCGAGCCTTTTCATTTGTTTATCTTCCGGTCGTCGTCGGGAGACGCCGCTCCCAAGCGTATCAGCGCCTTGCGCGCCCGCTCCGAATCGGATGATATTTCGAGTGCTTTCCGATAGTATTTAATGGCGCAATCGCGATCTTTATCGATCTGGCAACACCGCCCAAGGCCGATGGCCCAGGCGGCAATTGTCGGGCGAATCCTACGAATTTCACCGAACGACTCTCTGGCGCGCTCGATGTCACCCATCTCCAGGAAAGTATTTCCCATGTTTTCATGCATATCGATGCGGTCGGGGTAGTGCTTGCGAACAAGATCGTAAATTTCCAATAGTTCGTCCCATTGTCCGGTGGCGATATAAGCATCCTGCAATTCCAACCATACGCGTGGATTGGATTGCTTGTGCGGAGTGATTTTGTAAGTCTCAATCGCTTTTCGGAACTCCCCATTGGCGGAATATGCTCTGGCGAGGTACATGGACGGCAGTTGTGCATTCGGATTTCGCTCCGTAGAGGCCCGGAGCACCCGTATGGCATCATCGAACCGCCCCAGATAGTTGTAAAATAACCCCAATTTAATGCTATATGATATGCTACCAGGGTTGTCCTTGAGTTTCTTTTCAAATAATGGAATGGCCTTATCGTATCGGAAATATGAAGAGTAGAGCGCCAATAGAATAAACGCAGCATCTTCGCGGTCGGGTGATTGATCGAGGACGGTCAATAATTGCTTCTCCGCCACATCAAAATTTGCCGACAGCGTTTCCAGAAGCGCCCACCATAACCTCGCCCATATCCAGTCGGGGCTAAGATCGGTCGCGATGCGCAAATGATTGCACGCCTCTTTAAGGTCGCCCCGATCCGCAAACGATAAACCGAGCAAATAATGGGAAAGCGCCGAATCCGGGGCGACTTCCACAGCGTTGGAAAATTCGCGATGAGCTTCTTCAACCCGGCCCTCGTTATAAAATCCTATCCCGGATTTGATGTATTGGGGGTATGATTTTGAAGGCTTGCAACCAATTCCAAAAATAATCAACAGGATGCAAACGTATAATATTTCCTTGCGACACCGGCTGCGAAAATGAACCATGGTGCTAGCTTAGCAAATTCGCGCCAACCATGTCAATCCCGAGTCCCATTTCAACTTTGACATTGTCAAAGTCAGCTTGGGCGCCGGCCGGGATTTGCTTTGTTATTCTGCATCCGGTCACCGTCCAAAAGCTCAATACCGGCATCGCGTCGTAGTTTATTGACGTAGTTGTGGGCCATGCGGGTGGGTTCGGGCAAGCGGTATTTCAGAGCGCATCGTAAGACCAGTTCGGCGGTTTCGTCCACTCCCAGCCGGTGTCCCGGGGATATGAACACCGGTTTCACGTTGTCTCTGGTTCGCAGTGCCACCCCGATACGTTTGCCATCGTACATCAGGTCGGTTCGGTCGCCTTTGCGCATACCGACCGGGCCGTGCTTTCCCACCAGCAGCGACTTGGCGCAACCGGCGCCGGGTTTGTCCAGCAGGAGGCATATATGCGAGGCGAGGCCGAACCCGCGCGGGTGAGCTATGCCCTGGCCGTCCACGATGACGGCGTCCACGCGGTTGGTAACCTTTCGGAATGCTTCGAGGATAGACGGCGCTTCGCGGAAACTCAGCAGGCCCGGTATGTAGGGGAAGTTTACTCGAGTGACGGCGCCGCATTCCTCCACCACCTCGAGCTTCTTCATGTCCCACACCACCGCTCCCGCAAAAAACAGGTCGCTATGCTTCTCGTAAGACACGTCCGCTCCCGCCACAAACCGCAGTCTCTTAGGCAACGGTCCGAACCTCACCTTTTTACCCAGGGATTCCTGTATAGAGCGGGCTTCCGAATATGGAACGTCCCATGAATGCAAAGAGCATATTTTCATATTTGATTTGAGGCTTAAAGTTTCCAGGTCATGCGCGTACTGCCGATACGTATATTGCTGTATTCCCTGAGGCGAGTGCTTTTTGTAGGCTTACCGTCGACGATCAGCAGTTTGTCCTCGATGAGGCTTGTGATTATCGGTGTGTCGAAGACGAATTCTATCTGTGCATGCACATCCTCCATCTGCGGGTCATTCACGGCGACATCCACACGACTGGGGTCGCGCCCGATGAGAACTTCGGTCTGGGTAAGGAGATATTCGTCGGCATCCATTGCTATGAGTACGCTTTGGGGCATCTCGTCGAGTTCCCTGACCTTGACGCCCATATTAAAGGCTCCGCCGATATCGAGTCTGTCGCCGTCGTTGAGGAAAATCGTTCCCTCGACCCGCTCCCCGTTTCGCGCGCTTCCATTCGAACTCGCCAAGTCGGAGAATCTTGCGCCGTCGTACGTAAGGCTTACGATACCGTGTTTGCGGCTGACGCGCTTGTCCGGCAGGCATATATCACACGATGCTTCCCGGCCCATTATCAGCTCGGCGGTCCACAGAACATGAACTCTTCGGGCGGTATCGGCGAAGCTGATCATGCCTTTGTAATACTTCCTTTTGTCCCCCTCGCCATGTATTATCGTCGCTTCGAATTCGCCGTCGCTCATAATTCAGGAATCTCCTTTTAGTTTCACTTCAAGGGTACCACAACCGCGCCCGAATTCGTGAAATCCACCGGCACGCTCCGAGGCGAAGTTTCCCCGGGCGATATGGCGTAGACCGCGCCGGCTCTTCGCCCCATAAGCTCGAAATTTATCTCGATTGCATCGTCGATGACTTTTTCGCTTCTGATACCGACGGCGCCCTGTCCCATGTGGAAAGTAATCGCCGGCATCCGTGGCGTGTCATCGGCCGGAACGAGTGTAACAAACGCACAGCCGTGAGGAGGCAGAGAAAACGGTCCGAGTTCACCATGCAATATTCCCAGGTAATTTTCCGTCCAGTACTCGAAAGCGTGATGCGGCGAATCTATACCCAATTTATCGAGATCGATGCTCATTTCCATGGGCTTGTCGCTCCAGTTGATAATAGCTGCGAGATGCCTGTCCGAACCGGGCACTGTAAGATGAAAGATAGCCGGATCGCGGGAATCAAACAAGTCCACGGGCTTTGCCGCAACGCTGAGCAACGGCGTCGCTGACCGGAGAATATCCCAGCGATCCTCCTCGAGGGCAGACATGTCGTCGCTTATAAGCGTCATGCCGCCGGAAAGGAATATAACGGTAGCCAAGGTGCGTACTTCGTCGAGAGTGAGTTTGCTTTTCCGTTTGCGCACCAGCAGGCAGTCAGGATCGTTAACCCACAGGCGGCGGTGCATCGCGGCGCGGCATACGGTGCCATGTACGGCGTTTTCACAAGAAGGCTCAATTGGGGCGTGCGTTACCAGCCGTAGCGCCCAATCGCGCCACTTGGGCGCGACGTCGGCGCTGATACGCATGACGTCTACCATGCCCACGCTCGGCAGCAACGGCGCTCCGCAGCCAAGAATAATGGTGTCATAGCCAAGCGATTTTCGAATCGTTTCGAGTCCTTTTCGATAAGCCTCGACGCCCGTCATCGTCGGGTCGTGGCGCCTGCCGCGCAGCAGTGCCGCATAGATAAAATCTATTTTTACGAACCGGTAGCCCCAATCGCGGACTGCGGTCATGAATTCCTCGACCCAATCGAGGGTCTCGGGATTTGTGAGGTCCAGCGTATAGAATGCGACACCTTTCCACATG
>Ga0180432_10005582_pt1 | contig 16663 bp, 14 predicted proteins | sample SS_ome_10_FD_132414 | JGI IMG/M metagenome (GOLD analysis project Ga0180432, IMG submission 132414) | Hypersaline lake sediment archaeal communities from the Salton Sea, California, USA - SS_1_MS_2 metaG | ecosystem: Environmental > Aquatic > Non-marine Saline and Alkaline > Hypersaline >... | reverse complement strand
TGGCCGAGGTCTCCCGGGCCACCCGGCACGAGCACAAGATATCGCTGTTGAACATCGTCATCGACGACTTCAAGAAGTTCGTCGAGCGCAACGGGCGCGAGAACACCGAGAAGCTGATAATCGAGTTCGCCGAGCAGCTGAAGTCCCGGGTGGGCCGCCCGGTGGCCCCCTTCGCCTTCCGCATCTCCGACGTACCGGTCCGCTACCGCGGCGGGGAGTTCTTCGTCATTCTGCCCGAGACCCCCAAGCGCGGCGCCAAGACCAAGGCCGAGCGCCTGCGCATGTTCGTGGCCAACAACAAGTATGAAGGCGGCGACAAGCTGCCCCGCGGCAAGGTGACTTTGAGCATCGGCCTGGCCACCTACCCCGACGACGCCATGGACGCCGTCTCCCTGCTCAAGCAGGCCGACAAGGCCCTGCGAGTCGCCAAGCAGAAGGGCAAGAACCAGGTACAGACGGTACCCAAGGAATAGAACTACACTCCCGAGAACTGGATCTTTTCGAAGCGCAACGAAGGAGTGCGCCAGCTGGAGTATAGGTTGGGATCATTGCCCAACTCGGCCAGCTTCTTCCAGAACTCGAGGTGGTTGCCGGCCAGGTTCATCTCCGCCACCGGCCGGACGATCTTGCCGTTTTCGATCCACTGGCCGCGGATCCCGATGGAGAAGTCGCCGGTGGCCGAGTTGGAGTTGCCCCCGGAGAACCCGGTGACCAGGATCCCCTTGCCCATGGCCTTCAACAACCCCTCGAGATCCTTGTCGCCGCCGGCGAACACCAGATTGGACTGCCCCCCGGTGGTGGGCTGCTTGCCCAGCTTGGAGGCATAGTAGGTGTCCAGGTAGAAGGTGCGCAGCACGCCTTTCTCGAAGACGGGCATCTTCTTCAAGGACATTCCCTCCCCGTCGTAGGTCCGCGAGCCCAGGCCCCCGACCACGAAGGGATCGTCGGTGATGGTCAGCACCTTGCCCAGCACATCCTGTCCCATCTTGTCGGCCAGGAAGGACCGCTTCTGCTGGATGGAACGCCCGCTCAAGGGCCCCAGTAAACCGCCCATCAGGCGCGCGGCCACCCGGTTCTCGATGATGCAGTCGTACTCGCCGCTCTTTTCCGGCTTGGCTCCCACGTCCATGAAAGCCCGGCGGGTGGCCTCGCCACCCACCTTTTCCACCGGGGGCAGCTCGTCCCGGCGGCGGGTGACCGCGTAGTACCAGCCCTCGGGCTTGCGGCCGCCTTCGTCCTTCACCGAGGTTTCGGTGAAAACCACGAAGGTGGACGATTGCCGGATCCCCTCCATACCGTTGGAGGTCACCTTGGCACTCTCCGACACGCTATCGGAGCAGCTGGAGGTCACCGAGATAATCTGATCGGCCTTGGGCCCCGAGCGCGCGGCGGCCTCCAGATCCTTGGCGGTCTGGCGTCGGTTGACCGCGGTCACCGCCTCGGCACCCGCCTGGTCGAAGACCTTCAGGTCGCCCTCGAAGCGATCCTTGAACCGCGCGGGATCGGGCAGCTTGCGATGCTTGTCCTCCGCCAGCACCCGGGTCATGGCCACGGCCTCCTTGAGAAAGTCGTCCAGGGCCTCGGGACGCAGATCGGAGGAGGAGTTGGAAGAGTAGCGCCCGTCGACGTACAGGGTGACGCCCACCGACATGCTGGTTGACTCGCGCAGCCGGTCCAGCTTGCCGTCGCGCCATTCCACCTCCGAGTTGCGGCTGCGCCCCAAGGACGCCCGCACTCCCTGGGCTCCAAATTTCTGTGCCTTTACCACCACTTCCTTGGCTTGTTCGAGTAGTGTCTTGCTCATGACCGCCTCCCGCCGATGGACATGCCTCCGGCTTTCACCGTGGGCAGTCCGAAGCCCACCGGCACGCGCTGGCCGTCCTTGCCGCACATACCGCCCCCGGAGAACATCTGCATGTCGTCGCCGACCATCTCAACCGCCTCGAGCACCTTGGGCCCGCTGCCGATCAGGTTGGCGTCCTTGACCACCTTGGTGAGCTTGCCGTCCTCGATCATCCGCCCATGCTTTAAGAAGAAGGTGAAGTCTCCCGCGCCGATCTGCACCTGCCCGTTGGAGAACACCTCCGCGTACAGGCCCTTCTTGACCGACTTGATGATCTCTTCGGGCTTGTGGGGGCCGTTGATCATGTAGGTGTTGCGCATGCGCGGAACCGGGGGATAGCGGAAGGACTGGCGGCGCCCCGATCCGGTGCTCTTGGTCTTGTAGTGGTCGGCGGAGATGCGATCGTGCATGTAGGAGCGCAGGATGCCCTTCTCCACCAGGGGCGTCTTCTGGCCGGCTGTGCCCTCGTCGTCGATGTTGATCGATCCGCGCAGCCGCTCGTTGGTGCCGTCGTCGTAAATGGTTACGAAGTCGGGGGCGATCTTCTTGCCTATGCGGTCGGCGTATATCGAGATCCCCTTGCGGTTGAAGTCGGCTTCGAATCCGTGGCCCATGGCCTCGTGCAGCAGGATCCCGGTCACTCCGGGAGCCAGGACCACCGGCAACTCGCCCACCGGCGCTTCCACCGCGTCGAAGAGCATGGTGGTGTAGTCGGCGGCCTCGTGGGCCACCCGGTCGACCAGCTGGTTGGAGAAGAAGCCCAGGCCGTCGCGGGAGGAGCCGGTCTGGTAGCCCACCTCGATCTTGCCCTGGTCCTGGGCCACGCAGCTGGCCACCAGCAGCGCCATGGGCCGGTCGTCCTCGGCCAGCAGGCCTTCGGAGTTGGCCACCAGGATGCGCGAGGTGGTGTCCGACAGGTAGATGGTCACCTTGATGATGCGCTTGTCGCGGCCTCGGGCTTTTTCATTGGTGCGCTGGATGATCGGCAGCTTTTTGTCGATGCCCACGTCGGTCCAGGGTACCTCCACGCTGTAGTGGTTATCGACCTTGACGGCCGCCAGCGGCTTGGGACGCCCCCCAAAGCCGGCGTCGGCAACCGCCGCGGCGGTTTCGGCCGCGGCCAAGAGCGCCTCCTCGGTGAGATCCTCGCAATAGGCGAACCCGGTGGCGTCGCCCTTGAGCACCCGGATGCCCGCGCCCAGATCGATGGTGGAGTAGGCGCGGTTGACCTCGTTGTCCTCCATGCCCACCCAGTGCTCGATCTTGTGCTGCAGGTACACGTCGGCGAAGTCGCCGCCGCGCGAAAGGCCCTTCTCCAGAGTGCGGCGGATCAGGCCGGTGTCCACGCCGAACTGGTCGAAGTAAGTGCCGTGGGCGCCGGCGACCTTGTCGGGCTTGACCATCTTCTGGGCGCATCCCGACACCAGGGCCGGCACCGACACCACCGCCGCGCCGGTACCCACCACCTTGAGGAAATCACGTCGGTTCATTATTACCTCCCTTACAGGTCCTCCGAAATCAGGCCATGGTAGCGCCCCATCCAGTAAACCACCAGGAAATCTTCCGCCGAGTACACCAGCCGCCGGTTTTCCGGCCGCTCCTCCTGGATCTCGAAGAAATCCAGGCGCCAAAGGTAGTTGTCGAAGGCGTACTCGTCCAGCGGGATGGGCTCGGCGGCCGCGGGCTTGTCCAGGCGGGTGCGGCAGACCTCCTCCTGGGTTCCGGCGGGGATGTAGCGGTCGAACTTCTCTTCGGGGAACTCCTTCAGCTTGCAGATGGCGTCGTCGACCGCCTGCTTCAGGATCGGATCGTCGTCGGGACCTTCACCGATAAGCGCAGCGTAGGCGAAGGTGTACCAGGCGTTTCCGATGACCGCCACGCTCTGGTGTTCGGGGTTATCGGTGTGGAACATGTTGTTGCGCAGCACCCCCAGCAGGCGGGCCCGCAGGCCTTCGTTCTGCTCGCGTCGCAGCAGCGGGTAGATTGCCTGGTAGCACATGTCGAAGTTGTCGTAGTTCTGTTTGCAGTTGGCTAAAAACAGAAACAGGCTGTCTTCCATGCTTTCGATGTAGGATCCCATATCGGTGACTTCTATGTCCGGGCAGTTCACGCCGGAGCGGGTCTGCATCAGGCAGCCGTAGTAGAAGTCATCCAGCTCGGCGTCGTCGTTGGCGGTCTGGGCCACCTTGATGAAGCTGGACGCCAGCATGGCGTTGAAGCCGGGAAAGTCGTCGAAGGCCGAATGGTACAGTGCTCCGTGCTCGGTGACCTCGCCGTCGACGTCGATGATCTGCAGCCCGTTCTCGTACAGGTGGTCGCCGATCTCGTCGAGGCGCTCCTTGACGTCGGCGATGATCCCGGGGTCGTCGAAGTGCTCCATGGCCGCGGCGTAGCCGAACATCAGCCCGGCGTAGCCGTCCTTGGAAACGTCGTTGCGGAAGCGCCAGCCGGGAATGGAGGTCGAGTCGCTCCAGCCGGTGCTTCCGGCGCCGTCGAAGTTGAAGGGCACGTCCGGGCGGTAGAGCGAACGCCCGTAGAGCCCGCGGACCCCGGTCACCCGGGTCAGGTCGTGCAGGCCCTCCAGGACCGTCCTGGCGTTCTCCACCGCCTTTGGGTCTTTGGTGGCCGCGTAGCGGAAGGCCTGGGAGGCCAGGTACATCCCGCTCCACAGGATGGTATTCTCGACGTGGTTCCAGTGCTCGACGCTTTGCAAGTCCTCGGTGAGGTAGACATTACGGTACAGCTTGTCGCCGGCCAGGTGCCGGGTGCGGGAAACCTCGTCGAAATAAGCGGCCCGCTGAAAAAGGGTGGGCCCGGAGGCGATCCGCTCGCAGGTCGGCCAGTCGTAGCCGCCGTTGCCCCCCGTGTCGGAACAACCCAGGACAAAAACCACTCCGGCAAGCAGGCAAATACGCATCGCAACTCCTGGCATGAAAATAGAGGTATTGCGGGTGAGTGTCAATCGATGCTGGTCCGGGCGGTACGTCAGCCGGCCGGTGGTGGTCTATGAAGTGACCAACCTGAAGAACAAGAACGCTTAGCCCTTGTCGGCAAAAGACTTCAATTGCCTCGAACGGCTCTTGTGGCGGAGCTTGTTCAGGGCCTGGCTCTCGATCTGGCGGACGCGCTCACGGGTTATGTCGAAGTCCTTTCCAATCTCGCGAAGGGTGTACTCGTCATTGACGCCGATCCCGAAGCGCAGGCGCAAGATGCGCTCCTCGCGGGGGGTGAGCGTAGCCAGCACCTCGCGGGTTCTGTCCAGAAGCTCGTGCTCCTCGGTTTCCGACGACGGGCACGGGGAATTCTCGTCCTCGATGCAGTCGACCAGGCTCAAGGTACCCTCCTCGCCGACCGGCGCCTCCAGGGACACGGTCCTGCGGGTCTCCTCGCGAACCATGCGCACGGTCTCAACGGACATGTCCAGCTCCTCGGCCAACTCCTCGGCGGTGGGCCGGCGGCCCAGCTGCTGGCGCAGCAGGCGGGAAGCCCGGCCGATCTTGTAGGCCGCGTGGAACTTGTTGACCGGGATACGGATCACCCGCGACTGGTCGGCGATGGCCCGGATCACCGACTGGCGGATCCAGTGCACCGCGTAGGTGGCGAAACGGTTCTCGCGGGTGTAGTCATACTTCTCCACCGCGCGCATCAGTCCGATGTTGCCCTCCTGAATCAAGTCGGTGAACGACAGGCCCATGCCGGTGAAACGCTTGGCCACGAAGACCACCAGCCTGAGATTGGCCTCGGTCAGCCTGTGGCGGGCATCGTTGTATTTCTTCTGGGCTTCACCGATCCGCCTGTGAACCCGGCGAAGATCTCTCAGAGCCATACCGGTGCTTCTGTATACCCGGCGGCGCTGCTTCTCGGAGCTGGAAGCCAACCTGACCAGATCGGCATGATCCTCGGCCAGCTCCCCGGACCACTCCTCCGGCAGACCGGCCTTCTCCAACAAGCGGGGAATCTTGTCCCGATAGGACCGGCACAGCTTCAACACCCTTTCCAGCAGTCGCACCGAGCGCAGTTCTCCTCTGGCTCGCAAGGTGTGCACAAGCTCGCGCAGGGACTCGGCGAATAACGGAGACTTCACCAACGCCTGCAGAATCTCCCGGCGGCCCTCCTCCATACACTTGGCCACCTCGACTTCCTCTTTCTTGGTCAGAAGCGGGACACTGTGCATCCTCTTAAAGTAGTTCCGGGCGGCTCCATCCATTCCGCCAAAATCCTTGGAGGATTTCATATTGTATGCCGATTTCGACATATAAGCGCCTTTCTTGACTCCCCCCGGTTCCCCACCGGACAACATAGTCCCGATGAGGATGCTGAAAACAGTCTGCAATCGACATGCCACAGCAAAAACTATGAAAAAACAAGGCACTGCATCTGCAAAACGTCTCTGAATCACCAAAAGCCTGAGACATGTTTGAGACACCAACTGTCTCGTACGCACAAAAAGACACAGTTTGTCCTGATACATGAAATAGATAATTATTTGTTATTAATAGATTTTTGTAGATGGCACGTTCCCTGCTTCAGAGAAATACGGGAGGTGTCCATGCCCAAGAGAAATATCATCAGGATCGACGAGGAGCTGTGCGACGGCTGCGGTCTATGCGTGCCCGCCTGCGCCGAGGGGGCTCTGCAGATAGTCGACGGCAAGGCCCGGCTGGTGGGCGAGAACCTGTGCGACGGACTGGGCGCCTGCCTGGGTGAGTGCCCGCAGGGGGCCATTACCATCGAGGAGCGAGAAGCCGAAGAATTCGACGAGGTCGCTGTTCACCAGCACCTGAAAAAACTGGAAGACACCGACCTCCCCTGCGGCTGCCCCGGATCGGCGATGCGCACCATCGCCTGCGAAGAAGAGCCCGCCGTTCAGACCGGCCCGGCAAGATCGGAGCTTTCCCACTGGCCGGTCCAGCTGATGCTGGTCCCCGCAGGCGCGCCGTTCTTGAAGGACGCCGACATACTCATCGCCGCCGACTGCGTGCCTTTCAAGGTCCCCGATTTCCACTCGAAGTATCTAAGGGGCAAGTCGCTTTTGGTGGCCTGCCCCAAGCTGGACGACCTGGACTTCTACCGCCAGAAGCTCAAGGAAATCTTCGACGCCGCCCGGCCCAAAAGCATCACCGTTATACGCATGGAGGTCCCTTGCTGCGGCGGCATCGTCCACGCGGTCAAGGAAGCCCGCGATCACTCGGCCCCCGGCCTGCCGGTGACGGTGCACACCATAGGAATCCGAGAAGGCGATGTAGTGGAGGAAATACCCCCACCGGTGCGGTCGGGCTTGCCCGAGTCAGGCATACCCGGTAGCCTGAGTTCTGGAGGTTGATCATGTTCCGCTGTCCCGGCCAGGATATGCGCAGATTGACGGTCAGCTATCATCCCTGTCCCAACTGCGGGAAGCCGGTGGAGTTCTTCTCGGACGAGATGCGAATCCGCTGTCCATACTGCAAGACCATGGTCCACAAGGAGGCGGCGCCTTCCTGCATCCAGTGGTGCAAGGCGGCCCGCGACTGCCTGGGACCGGAGCTCTACGATCAACTCGTCGGCAAGCTGAAAGAACCGGAAGAAGACCAGGAAGAATAACCTTTTCTCATACAGGCGGAGGGAAACATGGAACCGAGAAAAATAACCGACACGGTGCAATGGATGGGAGCGGTGGACTGGGACCGGCGATTGTTCGACTCGCTGATCCCGCTGCCCGACGGGACCAGCTACAACGCATATTTCATCAAGGGTTCCGAGAAGAACGTCTTGCTGGACTCCGCCGATCCCGACATGAGCGAAGTCCTGCTTGCGCAGCTCGAGGGAATCGACCGGATCGATTACCTGGTCTCGCACCATGCCGAGCAGGACCATTCGGGGACGATACCCAGGGTACTGGAGAAATATCCGGCTGCCAAGCTGATCTCCTCCACCAAGGCCAAGGGAATGCTCATCGACCTGCTGAAAATTCCAAAGGAGCGCTTCGTCACCGTCGAGGACGGCGAAACCCTCTCGCTGGGCGACCGGACCCTCAAGTTCGTCTACACCCCCTGGGTGCACTGGCCGGAGACAATGTCGACCTACCTGCAGGAGGAGAAGATCCTCTTCAGCTGCGACTTCTTCGGCTCCCACATCGCCACCAGCGACCTCTTCGTCACCGACGAGGGGCGGGTCTACGAGGCTGCCAAGCGCTACTTCGCCGAGATCATGATGCCTTTCAGGAACATCATCAAGAAGAACCTTGAAAAGGTCTCCGGGCTGGAGATTGACATGATCGCCCCCAGCCACGGCTCGATCTACAAGCGGCCGGCGTTCATCCTGGACGCCTACCGCGACTGGGTACTGAGTCCCCCGAAGAACGTCGCAGTCATTCCGTACGTATCCATGCACGACAGCACCCGGCTGATGGTCGACCACCTGCTCGCGGACCTGGTGAGCCGGGGGGTTCGGGTAGAGAAGTTCAACCTGGCGGTCACCGACATCGGCAAGCTGGCCATGGCCCTGGTCGACGCCGCCACCATAGTCGTCGGCACCCCCACGGTCCTGGCCGGACCCCACCCCGCCGCCGCCTACGCAACTTTCCTGGCCAACGCACTGCGCCCCAAGGCGGAGTTCCTCTCTATCGTCGGCTCCTACGGCTGGGGAGGCAAGACCGTGGAAACCCTCGCCGGGATGATCCCGAACCTGAAAGTCGAGGTCCTGGATCCGGTTCTAGGCAAGGGCGTCCCGTCGGAAAGCGTCTACCGGTCTCTTGACAAGCTGGCAGACACGATCGCCTCGAAGCACGAAGAAAAGGGCTTCAAGTAGCATGCTCGGCCTCGGGGAGTTGCTCTGGGACGTATTCCCCGACGGGAAAAGACCCGGGGGTGCGCCGGCGAACTTCGCGTTTCACGCGGCCCAGCTGGGACACGACGCCTCGGTAATCAGCCGGGTGGGCGACGATGCGCCGGGACGCGAGTTGCTGGATCACCTCAGGCGACACGGCATCTCCACCGACTTCATCCAGATCGATCCGGCAAGACCCACCGGCGCAGTTTCGGTGACGGTAGCACCGGATGGATCTCCGGCGTTTACCGTGGTCGAGAACGAGGCCTGGGACTACCTCGCGGACGAACCACTGCTTCACCAAGCCGTCGCATCCGCCGACGTGGTCAGCTTCGGAACCCTGACCCAGCGCGGCGAAAAAAGCCGGGAGACCGTCAAGTCGCTTTTGAACAGCGCCAAAAACACCGTCCTGTTCGACATCAACCTGCGGAAAAACTTCTGGTCGAAGAAACTGGTGGAAGACGGGCTCACCCGCGCCACCATCGCCAAGCTGAACCAACGAGAAGAGCAAATGCTCAAACAGCTCGGCCTGGGAAAGGGGGACAGGGTAGATTGGTGCCGCTCGATTTTATTGGAGTTTCGGCTCGAGATGGTGTGTGTGACCCGGGGGAAGGACGGGTGTCTGCTGGTGGGTACGGAGGGTCATTTCGAGCATCCCGGCTACCCGGTGGAGGTCGCCGACACGGTAGGGTGCGGAGATGCATTCGCGGCGGCGGTGGCGCATTGTTATCTGCGGGGACATCCTCTCGATAAAACTGCTGAATTCGCCAACCGGGTGGGATCCTTCGTGGCTTCCCGGCCGGGAGCCACCCCTCCGCTGCCAAAAGCCTTAAGGCTACAGTGATACCCTGAAGGCTACACCTTGGTCCCCCATGTGGTTGTGTAAAATCAAGTATTTAGATGGCCGAGGAAGGGCTGGCACGGATCTCGCTTTTAGGGTAGTATCCTTCGGCTCACAGGAGAGAGATCATGCGCGCCCATAGATTTTTGACTGTTCTTTTGACACTGGCCCTCGCCGCTTGCGGCGGGACCGAGTCTCCGGACGGCAAGTTCGATCCGGCCGCGCCGGGCGGGAAGGCCGACGCCTATTACGGCGAGTGCGAGATCCGCCAGGTGCTGGCCTGGGTGAACGACCCCGAGGTCTCGATCGAGGTCATGAAGAACTTCGGAGTGCACACGCGGGCCTGCAAGAACATCATCGCCTACCGCAACGGCCCCGACGGCATCCCCGGCAGCGGAGACGACGACTACTTCGACGACGCCCAGGAGCTCGACGACGTTTACTGGGTGGGCAAGCGGGCCTTCGAACAGATGGTTATGGCGGTCGCCCACCGCTGCGGGCACACTCCGACCGCCGAGGTGATCTTCTCTCCGCAGTCATACTCGAACAGCCACCTGACCCGGGTGATCGGGCTGATCAACGCCGCCCAGCGTTCGATAGACATCGCCATGTACTCCTTCAGCGACTACAGCATTCACGACGCCTTGCGGCAGGCGGTGGACCGGGGTGTCTCGGTGCGCTTCATCTTCGAGTCGGCCAACTCCGACCGCACCGACCCCGACGGCAGCATGTCGGCCAAGCTGGAGGAAATCGGCATCGACGTGCGCTACGTCAACAAGATCATGCACCACAAGTTCGCCATTTTCGACGGCCCGCGCGACTCGGTCGACGACGCCATCACCGGCATCCTGGCCACCGGCTCGGGCAACTGGTCCCACTCGGCCGGCACCCGCTACGACGAGAACACCATCATCGTCACCGGCTGCGACGAGCTGCTGCTCCGCTTCCAGAAGGAGTTCAACCTGCTGTGGGAAAATTCGAGGGACTTCAGCTACATGCAGACCTTCGACTGGCTGCTCTCCAAGACCATCACCGACTGGATGATCCCGGACATCCCGGTGGCCGACGCCGCGTTCACCTCGGCCAACTTCAAGACCTATGTCTCCTCGCGCTACGGCCCGACCTTCTCGGTGATCCGCGGCGAGAACGAGATCTCCGATGTGCTGGTCGACCTCATCCAGAACGCCCGCAGCTCGATCCTGATCGCCTCCGGCCACCTTCGCTCGCGCCCGGTTTCCGAAGCGCTGATGGCCAGGCACGCCGCCAATCCCGACCTGGACATCCGCGTCTACCTCGACGGCCAGGAATACATCAGCGAGTGGTACCAGAACGAGCAGGACAACGACCTGGAGGACTGCCTGGAGGCGGCCGGCGACAGCGAGGCCAAGCAGCAGGACTGCATCGACAAGGGCTACTACTTCTGCTACGTCGTCCACCAGGCGGGCATCCCCCTGCGGTTCAAGTACTACTCCTACCGCTGGGATTACACCTACGCCAAGCAAATGCACCACAAGTACCTGATCATCGACGGCGAGATCCTGGCCGCGGGCAGCTACAACCTCTCCGACAACGCCGAGCACAACACCCTGGAGAACATGGTCATCTACCACCGGATAACCTTCCCCGCCCTGGTCGACGCCTTCACCGACAACTTCGAAACCCTGTGGGTCACCGGCGAGTCCGAAGGCTACTACGACGACCTGGTGGACCTGATACTCAACTCCACGGCCCCCTTCCCCATAGTCTTCGACCCCATGGCATTAACCTGGGACGAAGTCACCTACTTGAAGGGAATAATCCGCGACCACTGCCCCGATATCAATAGCGAACCCTTCCGCACCGACCCCGCCGCCCACCAAACCTGCTACCGCTAGACTCTTTTTTCTACTATCGTAGGTGTAGTCGAAAGGAGCTCCGATGATCTCCCGAGTCGGAACCGTGCTCTCCCGTTTCTCACGCCGCATTGTTCCAGATCCATTCGTACTGGCTCTTGGACTAACCGCCATCGTCATGCTCGGCGGCCTGCTGATCTTATTGATCGGCAAGGATCTCACCTGGAAAGACTCGCTGTGGACCCTCTGCTCCGGCTGGTACCAAGGCTTCAAGGACCCCCAGGGCCTCACCTTCGCCCTGCAAATGTGCCTGGTCCTTGTCACCGGCCACGCCCTGGCGGTGACCCCCGCGGTCCAGCGTTTCGTCACCCTGGTGGCCAGGATCCCCAAGACCACCCCGGCGGCCGCCCTGCTGGTGGCGGTGGTCGCCTGCCTGGCCGGTATCATCCACTGGGGCCTGGGTGCCATCGTCGGCGCCCTGCTGGGCCGCGAGATCGCCCGCAGCGCCCATAGATCCGGGCGCAAGCTGCACTACCCGCTGCTGGGCGCCGCGGCCTACGCCGGCCTGGCGGTCTGGCACGGCGGCCTGAGCGGATCGGCCCCGCTGAAGGCGGCCGAGTCCGGACACTTCATCGAAAACCTCATGGGCGTCCTGCCCATGTCTCAAACGGTGTTCTCCCCGCTGAACCTGCTGATCACCGGCACGCTGCTGGTGGTTATCCCGCTGCTGTTCTGGTCCCTGGCGCCGAAGAAAGAATCCGACGCGATGGGGCCGCCCAAGGACGCCTTGGGCGAGCTTCCCGGACGTGAAGCCTCGAGTGACTCCGGCTTGATAGCGTTTTTGCAGAACAGCTACTTCGTCGGCGCGATAGTCGGCCTGGGCGGCCTGACGTTCTTCATCTGCGCCTCGGCCTCCGGCCGGATGGCCTTCGATCTCAACGCCGTCAACCTGCTGTTTTTGTTTCTGGGCATCGCCCTGCACGGCGGCCTGCGCCACTATGTAGCCGCCGTCGCCGACGGCGCCAGGGGCGCCGGCGCCATCGTCCTGCAGTTCCCCTTCTACTTTGCAATCCTGGGAATCATGAAGGCCAGCGGTTTGATCCAGCTGGTATCGGCGGGCTTTGCCGGCATCGCCAACCAGGAAACCTTCCCGATTTTCACCTACTTCTCCTCGGGACTGGTAAACCTGTTCGTCCCCTCGGGCGGCGGACAGTGGATCGTCCAGGGCGAGGTGCTCATCCGCGCCGGCCAGGAACTGGGCGTCCCCCCCCAGACCACGGTGATGGCCTTCGCCTACGGCGACGCCTGGACCAACATGCTCCAACCCTTCTGGGCGCTGCCGCTCTTGGGCATCATGGGCCTGAAGGCCCGCGACATCATCGGCTACACCGCGGTGATCTTTCTGGCCATGCTGATCATCGTGCCGATTTTGTTGCTGCTGGCCGCTTGATAGAGTGAAACCCATGTTCGGCCTGCTGCGGAAGCTCAAACGCCGGCGCCTTTTGAAACGGGCTTTTCCACCCGGATGGATCCGCATTCTGGAAAACCACGTGCCGTTCTACAACAACCTGCCCGGAGATCTGCAGCAGTCCTTCCGCGAGAAACTGAAAGTCTTCGTCTGGGAGAAGCACTTCATCGGAGCCGACGGACTGGAGATCACCGAGGAGATGAAGGTGGTGATCGCTGCGGCGGCGGTGCGATTGATCCTGCACCTGGACCTGTCCTTCTACAACCGCCTGACCGAGATCGTGGTCTACCCCCGCCACTACCGTCACAAGGACGACGACGCGGTGATGCTGGGCGAGGCCCACCACTGGGGGACGGTGGTGCTCTCCTGGCCGGCGGTGGAGCACGGTCTGAAAAACCCCTGCGACGGGCACGACACCGCCGCGCACGAGTTCGCCCACGTTCTCGACCGGGCCACCGGGCATTTCGACGGCACCCCGCCGCTGCGGGCCACCGAGGACTACCGCGCCTGGGGCCGCATCATGAGCCACCACTTCCTGAGGCTGAAGCGCGGCAGACCGCGGGAGTACGCCGTTCTGCGCGGCTACGGCGCCAAGAACGAAGCCGAGTTCTTCGCGGTGGCCACCGAGTCCTTCTTCGAAAAACCACTCTTGATGAAGCAGGCCACCCCGGACCTCTACGCGGTGCTGCAGAAATTCTACGGATTCGACCCGGTCTCCGACCCCACCTGTGGATTGCGCAATTCTTGACAATTGGACCAAAATGGTCCTATTTGTCTACAGCCACGGGCGGGAGGTGAAATGCGACTCAACAAGGCAGGCGAATACGCGGTGCGCTGCGTGATGCACCTGGCGAAAAACGGCAACGGCGGCGTGATCAGCCGGCGGGAAGTCGCCAAGGCCATGGAAATCCCCGAACCCTTCCTGGCCAAGATCGCCCGGCAGTTGACCCTGGCGGGCATCCTGAACGTGACCCAGGGCTCCAGGAGCGGCTACCGGCTGGCCAAGGATCCCAATGAGCTGACCCTCCTCGATGTGGTCGAGGCCATGATGGGCGAAATATTCCTCAACGAGTGCCTGTGCCGCCCCCAGATCTGCAGGCGCAGCCCCACCTGCATCACCCACCGCATCTGGAAAAAAGCCAACCAGCAGCTGCGCAGCACCCTCAAGAACGCCACCATAGCCCAGATCTCCCGCTAGCCCTTGCCTTTCGGGAATTCGTGGTTACCTTTGTAAACGGGGAAAGTGCATTCCGGAGAGGCCGTGGCCCGGCTGACCGGCAACCATCTGAAGGCCGAGAAATCGCTCTACCTCCGCCAACACGCCCACAACCCGGTGGACTGGTATCCCTGGGGGGAAACCGCCCTGAAACGCGCCCGGGATGAGGACAAGCCGGTCTTCTTGTCCATCGGCTACGCCGCCTGCCACTGGTGCCACGTCATGGAGAATGAGGTCTTCGAGGATGACGAGGTCGCGTATTTTCTGAACGAGAACTTAATTTGCATAAAGGTCGACCGCGAGGAGCGGCCCGACCTCGACCATGTCTACATGCAGGCGGTGCAGATGCTCACCGGGAGCGGCGGATGGCCCCTGTCGGTTTTCCTGACCCCGGACCTGAAGCCATTCTTCGGCGGCACCTACTTCCCCCGGGATCAGTTTCTCGCCCTGATCAACCGGGTTCACCAGGTGTACCAGAAGAACCGCGGGATGGTGGACCGGCAGGCCGCAGCCCTGTACCGCAGCATCGCCGGCGGCATAAAGCTCTCGGGCGAGCAGCCCGTGGACCAGAAGGAAATGGAGGCCGCCGCCCGAACAGCGGCGGATCAGTTCGACTTCCAGTGGGGCGGCGTTGCGGCGCCAATGAAGTTCCCGACACCGCTGCGCTGGATGTTCCTGCTGGACTACTACCGCAAGACCGGCGAGCATCGCTTCGCGGAAATCGTACGAAAGACGCTGGACCATATGGGCTCCGGCGGCATCCATGACCACGTCGGCGGCGGCTTTCACCGCTACACCACCGAACCCACCTGGCTGGTGCCCCACTTCGAAAAGATGCTCTACGACAACGCCCTGCTGGTCAGCCTGTACCTGCAGGCCTACGCGGTGTTCGGAGAAAAACGCTACGTCGAGATCGCCCGCGACACCCTCGATTTTCTCATCCGCGAGATGAGCGGTCAGGAAGGCGGCTTCTACTCGAGCTTGGACGCCGACAGCGCCGGCGGGGAAGGCAGCTTCTACCTGTGGACTCCCGAAGAAATCCACCAGGTCACCGGGCCGGAGGACGGCCCCGTCCTGGCCCGCTGGCTGGGGGTGACCGCCGAGGGCAACTTCGAGGGCAAGAGCATATTGACTCGCCGGAGATCGGCACCGGGCGCCGAGATCCTGTTTGAAAAGCACCGCCGGGCACTGCGCGAGCACCGGGCCAAAAGACCGCGGCCGCTGCTGGACCGCAAGGTAATCACCGCCTGGAACGGACTGGCCATCGGCGCCCTGGCCCAGGCCCATGCGATCCTGGGCGACGAGCGCTACCGTGCCTCCGCCGAAAAGGCCGCGGAATTCATCTTCAGAAACCATCTGGCGGGCAACGGCCGCCTGCAGCGCGCGTCAACCCACGGGGTCGCTACAGTCGGCGAGGGAATTCTCGACGACTACGCCTTTCTGGCCGCGGGGTTGCTGGAACTGTACCGGGCCACCGGCGACACCCGCTGGCTGCGCCGATCCCTGGGATTGATCGATTACGTCCGCATCCATTTCGTCCACCCGCGGGGAGGCTTCTACATGACCTCCCGGACCCACTCCGCACCCGCCGGCCGCCCGGTGGACGTTTTCGACAACGCGCAGCCCTCGGGAAACGCGGTGATGCTGCAGGCCCTGATCACCTCCGCCGCGCTCACCTCCAAGCAGGCCTACAAAAGAGACGCGGAAAAGATGCTGCGGGCCTATTCGGAGATCATGAAAATGGCCGGTCCGGAGATGGCCTGGTGGTATGACGCGGCCTTGAAGCTCTCGGGCCCTTTCTACGAGGTGGTGATATCCGGCGACGACGGGGAACTCGCCGGGGTTGTCCGCAAGGCGCTGCCACCCAACGCGGTCCTGTCGACGGTGCCTCTTTCAGGCCCCACCCCCGAGATGGAGGCGCTGCTGCCCTCCTCGAAGAACAAGGCCCCCCGTTCGGGCAAGGCCACCGCCTATGTGTGCCGGGCAGGAAGCTGCCAGCAGCCCACCCAAGATCCCGCGGTGCTCAAGGACCAGATACTGCAGGGCTGGAAGTACTGAGAACTCCGGCCGGTTGACACCTGTAAACGTCCGTGTTTGTTAATAGCCACTATGACAAGAATACTAGTTGTTATTGTGGCGGGATTCATGCTGATCGGCTGCAACGGGAATGGTGGCGGAGAGGATGCCGGTACCGATGCTACCGATGGAATTGACGCAGTCGACGGGGATAATACCGGCGACGGCGACGGCGACGGCGACGGAAATGGCGACGGAAATGGCGGGGATGACGGAGGTCAAGAAGTATTTTATGATTGTCCGTTTCCGTTCGGGGCTCCGCGGAAGCATACGGTGACAGACGAACAGGGACATGTCTGGGACGCCTGGGATGTGCAGGTGTTGTGCACGGTGAGATATCAGGACACCGATGCCGAGGTGCTTTTGTATGCCGAGCCGACCGGAATGGAGTACATGAACGTGCTCTACGAGGCACGCGAGGCCTGGGTTTGCGAAAACCAAGAGGTTACCCGGCTGGCGGCGGGGACTTTCTTCTACGAAGCGAAAGGACACGGCTGGGACGTGATTGACGTGGCCTTCGGCGGGAAGAGATACAATTGGGGCTGGAGCGAGATCTGCGTGGGCTACCGCCCCTGCACCTCCC
>Ga0180432_10005581_pt1 | contig 16664 bp, 21 predicted proteins | sample SS_ome_10_FD_132414 | JGI IMG/M metagenome (GOLD analysis project Ga0180432, IMG submission 132414) | Hypersaline lake sediment archaeal communities from the Salton Sea, California, USA - SS_1_MS_2 metaG | ecosystem: Environmental > Aquatic > Non-marine Saline and Alkaline > Hypersaline >... | reverse complement strand
GGGCCAAAACGCCTGTGGAGAGGAAGGCTCTGGCTGCGACTTTTGCAGTGAAACCACGCCTCGCCGAAGCAGGAACCTACGAGGTGTCCTATAACTAGGCACACTCAAGTAGGACAGTTAGGCCGCCGTCGAAAGGGATATAGGATGAAACTGAATCTGAAAACAGTGCTGTGGGTTTTGGGGGCGCTTGCCGCCGGCATCGTCGGGACGCTGCTCGTCATGGGGCGATTGATCACCGACGCAATCAACTTCTGAAGCAGAGCCTCTCCCGCAAACCGAAATCGGCTAAATAGCCGGAGACGGCCTCCCGCCGTTCGAGGGGGAGAGGGCACATGTCCGCAAGCTCTTGGGCGCTCTCGCATATGGTGGCAGTGTAGTGCCCCAGCGAACCCGTACGCCGGCGGGATTTCTTCTTGACCCTGCGGCGGAAAAAAGTGTCGACGACCAGCAACCCGCCGAACCTGAGCACCCTCGACATCTCCGATAGATTCCTGCGAAGATCATACGCATGATCCACGACGTTGCTGTAGACCACATCGAACGAGCCATCAGCGAAACCGAGGTTGTGCATGTCGCCTTCGGCCACCAGCGGCGGAAACGCGACCAGGTCTATGCCCGAGCACGACGCGAAGCAGCCGAGCGCCGCCTCCACCTCTCCTCACCGAACCTGGCGCCGACGCATAAACAGTCGGATGTCGGGGGCATCCCGAGTCCACGGAACATCTTGGCGAACGCACCGACCCTCTCCCGCCGACGATCCTTAACCCACTCCAGCTTCTTGGGGTCCAAGCGGCCCGCCCTCTGCCAGATACTCAGCGTACGACTTGTAGTCCTCCTTGTGCACGCAGCGCCCTGCTCCTGCAAACATTATCTAATATCGTCTTTCACCGGGAACGGGTGGGGATGGCTTACCACCGGACATATCGCCTCCTGAAAGTGGCCGAGACGTCCCGATCGCTCCGCAGCGTCGGCGTCGAGGTAATCGACGGAAAGGCGGTCCTTTACCGGGGCACGGACATCCCCGGACTCACGGCGAACGACCTGCGGTACGGGGATTTCCTGTCCGCCGTGCCGCGCGGCACCGACGCCACAGGCAACCTCGGGGCCGATGCGTACGGCGAACATGTCGAGCGATACGAGATTCCGGTGGAGGATGTGCAAATCACGAATGGCGAGCTGCAATTCAAAGGGGAATCCCGCAGCCTCCACGGGGAACGGTATCCACAGGAGATCTACAGGGCGTACAACGACGCCCAAGGGAGCAATTACACGGCGTCGGAAATAGACGCCGTGCACCCCGACGAGGTCCGCGGGACGGCCAGCATGGGACTATCTGGCGGACGCGAAGAGTTTGATGAGCTTATGCGGGCCTTCTAGCGCTCGCGATCGAGCGGCTGCCTCTTGAGGGTGTCCCCAAACCCGCGCAGAACAGCGATTGCCACCACAATTACCGCCAGCCAGATGATCAGATAATGATACCAGTGCATTTTCCGTCTCCTTCCGCGGATACCGAGTCCAACAAGGCGTCCGCCTACGGATATCATGGTAGCCCGCGATCCTGTGCTTTTCAAGCGGCGATAAAATGCAGCATGCTGATACGCGACAGACTGTCGGAGGGCCCCACCCTCTCCTTCGAGATGTTCCCGCCGCGGGCGGAGATGGGTTTTTGGGACCTGCACGGAACCATCGGCTCGCTCCGGCCGCTTTCGCCGGACTTCGTCTCGGTAACGTGCTCCCCGAACAAACAGAAATCGCTCACCGTGGAACTCGCGGCCAGGATACGCGAAGACATTGGCTTGGAGAGCATGGCGCACCTGACCTGCGTGGGTTTCGACCGCCGCCTCCTCTCGGAGTCGCTCGACGAGTTGAGGTGCCGGGGGGTGAACAACATACTCGCGCTCCGCGGGGACATCCCGGACAAGGAACATGCCTCTGCGTTCGGGCACGCCAACGAACTCATCGGATTCATACGTCAAAGGCACCCGGACACCTGCGTCGGGGCGGCGTGCCACCCGGAAACCCACCCGGAGGCTGCGGGGAGCCGGCAAGACCTGGACAACCTGAAACGCAAAGTCGATGCAGGCGCAGACTTCCTGATAACCCAACTCTTCTTCGACAACTCGGACTTCCTGAGGTTCCGTGACAGGGCAACCGAATGCGGGATCAAGGTGCCCATAGTTGCGGGCATCATGCCAATCGTGGACGCGGGGCAAATCAAGAAGTTCACCGGAGTATGCGGGGCGAGGATGCCGGGCGACCTGCTGTCGAGGATAGACGCCGTGGGGGACGATCCGGAGGCCGTCAGGCACATCGGCACCTTTCACGCCACGCAGCAGTGCCTCGGCCTGCTGAAAGAGGGGGTGGCCGGCCTGCACTTCTACACCCTGAACAAGTCGACCGCGACACGGGTAGTCTTCCAGTACATCAGGCACGAGCTCACCCGATAAAGCCCTTCTACGCCGGGCCACAGCATGCGGGTCTGGGGCATCATGCTGGCGAAGAACGAGGCCGACATCATCGGGACCACCCTGCGACACCACATGGCGCTCGGCCTCTCAGGCATCGTGGTGTTCGACAACATGAGCAACGACAACACGGGCGATGTCGCCCGCGCGGTACCGGGCACCGTCGTCCTGGAGGACAGTGACCCCGCCTTCCGGCAGGGTCGCAAGAACCGCGACATGACCGAGATAGCTATGGATCACGGAGCGGAGTGGATTGTGGCCATAGACGCGGACGAGCTGTGGTGCCCGACGCGGGCCGCCACGATTCCGGACGCCATCGCGGACCTGGGCAACGACTGCTTCCGGGCCAGGATACTCGACCATGTGTGCAGCGAATTCGACGACGAGTCAGAGATCAACCCCGTGCTCCGCATGAGATGGCGCCGGAGGAAGCTCGGCGTAGGAAAGGCGGCGCACCGCTGCGAGCCGGGTACCCATGTGTGGGGCGGGAACGAGGGCCTGTTGCGCGGCGGCGTTGTGGTGGAGCCGCCGATACGCGGCAGGATGCTGATTCGGCACTACCCCGTGCGAGGACTGAAGCACCTCAAGCGCAAGGCGGCCTTCGGATGGCGCGCCGTCAACAACCAAGATGGCGTGCACCGCAAAGCCTGCGCGCATTGGCGGAAGTGGTACATCCGGATGCGGGAAAACCCGACCGGATTCAAGGACTACTACCACCGAAAGATACTCCTGACCGAACGTCGTCTCACAAGGGAGCCGGGCGCGTGGGTGGAGGATCCGTTCATCCCGGCCCACATGGCCTAACCTGCGACAGTATGTCGCGAGCCACCTCCGCCGTAGCCGCCTCGAAAGCCGGACGATCGACCGGCGCACTCATCGCGAAATCCCCGGCCACCTCGAAACCTCCGACCAGGCTCTTGTTTGTGGCCTTGGATTTTCTCCTGTCCCGCGGGAAGACAAATATCCCGGCAGGCGCCACAAGCATGTTCACACCGTGATTCCCGGGGTCGCGAGCAATCCATTCGCGAGCGGCCGAGTCCGCCGCCTGTTCGTCCGGCAGCGCGAACTGGTGCACCGCAGTCGGATACCTCGCGGGATTCACCAGCGACTCGACGGGGAACTCGACCGTCGTGGCTTGGTAATGCAGATGCCACGGTATGGTGGCGCCGACCCCTCCTCCGTTGAACAGCACGCGAAACTGCCCGTCCGCGCGGTAACTGATCCGTATGCTCCCGCGACATGATGGTGAAGTGGTTCGGCTCTATCCACGCGAAGTTCGCGCCAGCCAGATACTCACGGCCAGCAAGGGTGACCGGTACAAGCCGCTCCAAGGGATTGCACTCGCGGATGTTCCCTTCGCACAGGAAACAGAATTGGCCACGGGGGTCGCGTGGATCGCGGAATAGACCCGTTTCATCGCGATTCGGGTTGAGTATTCCGCGCCGCTCGAGTTCGGCAACATCGCTCCTTACCTCCCGGTGCGGCAGCCAGCGGAATCGGAACTGCGCGCCGCACTGGGGATCGTCCGCAAGCTTGGTCTCAAGGTGCTCGGAGTTGTCGGCAAGCAAGAAGCCCTCGCGGCCTTGCTTCGCCCATGTCCGGATCAATGTGTCGGCCAGGCTCGTCATGGTGACACCCCCAAATCCCGCATGAGGTCGCCTGTGCGGTTCTCCCAAGTGAAATACGGAATCGTGATCTGGAGGGCGCGCCGCCCGAGTTGCCGCCGAAGCCGCCCGTCGCGGAGCAATCGCACCATCGCGGCCACGAAACCCGAGACATCATCCGCTTTCACAACCGCCCCGGCCTCGCCCAGAAGAAAGCCGCCCTCCCGCGAGGGGTTGCCGCCCAAGAGGTACTCTACGGCAAACGGCACGAGATCCGACGACACTGCGGGCTTCCCGCACGCCGCCGCTTCCTGCGGCGTCATGCCGAACCCCTCCATGACGGACGGCGTGCAGTAAACGTCCGTCGCGTTGTAAATCAGCGGAAGCCATTCCCACACGGAACCAAGCACAATCACATCCTGTTCCAAGTCCAGTTCTCGGATGAGCGCCATGAGTTCCGGGTGGAGTGGCGACTTGTCGTCGATGGAGACCAGCAAAAGCGCGTCGGGCACCCAAGACTTGACTCCGGCAAAGGCCCGAATCAGCACGTCCTTTCGCTTGGTTTTGTCGGTCCTGCTTATCTCGGCCACGATTTTCCTTTTAGAGATCTCGCGTGGCGAGAGCGGCGAGAGTCCGGAGAGAAACCGCCAAAGCGGTCGCAGCCGCCAGCGGCGGAGCGGCCTGTATCGGAGCGGATCGACGCAAGGCGGCAAGAAATGACGGCATTCTGCGCCGTAATCCTGCTCGAAGGAATCGCGTATCGCGGTCGAGGTAGCCACGCGAGCGTCCAGCTCGGCCATAAGTCCGTGTTCGGCTTCTATGCGCTCGTCTATCCGCAGTCCGGCCCAGGTGGACGGATCCATGTTTCGCTTTTTGATGGCCCCCAGGGAATGAGGAATCCACGCGTGCGGCACCCCAGACTCATTCACGAGCGCTCCGAGCTTGCAGCCGTCCCAATAATGTGACACGATGAGGTCGAAGGGATCGCCGGCGACCTTGCGCTTCAGATCGTCGGCAAGCAGAGGCAACCTCTCGTCCATGTCTTCCTTGCGAACGAACTCCGGCAAACCGTCCTCGACATACACAATCCGGGCCCGGCCTGAGGGATGCGGGCGTTCGCCGGATTGGGGAGCGCCCGTAAGCGGATGCGGATATCCCCCGCGGTTCACGACCGTGACACGGTAGCCCTGGGAAACCAATGCCTCGGTGAAATGGTTCACATACACATTTTGCCCACCCGTGTCCGGCATGCCCGGAGTCACGGACCACTCATGGACACCATGGTTGGTCACCATCAGCACATGGCGTCCCTTGCCGCAGAAATCTCGCGCCATCTTTTGTCCTCCTCTGCCCGCAAGCGGGCTGGCGCGCACCTCGTCCCCTGATCCTCGCGGACTTCGTGTGCGTGTTTCACTTTTTGCTAGGGAGAACGGCCCTCGGAGCGGCTTGCGCGCACGCCGACATCCGCCGTCTCACGGAAACGTCAGTGCGCCATCTCGTCGTCCTTCGCTAGGATGATTCCGGCCACATTGATCGGCGACATCGTCACCGAGGGCGGCCCAAGGCCGGGGGGCGACCTACCCGCGCGTTTCTGGAAGAGAATACTTTATAAAAGGATAGGCTTATATGGCGAATTAGCGGGTGTTTCAGTCACCCCCGCCATGCTCGTCCTGGTCGTAGCCACAACCTATGCACATGTCGACGCGCGGCTCGCGGACATCCCCTGCTTCCTCCTTGGGCAGGAAGATACAGTCGCAGGCCACGACGGAGGTGAAGAGGATCACTTCACCCGTGCCGCGGCACCACCTGCATTCCGGATCCGGCTCCATGCAGACGTGGCACCACAAAAACCGCACAAAGGATAGAATCGGAAATGAAGGAAACCCGCAACAAACAGCTCATGCTGTCGGCAATCGAGGTATGCAGGGCGGGCATCGCGGCCGGCCAGAGCCCGTTCGGCGCAGTCATCGCGGAGGCCGACGGAACAATCGTGGCGAAATCACACAACCGGGTGCGGATGTCGTGCGATGCCACGGCACACGCCGAGGTGGCCGCGATACGCGAGGCGTGCAAGGCGCTCGGGGCAATCGATCTCGCGGGGCATGTGATCGCTACCACATGTGAGCCGTGCCCGATGTGCGCGGCCGCGATACACTGGGCGAATCTGGACGAGGTGATCTACGGCGCCGGGATCGACGACGCGGCGGACGCCGGCTTCCGGGAATTACATTTGCACTGCGACCAAATCTACAGAAGGTGCGGCGGCGGCGTGGAGGTGACATGCGGTGTGCTGGACCAGGAGTGCCGCGAGCTGTTCGCGCAGTGGAAAAACGGCCCCAACCCAGAAACATACTGACCCATCGGAGTGGTCGGATTTGAACCGACGGCCCCCGCCTCCCGAAGACGGTGCTCTGGCCATGCTGAGCTACACTCCGCATCAGGGCAGAGGGAATCGAACCCCCGACTCGTGGGCCCAGGCCACGCGTGTCACCCCAACACTTTGCCCTGCAATCAGAATGGGCGGAATCGAACCGCCGACCTCGCGCCCCCCAGACGCGCGCTCTACCAAGCTGAGCTACATTCTGCTATCAGGGTGGGCGGAGTCGAACCGCCGGCCTCCTGGATCCGGACCAGGCGCTCTGGCCAGGCTGAGCTACACCCTGCAATGCGCGGGGCGGGATTTGAACCCGCAACGGGGACTTCGCCCCAGCAGGTTCTAAGCCTGCCGCGTCGCCAATTGCGCCACCCGCGCTCATGGGTGAGATAGGAATCGAACCTACAGTCTCCGAAGAGGGGAGGTTTACAGCCTCCTAGGCACACCACCTGCCCAACTCACCCGTTTCTCGGTGGTCAAGTTTCGCGCCGACGGGGTTCATCACCCGAGATAACCCGACAGCTTTCGGCCCACCGAACAGGTCGTGAAGGAATCGAACCCTCGCCTCGCGGGTTGGAGCCGCGCGCCCTACCACTAGACCAACGACCTATATGGCCCCGGAGGGACTCGAACCCTCATGCCCGTTTCGGGCAACCGCCTCTCGAACGGTCGCGTCTGCCAGTTCCGCCACGGAGCCTTCTCTTCCCAATGGCCCTGGGGGGAGTCGAACCCCCACGTCCAAATCGGACCGCCGGCTCTGAACCGGCGACGTCTGCCAATTCCGTCACAGGGCCAAATGGCCTCGGGGGGATCGAACCCCCACGCCCGTTTCCGGACGACCGGGTTTGAGCCGGCCACGTCTACCAAGTTTCCGTCACGAGGCCCGTTCCTCAGTTGTCCAATGGCCCCGGAGGGAGTCGAACCCTCAAGCCGTAAGGCGGCCGGGTTTAAGCCGGCGGCGTCTGCCAGTTCCGCCACGGAGCCGATGGGGGAGAGTGTGCGGTGCCGGGAACAAGCCTCTGACGCTCGCCGCCTTATCTCCCGCTCATGTTCCAAACCTCCAAAAAGAAAAGCCCCGGTGGCTCTTTCGGGCCACCGGGGCTGGCGTTTCTCGGGATATCAACGCGCAGTCTAGGTGGCTCCTCCTTCGGGGAGATACGGGAGCAACCACAGGCTTGGCACGCTGAATAACATCATTTCACCTCAACACCACTATATCACGCCGCGGGTCGAAAGTCAAACGCTATTCCATCGACAGGTGCCGGCCGACATGCCTGGCCTCTCGCGTCACGGCCCGTTCCAGGATGGTGAGCAGCGCCTTGGCTACATGCAGGGCCGTCACCTTCTTCAGGCCAGCGCACATCCTCGCCACGTCGTCGGGAAACTTGCCACACTCCACCACGCTGAGAGCATAGAAGTCGTAGAAGTCCGCCCTGGACAAGGCCAGTCGCAGGAAGGCGACGCGGAGCGCGGCCGTGATTGGGCTCTCCTTGGATTCCTCGTCGCGCCGCCGCTTGGCTGCGCGTAGCCGTTCGCCCCATGACAGGATGGTGCTCCTCTGGTAGAGCGGGAAGAGCAGCCTTCTCTCCTGGCTCAGTTTCGCAACCTGCTCGGTGCTCTGCTTGGCCTGCTCGAACATCCGCCGGAAGTCGTCGTCCGTCTCCAGCAGCCCCACCGCCTTCGGGAGGAACTCGTCGCGAATCACGGAGGACGCCGGGTGCCGGCTTCCCGGATCGCACATGCTCAGACTCACGGCGTCGAGCGCCCTCAGGAAACTCTCGCGGCCGGGGGAACCCAGGAACCCGCGGAGGTCCGCGACGGTCCGCGATGTCGGAAAGCTCGGACCCTCCGAATAGTATGCCGCCTCAAGGAATCCGTCGCGGCCGCGGAACATGTCCGGCTTCATGTCGAACATGTCCCAGACCCTCTTGGCCATCCTGCCGTCGGACTCGCGGAACGCCCGGACGAACTTGTCCATCGCCCCCTCAAGGGTGGCGATGTGCTCCTTCCACTTCGCCACGCCGCCGGAGTACCGTATGTGCAGGTCGAGCAGCTTCCTGGCGGACGCCGACAGCTTGTCGCGGTACTGGAGCGGATCTAAGAAGAACTTCTCCTCAAGGGCCTTGAACAGCCACGACTGCACATCCGACGACGCCTTCGTGAAAAGGCTTCCGGTGTTGTGCACAAGATCGAAGGCGTGGTCGATGAGGAGGTGCATCTTCGCCCAGTCCTCGCCCTTGGCGACGGATTTCAAGTCCCTCCACGTCTCGGCGATGTGCGCCCACGCGTCCCCGCCGTACCCGTCCTCCCAATCTAGATCCCTGAATATCCTGACGTAGACATCGGGCGGTATGCCGCCTTCCTCGTCGGCGGCCTTCTGGAGCGCGTCAATCTGCTGTAGATCTGGGTTCTTCGAGTAGAAGTCGGCCCACATGCTTTGGGCATGCTGCTCCACCTCCGCCTCGTAGCAGGACTCGCAGTAGACGCCGTAATCCGTGTGGTACATGTCGTCCTCCGACATGTACTCGCCGCACGAGTCGCACGGCGGCGGCGCGCATTTCTCGCACCAGTACTCGTCGAAGGCGTAAACCATGTCGTCGGCGAAACCCACCGTGCCGCAGGATCCACACCCCGCGCACTTCTCGTCGAAACACTGCTCGCAGAGCGTGTTCTCGTCGCAGTCGTGTTCCTCGCCCCTCTTGATCGGATCGTCACACTCGCTGCACACATGCGGCTCGCAGTCCTCGCAGTACCATTCCCCGTTGGGCATCGGAGTCGTGCCGGGCGCGCCCCGCTCCAGCTCCGCACCGCAGTCGTCGCAGAAGGCGAACTTCTCGTCGTAGCAGTCCCCGCAGTACGGCTCGTCATCCTCACTCAACTGGACATCGGAGCCATCGACCTCGGCACCGCATCCAGCGCAGGTGAAGACCTCGCCGGACTCCGGCGGCGTCCACGGCGTGCCCCCACAGCACCCGCCGGCGCCTCCGTCGCCGGGGCGGCCAGCAGCTTGGCTGCGGCATGATAGCGGCTCGCCGAGACGGCGCCGACCTTGACCAGTCGCCTTATCTTGAAGTCCGACCCAGCCCCGCCGCCCTCGTTGACCGGCACCGAGGCGATGGTCATCTCGCCGAAGCTGCCGGGAATCTCAAGCTGCTCCTTGGCGTCCTCCCATGCGGACTCGCCGCCCTTGTTCAGGTAGCACAGGGTCACATGGGGCTTGTATGACGGAAACTCGCTCTCCGGCCCGCCGCAGGCCACGGTGACCCTCTCCAGGACACGAAACAGCCTTTGGAGGTCTTCTCTCGGCCTGACGCGGGCCGCCAGGATCGCGCGATCGTCTTTGTTCCGGAAAGTGAACAGCGGCCCTACCGTGAACTCGGGCAGGGACAGCTTCTCGCACGGCTCGCGGAGGGCGGCGGCTATGTCGTCCAATTTATCGGGCTGGATATCGCCGATGTACTTGAGGGTCAGGTGGTGGGTCCCCCCCTCCTGCCAATCGCCCGTAACGCCGGCGCGGCGCAGCTCCTCGGAGACTGCCTCAATCCGTCGGCGGACATCAGCGGGCATCCTCACGGCTATGAAACCATCCACTTTATCGGCCATCGCCTTGGGGCGGGGATGAAAAGAAAACAAGGGATTCCGCTAACCGTCTTACAGTAGGACAGTTAGAGCCCACTGTATTGTTTTTTGGGCGGTGGGGGCGTGTCAGCGGTCATCCGCGTCCCGAGGGGCGCGTCGGTGCGAGGGCTACCCGGGGTCGCAGGAAGTGTAACGGAAAAGCAGCACGACCGACTCGGCCCGGGCGCAGGCAGCAGATAGAGGAGAATGACATGGGACTTCTGCAAGAGGACAAGGCGATATTCTACCATCCGCTGAACGACGCGGACGAGCACATCCAGTCCAAGACCTGGACGGGCACCGCGGACACCAGCGGTGCCGGGAAGGTCGGCGACGCCATGTCCCGCGTGGACATCGCCGCCTCGCTGGCCGGTGACACCGGGGACTACGCCACCGCCGCCGCGGCGACGAGGGTCGCCTTCTGCGGCTGGTTCGCGAAGCCGTCGTCGGCTCCGTCTCAGACGGCGGCCCCGACAACCGACTCCCCGATCCTCGACGCCGCCACATCGTGCTCCGGCACGGGCGTGAACGGCGCCACCGTGGAGGTGTTCGTGGACGACGTCAGCGTCGGGAACGCGGACGCCGCCGTGGCCGGCGGGACCTGGTCCAAGACCGGGATGGCGGCCGTCTCGACCGGCGAGGTCGTCTCCGCCAAGCAGAGGTCCACTGGGGAGCTCCAGAGCGTCGAGTCCAACGAGGTGACGGTCTCGGCCCCCCTCGGCTTCGGCGCGGCGACGGAGTTCCTGAGCGCCGACGGCGCGGATCACATGTCCGTGGCCGCCATGTCCGCGACCAAGTTCGTGGTCGCGTACCGGGACAACGCCGACTCCGGCCACGGCACGGCCAAGGTCGGCACGGTCTCGGGGACGGACATCACGTTCGGCGCCGAGGTGGAGTTCACGACCGGCGCCATCACGTATCCGGCGGCGGTGGAGATCGTGTCCCCGACGTCCGTCGTCGTCGTGTGGAACGAGGGCGGCGGCAAGGTCAAGATCGGCACGGTCTCCGGGACGGACATCACGTTCGGCGCCGTGGCCACCTTCCTCGCCGGGAACGCGTTCTACCTGTCGGCCGCCGTGCTCTCCGCGACCAAGCTCGCCGTCTCGTGCTCCGACTTCGCGGACAGCTCCAAGGGCAAGTCCGTGGCGGCGACGATCTCCGGCGGGGACATCACCTTCGGCACCCCGAAGGAGTACAACGCCGGCGCGACCAGTTGGCCCGACTCCGCCGCCCTCAACGCGACCAAGTTCGTGGTCGCGTACCGGGACGACAACGACTCCGGCCACGGCACGGTCAAGATCGGGACGGTGTCCGGGGCCGACGTCACGTTCGGCGCGGAGGCGGAGTTCACCCCGGGAGGCGCCAACTACATCGCCGCCGCCCTCGGCGCGACCAAGTTCGTGGTCGCGTACCAGGACGACAACGACTCCGGCCACGGCACGGCCAGGGTCGGCACGGTCTCGGGGGCGGACGTCACGTTCGGCGCGGAGGCGGAGTTCCAGGGGGCGGCCACCGTCCTCCACACCTCCGCCGCCGGCCTGTCGTCGACGCAGTTCTCCGTCGCGTACCTGGACGGCGGCGACGACGACGCCAAGGCCAAGGTCGGCACGGTCTCCGGGACGGACATCACGTTCGCCTCGGCGGCGGAGGAGTTCAGCACCGCCGAGATCACATCCTTCGCCACCGCTGCCCTGGACGCCGCCGTGACCCCGCCCGGCAGCACCGGCTCCATAGTCGTCGTGTACCGGGACGTGGCCGACTCCAACCACGGCACGGCCAAGGTCGGGGTCCTGGCGTAGTGGGGCATCCAACTGTCCGACCTGAGTGTGTTCGGCTATCGGGTCTCCAAGCCGATAATCGCTCGTTAGCGGGCTCATGACGCCGAATCCCTTGCCCGGCAGAAAACTGGCTTGTCGCGCGGCAAGATGTATTCGCCGCATCTCTGCAATGGCCGGGCAGGACACGACCATAGTAGCGCCAAACGAGGGCTGCGCCCCCCGCAGCAATGACGCACGGCCAAAGAGGTATCACTCACTACGGAAAGTCCATTACGCGCAGTTCGACCTACGTGCGGCAGTAGAATGAATCGTGGATGAATCGTGGATAGACTCTTGGCTGGCCATTATCCCTTGTCCGCATAATGCCATTATCGGTCGGTGAGCGGGGCATTATCCCTTGTCCGCATAATGCCATTATCGGTCGGTGAGCGGGGGAGTCGAGAGTTCGTGGGCGAACGCCCGCTAATCAGGCACACTCAAGTTGGGGGATTCCGTAGGCGCCCGGCTGTCCTGCAAGAAGGGCCAGAAGGGGTAACTCAAAGAGAGGGCAAGAAAATGGCAGAACCGCGATCCAGGAACACGGGCTGCCCGATAAGGGGCAGTGGGTGAACAGGTTCGAGGTGCGCTCCGAGTCCAGCGACCGCGTATATGTGATCGCCCAGCACAGAACCGGGCGGCACTGGGGCTGCTCGTGCCCCGGCTGGAAGCGGCACCGCAAATGCAAGCACCTCACGGCCGTCGGACTCCCTTCTCTGGAGGAGCCCCATGAAGTGGGGAGGCTCGGCTGATGGCAAAAAGAGGCTTCCTTGACGGCTACAAGACCTATGACGACTCCGCCGGGCGGGGATCCCCCGACGAGTGGAGGGAGGCGTTCGGGAGACGGATGAGTCTCGACGAGGCCAACGAGGTGCTCGGGGACGACAGTCCATGGGCCATCTTGGGAATCCGTCCCGGGGCAACGTCCGCCGAGATCAAGAAAGCTTGGCGAAGGGAAGCCAAGAAGTGGCACCCGGACCGGCACGGCGGGTCCGAGGGCGCGGCAGAGAAGCTCAAGCGGGCCAAGGCGGCTCATGTCAAATTGGGGGAACCATGATGTGGATCCTAGACATTGCCAATGAGTTGAGAGTGGTCGGAAACGATCCCGAGGCGGCCGATATCTCGAACCCACGGGGCGATATTATCCGGGAAGTCTGGTTCGTCACGGCCGAATCCCAGCGCGGGGAAATCCTCGCCCATGTCTGGTCCACCGAAAGCCGCGCCGAGGCCGCGGGCTGGCTGGCGTCAATCCGTGGTTCCGTCCAGCGGACGCCGGGGTGGGACCCGTCGAACCGGCGCGCATGGCACCATTGGCGGTATGTTTACGGATCGGAGGCATTTCTGGTCAACGAGCGCGACGAGGCCGAGCGGGAGAAACAGGACGCGCTCGATTCGGAGGCGGCGACGCAATGACGACCTCACCCAAGACGAAATCCGATATGAGATCCTCAGTCGGGCGAGCCGGACACCGTTGCCGGGCTGCGCCGCGAAATCTCGAACTGAAACCTCAGTGCGCTCCATTTTGCCATCGAGAGAGAGACAACGCTGCCAGGAGTTGGGCATCGACCTGCCGACCGTGGAGGACGCGGTCCGCTGGTTTCCGGTGCCGGACTAGGCTGGCGCCGGACCGCCCCCATAGGTGAACGGGCGGGCGGCGGCGAGCACTTCCTCCCGCAACGCCGTATCCGCATCCCCAATCGCCTCCATCAGCATCCTCGACTCCATGGCGTACACCGCGCGGAACACCCGTGGCGCCGAGGCGAGGTCTCCCAGATTATCCATCCGGTCAAACATCTTAATGATCTTCGCCTCGCGGCTCACCCCGGCAAGGTGCTCGCGGTCCATCCTTTTCCGTTCCGTGCGGGGAAGCGACGATCCCTTGGAGGGATTCGTCAGCTCCTTGACAAGCGCCGCCACCTCGGATCCGCAGGCGGCCTCGATATCCTCCAGGGTGGTGGGCGTGTCCTCCCACACATCGTGAAGCCAGGCAGCCGCGACCATGATCAAAGTAGTGCCCGGGTAGGCGGCGACGCGGGCAGCGACGCGCTGCGGATGCTCGATATACGGCTTTCCGGTGTATTTCCTCCGCTGCCCTTTGTGCGATTCGCAGGCCAACTCAATCGCCGAATCGACTACTGTTTTCGTCTGCATCACTCCTCCTCCCGATCCACTACGACCGTGTTCGGCATGTCGGGCGACTTCATCACGCGCCCATGATCGTCATATTCCTCGTCGGCCCGAGCCGTGTGCTGCCGAGCCATTGCCTCCAGGTTCTCCCGCAGCTCCTCTGCGTTTACATCGGCCATCGACGCCAAGGCATCCACCACTTCACCGATGTACCTACCGAACACATCCCGTCGCTTCCGCTGGCTGGCACGCTTCTTTTTCCTGCGCAGCAGCATGCCGAGCCGCCGTCCGCATTCGTTGAGGGCCAGCCGCATCTCCTTCCTAATCTCGTCGTAGTCGGCGATGCTTTCCTTGCCCTCGGAAGTGTACGGCACCCAGACGGACGCCAGATGCACAAGGACAACGAGCGGCCCTCTCGGCAAAGAGGCCTTGGATTGCGAAAGCCCGTAATTGTTCCATCGAACGTCCGCAACGGCCCGATGCATGCAGCACGATCCGGGTTGGTACAGCAGCGGCACCCTGTTGGCGAACCGTATCAATCGCGCATGCTCGTCCTCGCCGCGCCCAACCTCTCCCCCCCACGCCAAGGCCACCTCTATCTGAAAAGGGTTACCACGATACACCGATGGAGGCCGCACGGTGGCCGTGTAAAACTCGGCCCGCACGCCTTCGAGCATCCCGGCCAACAGGGCTTCTGCGCCTATCGGCGACAGGCAGTTCTTTGGCGGCGCCATTAGCTTGGCGTTCTGGAGCGCACGGTAAAGGGACTCCGCAGAGTCCGGTTTCAGCGACCGTGTCGAGGCGGACTTGGACACGCCAGCGCTGCGGCAGATCGCCGCAGCGGTCGATTCGCTAACCCGACAGAACTCCGTCGTCAGGAAGGCGGCGACTTTCTTTGCTCGCGTCTCCTTCACCATTTTGAGCATGGTGCCGAGCTCCACGCCATGCGGGTGCGGCCGAATCTCCCGGGCCTCCGCCGGAAGCTCTTCCACCGCCCGGCGGAATGTCACCGGTCCGGAGGGGGGTCGATAGTGTATCTCCGCATGCGGATTGGCTATCGAGGTCAGCTCAACATACTCATCCACGCTCTGCCTGCCGCGGGCGTACGCGCCCTCCAACTCGATGCTGACCTCAGTCCCATGCGGCCACGGAACGGATGCGACTTCGTCCGACACCACCTCCGGCCTATTGGCGTTCGTGTCTATCGCGAGACGCAGATCGCAGGCCTGCGAGCCAACAACTCGGCTCATGACGCGAACCGGTTGTCCGGTCGTCAGCAAACCGTACATCCCAGCGGCGCTGATGCCTATGCCCTGTTGGCCCCTCGACATCTTCAGGCGATGGAACTTCGACCCGTAAAGCAATCTGCCGAACACGCTCGGGACTTTGCTCTTGGGCACCCCCGGACCATTGTCCCGCACGGTCACCCGCCAGCGATCGGTGCCAGCCTGTTCGATCGCTATGTGCAGTTCCGGCAAGATTCCGGCTTCCTCGCAGGCGTCCAGACTGTTATCCACCGCCTCCTTGACTGCGGTGAGTAGCGCCTTGCGCTTGTTATCGAAACCTAAAAGGTGCCTGTTCTTCGCGAAGAACTCGGAAACCGATATCGACCGCTGTTGGGCCGCCATCTTTTCGGCTGCTCCCTGCACCTATTCATCCCCTCCATCCTCGGCATCCTCGTAGTAGTCTTCGAGGTTGTGGAGCGTGGGGCCGCCGACATCCTTGGCCAAGCTACCTGTCTTCTCGAATCTCGCCGCCAAGACAGCGCGGCCATATTCAGGGACCTGACGGACATCGAACACGTTCTCACAGACACAGCATCGGACAGCCTCCCTGCCTTGATCGACCCATCTCTCCCCCTTCGGCAAGTGCCAGCCGATGTTGTGGTTACAGTGCGGGCAAGTGACCCCGGCCCAATACTTCTCCTTCTCCTCACCCATCTTCTCACTCATCTTCTCACTCATCTTCTCACTCATCTTCTCACTCATCGGCGTCCCTCCTGCGCAGCCTCTCCACCCCTTCGTTCAGGCGCTTGGCATAGCAAGCCGCCCAAACCACGGGCCAAAGCAGCACCGAGGCCCATGTCATGCGTCCCGCGTACCACGAAACGGCCGCGCCGACCGCGAGCCAACCGAATGCAATCCACACAGCGATCATTTTCCTCACCCGGCTATAGAAAGACCCTCCTGCGATTCTACGCCGCAGGAGGGTCTCTGTCCACCTGTTTCCGTTAGCCCAGCCTGATGACAGGGTGCTCCCGCAGAGCTACCCGACTGTCGTTATCAAGATCGTCGATGGGCAGCGACTCCGTTCGGAAGGTGTCTAGGAACGACGCCTTGGCCCTCCCCTTCCTCGGCGGATAGAGCACAAAACCCCTCCTGCCGCCGCTGGTGCGCACCCATACGCAACCCTTGTACATGGACACGCCCATCAGAACTGGATGTGGACCCGAATCCCGGATCCGCGTTCCGGCAAGACCCTCCAGTACCCCTCACGAACCAGCACGCGGCGGGCGACGGTACGGGTGTCCCAGTACCCCTCTCGGATCAGGACATTCACCGTGCGAGTGCGACACTCCCAGCGACCGCGGCACCCGCGAGACTGGACCCACACGCGCTCCCGAACGAGCCGCTTTTCGTAGACGGGCGCCACCCACACGCGC